>Ga0247837_1004670_pt1 | contig 21707 bp, 18 predicted proteins | sample LaCtaG_2_FD_187115 | JGI IMG/M metagenome (GOLD analysis project Ga0247837, IMG submission 187115) | Freshwater microbial communities from meromictic Lake La Cruz, Castile-La Mancha, Spain - LaCruzMarch2015_14.5m | ecosystem: Environmental > Aquatic > Freshwater > Lake | place: Spain: Castile-La...
TCGTCCATGTTGGCAATTATTATCCTTTTTAGTAGGAAAAATCAAATAGCGCGGCACCCAATAGCGTTTATTGCCCTTCATATTTTCTTTTTGGTTGGATGTCTTTCTCGGTCCGAACCCGCATTGGCAGTAGGCTTGCTTTTAAGCTGCTTTGCGGTGGTTTGGAACAGACATCTACTGAAAGGATTCTTCATAGCCCTTCCGTCTCTTTTGATTTGCGTGGCAATTGTGGCTGGAATTTTAATCGACATAAAAAATTCGGATTCATTCCATAAACAGGTAGAACCTGATGTTGAAATGCAGTTTGGAATGCGCAATAATGTGGTGCCTATTTCAACTATGGCAAATGCCAGAGATAGCCTGAGATATGAAGCTGCAATGGGAATGATTTGGGGTGATCCAGAGGTCATTTCTGTTGGGTTTATGCGTGGGCTTATAGCAGAACACTCCTATTCTACATGGAATGTGTCGCAGTGGAATCGCACCATCTCGCTGCTTCAAGAATTTGGAAACAAGTACCTGTATTTAGTTTTATTTAATGTTATTCTAACCTTATTACTTGTGGTGAGAGCCGCGGTGCAACGGGATATCGTGTTTGCACTATTAACGTTGCTCTATTCTATTGGATTTGTAATTGCTGTGGGGTGCCAAACGTATTTTGTGAAAATGACAACATGGTCATTCTCGCCTTTTCTTTCTGTTTATACTGCCAGTATGATTTTACTTTTTCTGAAAGAAGGAGGATTATCAAATAATGTAGGGCGCATTTTTGCATCGGTTCTACTGGTTTTGGGGTTGATTGGTCATTTCAATTTTATAAAGAAAGCAGCAGACAAGTTAGACTACGAGCGGGAATCACGGCAAAAAATGGTTACACAATTGGAGCAAACCGCTGCCGGAGAGATTTTGCTAATTACCCCATCCTCATTTCAGCATTTTCTGTCCAAATCGTCTCCTTTGGATGTGTTTGACTTTAGTGATTTTAAGAAAGTCTATTTCTATGAATCGCAAGTTGCCTCGCTATTACCGGGCTATAGAGATTATCTTGAGAAAGAGTGCAGTTGCGATGTGTCGCACTTCCCCAATTTTTACAACTATCTAATGAAAAACAGGAACGACAATCATGTTTATTGCCTAACAACACCTTCGCGAGCAGAACTTGTTTCCCGCTATTTGTGGGGCATTCATGGCTACAATTTGGTTCATTGCCAAATCCCTGACGCACAATTTAAAATTGACGGTCGCAATGGTCAAACTATTGATCTTGCCTTGTACGAATTGGAAGTAGATACCTGTATGCGTTTGGCTGCCAACAACTCTTCAAGTATTTACTAGTATTGAGCGCACTACTCACGATATTTGTTACCCCCATTACGGAACTATGAAATCGTGGATTGCCCTGTTTAGTGTAGTTGTTTTGGTTGGGCTGTTGTCGCAATGCGAGATTCCTAAAGCCACGCTGGAAACCAATATTGGACCTCATACATCGGCACAGTTTAATGCATTGACAAGAGAAGAGCAGATTAAAACCTGTGCTGGCTGCCATACCGAAGCGTTTGAAAATGAAATGAAAGGACCCCACGCTCATTCCTACAAGGCTTTGGATGAGTTGCAGTCATATATGCAAACCCCAGATTATCACCTTGCATTTTATAAAGACTTTGTGCACGAATCGCGACCTGTACAATGCATGGGATGCCACGCCCCAGAAGACTTGTTTGCAAATTTTTATGTAGACCATTTGGTAGCCCCAGATTCACTTATTGCCAGTTGGCACGCGGCCAAACCCAAATTGCCAAAACCCCGGAAAAATGGCCTCCAATCTGGGGTTGATTGTCTTACCTGCCACTATGATGGCGCCCAAGTGATTACCTCTGGAGATTTTGTTCCTTCCACCACCATGCCGCCTGCCAAATCGTGTTCTCCAAAGGCTTCCGCGTTTTTTAGTTCAGACTATAGTTGCTACTCCTGCCATTCTGTTTCTTTTGAAGGAAGAGCACATCCAGAGCCATTGGCAAATCAGCAATCAGACAACACAAATCCAACCTGCATAAGTTGCCATCAAGAATATGACGAACACGGAAAGGGCACCCACTATTTCTATTGGAAAACCGATGCTCCCGATAAAGTTAGACCCGAACGCCTAAGCAAATTTTTTGAACCAATACAAGCGATTCGAAAAGCCAACGAGGTGGAAGTAATGTGGATGAATACGCTGATGCCCCATCCCATGTCTCGCGCTCCAGAATGGTATTTGGATGTGGCAATAACCAATACTACAGGGGCAGTGCAAGCTGAGCATCGCACCTACATCAATAGAAAAGAAGAACATGACAGAACGGTCTTAAAAACCTTTGGGAAGAATGTGCTTCCGGGTGCTTTTGGTTTCGACCCTGTGTACAAGCTCGACACCCTAGTTATGGTTTTGCCCCTTAAAAAAACTGCTTCTTCCGAGCCGTTAACCGTAAAAACAAGGGCCTATGCCAAATCGCAATATTGGCACCATGATTCTATTGGAGTACTTCAAGCAACGCACGAAAAGGGTGTTCGCTAATAACCGCTGTCGGGCCACGTTTTCTTAGCCATTGGCTACGACCAATAGAAAACGTCTTTTCTATCGTGCGAAAAATTCAAAAATCCTCCGAGGGTAATCCTTGGTACTGCCCCAATAATATCCTCAACCCTGTGCCAAATAGGTCCACCATGAAACACAAGAATATCGCCCACTTCGGGCCGCACTGTGGCTTTATGCATATCTGAAATGTAGATGCGGTTGCCATCCTTGTCTAACACATATTCATTGTTTTCTGGATGATCCTTGCGCTGCACGTCCTTCCACAGCATATCATATAGCGTCAATTCACCTCCTTGATCAGCATTTTGAAGCACAATAAAGTAGCTAAGCTGATTGTCCATATCCACGTCACCCTCTAGCATCGAATAGAAAAACTGAGATTGCTGTTGAAACAAATTTCCACAGTGAATAAACAGCCCCCCTAAATTGGGCAACATATAGCGAAACGTGCCTGGAACAACAGGAGCATGTTTCACATCATTCTTTGGCACCGAAACATTGAAATCTGCCCCAACGGTGCTCAGAAAATTATCAAGTCGCTCAAAAACTTCTCCTACCGCATTGCCTTTGGCCCTGAGCTGATCTAGAAACCCCAGTTTTTCATAATAATTATCTAACGAAGCGTGCTTATCGTTAATTGTAGCAAACGGACGAGGAAAATTTTTGCCAAACGGAGTTTTCATCCACAAGTCCTCGGGTAACCCATCCAATTGCTGCAACACATCGCTCACCTCTTGGGGCGAAAAAAGCCCACGCGCCACAAAGCCATCAATACGACCCGATAGCACATCAGCAATCAAATGAGGGTGTTGTTCAGACTCGCCCGATTCCACCAATCTGAATGTACAGAAAGGCGTTTCAGCGGTGTTTTCATGTTCAAATTTCAGGCGGTGTAGAGATTCTGTGCGCATTCAACAAACATACAATTATTGCAGATTCAATTCCATTTGACCTGTAAAGGCAATCTTTCAGAAAGAAGATAATTGGGGTTTAATTATGCAATGGCACAAGCACGTCCAATTACCGAAAAGCAGCTGCTTTCTTACCACATTTCATCTAACTTCAATTCAATACTATCAAGGTATTCTCATTTTATTCTAATGATAATTTAGACTAGAGTGAAGATAATTTAGACCGTACTTAAGATAATTTAGGTAATTTGTTGAATTAATTTAGACTAGACCGAAGATAATTTAGACTAGACCGAAGATAATCTAGGTGAGACTAAAGAAAATTTAGTAGTCTTATTGAAATAATTTAGCTTCACTCTAAATCATTATAACTTTGTTCTAAATCATTCTTGCTTTATTCTCATAGTACAGAGAGAAATGGATGAAAATAACTAACCTAGAAAGGCCTATTGCCAAAATCAAAACATCATGAGAAAACTAACGCCCGAAGAGACCCCCGATTTGCTACCTATAAAACGAGGAAGTAGCAAGCAATTGCGGTTAATGCTATTGCAATTGGCTATAGGAGAAGTTGTATTCATGCCAAGGGAAGAGTGGAAACGCAAAAACAGCCCCTCTTTTATTATATCGTATATCAAGAAAACGCACGGTTTTCGCTACGACTATGGTATGAAAAGCGATGATACAGGATGGCTGTTTCGTAGAGTGAAATGAAGTGTTTTCCAAGTTAGGGAGGGTAATTGGTGCCCAAGTAGCTACAGTCAAAATACAACTTGGGTGGGGCTACAATACAGCCTAATTTTGGAAACAAGATTGGAACTAAGAATTTTATAAGGTGAGCGGCAAGCAACAAGTGAACAGTTCAATACTTAGAGATAGAAGCTTGGACAAACAGTTTAAGCAAGACGGATTTCTAAGGTTACCCTTATTTCAACAAGGGCAAATTGATGCCTTAAGATTGCTCTACGAATCAACACGATTGGCGCACGAAACCGTTGCCAAGACCAATCCATTTCATTCTACTCAAGACACATTTGACAGTGAATTAATACGCCATGTAGACCAAGAGGCAAAGCGTATTTTAATGCCAACAGTAAGCGCTCATTTTGAATATTATAAGGTGTTGACCGCCAATTTTTTGGTAAAAGAAATTGGACCAAATTCAGTTTTACACCCGCATCAAGATTGGAATTTTGTGGATGAGAACGAATTTTTCTCCTTCAACATCTGGATTCCTTTGGAAAGCACGGAAAGGTCAAATGGATGTTTGCGCTTTTTGGCTGGAAGCCATAAAATAGTGCCTACAATTCGTGCAAACGACAATTATGTTTGGGCCTTCCAGTCCATTAAAGATTATCTAAATGAGTTGCTGGTAGATGTGCCAACCAAGGAAGGTGAGTGTGTTTTGCTCAATCATTCTGTAATTCATGGCTCGTGGCCTAATATGGGAACCCAACCTAGAGTGGCCTTGGTATTGGGAATGTGTCCTGCCGAAGCCCCACTTCGCCATTTTGTGAGTAAGGATGGAAAGACAGTTCAAGAATTTGGTATTACTCCTGAACTAATTGTGAACCTACGAAAAGGTGAAAATCCAGAAGGAGCACCTCTTTTGAATTCGTATGCTTTTGAATTTCCATCGGTTAGCAAAGAGTCGTTTCAAAAATGGATGACTGAACGAAGCAGCACATAAACCATGAAATCAAATTCGGTTTCTGTTTCCAATTGCTGCTGTCAATTATCATTTTGAACAAATCATTCAAATCCTACCTTCGAGCATTCCATGGCCAGTTTGATAAAAACGTAAAAAAGGATGCCTCTTTTCAAGGATAAAAATCTTCAACATCAGTTTGAACGCGATGGATTCGTGGTAACCGATTTGTTGAATGCCAAGGAAGTAGAAGATCTGCGTGCCTTTTATTTGGAGCGACAAGCTGCCCATTTATCTGTAGAAGATAAAATGCACAGCACGTGCGACACGGGCAAGCTTGAACTTATTTTAGAGGTTGATCAGAAGTTAAAAGCAGTCATTCTTCCAAAAGTAGACCTGTTGCTTGAATCGTATGACGTGCTGCTGGGCAGCTATTTGGTAAAAGAAATTGGCGATGGTAGCGAAACAGGGTTTCATCAAGACCCCACTTTGGTAGATGAGCAACAGTATACCAGCGGCAATGTATGGGTTGCCCTGCAAGATACCGATAGTCAAAACGGCAACCTTCGCGTGGTGAAAGGCTCTCACCGCATGATAGACACCCTAATTGCTACCCCAAACTGCCCTGTGAGCTACGGGTCATTTAGACATCGATTGTTAGAATTCTCAACAGAAGTACCCGTGAAAGCGGGGCAGGCAATTGTTCTAAACCATAAAATGATACATGGAGCCACGGCCAACCATTCCAACCAGGAGCGTATTGCCGCGCTAATTGCCATAAAATCTAAGGCGGCAAAATGGCGTTTTCTTTATTTAGAACCCGGAAATTCGAACGACCAAATAGAAGACTACCGCTTAGATGCCCATTCGTTTGCTACACTGATTAAGAATCAACGCCCAACAGACGCGGAATTTTTGGGATACATCAGTCACGATTTTCCTCAACTAACCGAGAAGGAATTTGTTCGATTTATGCAAACAGGTAAACGATCTGTGGGTTTGGGCACAAGGATTTCATCTGCCATCAAAACATTATTTTCCAATTAGTAATGAGCGAAAGGGCTGGCATTTGTTTACGTAATGCGGCTAAGCACGAGGCATTTGTTAAAAATGGGTATGCCATTCTACCGCTATTGCCACCAGAAGCGGTCGACAATTTGCTTCTAGGCTATAAAGGTTTTGAAGAAGCGCACAACGCCCTTCAATTGCCGTTTGCCACCACTAGCCATTCCAACAACGAAGCGCTTATATCTGCCGTTGACGCTCTTATTCTTACCACTGCCGCACCTTTTATCTCCAATCATATTAGGGACTACGAATTGCTGTTTAGCAATTTCTTAGTTAAAAATTGCCATCCCAATTCGGTTACACCACCTCATCAAGATGTGACGTTGGTAGACGAAAACACTACCGATTCGTGTAGCATTTGGATAGCATTGGAAGATGTGGACGAACACAATGGTTGCTTAAAGGTGCTGCCCCAAAGTCACCGTTTTCATCGTGGCATTCGGCCAAATCCTTCCTACCCTTGGCGTTTTCGAAATGTGGAGGATAGGATAGCTAGAGATATGGTGAGCATTCCTATGAAAAAAGGAGAGGCGCTTATATTTTCGCATGCCTTAATACATGGTTCCAATGCCAATACCACTCAAAAGGCACGAGTGGCCGCTGTTATTGCACTTTATCCCATAGGCACAGCCATTTATCATTATCAAGTGGACCACTTTGAGGCAACCACCATGCACAAATATGGCATGGATAAGGCCGCTTTTATTCGCTATGCCAAAGGAGCCGCGCCCACCGAAGGCCGATTACTGGCTAGCTTGCCATTCGAATCGGAGGCAGTTACAGTGCGCCAATATGAAAAAATGAGGGGAGTATCGAGTTCCAGTCTACTATTGCGATTGAAAAACAGCATTTTTGGCCACCAATGACGTCACTTTCATTTATAAACCCATCATTAACGCACCAGTTTGAGCAGGATGGTTTTGTGGTTATACGTGGCATTGCAAAGCAGCAAGCACTTGCATTAGCGGCCTATGTAAATGCCATGAATCTGCAATTGGGCCACGAAATTTATTACAGCCTAATGTCAAATTCTGGGGAGAGAAACAGCGAAATAGGGCATTTCGTTCAAGATGCAATGGCGGATGTATTGAAGTCTCTTTTTTCTGAATATCAGGCCTATAATCCTTCCTTTCTGGTGAAACCTGCCCAAGTAAAGCATGAATTTGCATTGCATCAAGATTGGTGTTTTACCGATACAACCCAATTTACAATGGGCACCGTGTGGATGCCCCTTTGCGATGTAGATGAAACAAATGGTTGTTTAACAGTGGTACCAAAAAGTCAAAAGGCATTTAACCCCTTTATTTCAGGCAATTTGCAAACCGCTCGCATAAATAAATCAGAACTACCAAGCGCTTTGGTTGCAAGTGTGCCAATGCAATTGGGCGATGTGATGGTGTTTAACCCACTCGTGTTTCATGGTTCTTATCCAAATACAAGCGCTAATGCTCGAGCTATAGCAACAATCAATGTATTGCCAAATGGAGCACCGTTTTGCTACCACAACAAAACAAGTGATACTTCCATAGACCGTGTTGAGTTAAATGAAAATGCCATTCTAAATAACCTACCAGCTTTTGTTGCTGGAAGAATGCCTCTTAACTCTAAATTGGTCAATATTCCATACACACATGCCATTCCTACTGCCCACCAGTTGGTAAAAAGAATGGAAGAAATTTAAACATGTTCATCAATTCCACATATCAAGATGCCATGAACAGGTTGGGATGCTGCGTTGTCCCACTGCTGTCTCAAAAAAGCGTTGATGCTCTACTTGCCTTGCATGGGCAAAGTTTTTCCTCTCCACGTGGCGAAGGCTTGGTGGCAAACCACAATTCTACTCCTGCCGAACAAGCACTGCATGTATCTCATCAAATAGAGCACATAGTTGGGAATGAATTGAGTGAACTATTTCGAGACTATACTTTTTTTGTGGGGCATTTTATGGTAAAACAAGCCAAAACCATGGATGAATTTCCGCTTCATCAAGACTGGAATATCGTTCATGAGGCCAACTTTGGAAGCTATCAAATTTGGATACCACTTCAATTGACCGACAGTTCTAATGGAGGCATGTTTTATGTACCCGAAAGCCATGCCTTATTCAATAATTATAGATCAGGTAGTTTTAATATTTCTCGAATTCCTACCGATGATGCCATTGCTCCTTGGACCCAACACGCCATAGTGCCTACGGGAAAAGCATTCGTTTACAGCAACGCGCTTTTTCACGCCTCTTGCCCCAACCAATCCAGCCAAGATAGAATTAGCGTCATTCTAAATATAGTGGCCAAAGATGCGCCTACCTACTATTTCCATCATTTGGCGCAACAAGAAAAAGCAGCATGCTACACCATTACTAACCAAACATTGCTGCAGCATTTGCCAGCGTTAGAGCAGGGCTTGGTTCCATTTTCAGAACCCCCACATCATACCGAAGACATTCCCGGACACATCAATAATAGAGCACTAACCTCAGAAGCGTTAGCTCAGGCTATTCGCACCAAGAGACAGCGAGAAAGGAATCAAAAATCCACGCTCATGTTTCCAGTGTTGAAATCGATAGAACTCGAAAACGAAGTGGTTCAAAATGGTTTTGCGGTGTTACCATTTTTAAGTGATACTCAAGTTGAAAGAGCTCGAGAGTTGTGGAATACAAGCTGGGAAGGAGAAAGCAATGGTATCTATACCACTTTAATGAGTTTGGAAAGCACGTCAAGGAAAGCAATCCATCGCGCTCTTATTGACTTAATGCAAGCAAATTTGGAGGCGTTGTTTCAAAATCATCACATGCCTATTTGTCAGTTTTTTGTAAAACATCCCAACCCAAATGGAGCTATTGGGCTTCACACAGATTCTACATTGCTTCTCAACCCGCAACTTGAGCCCCATTACGCCATTTGGATACCTCTGCAAGACGTGGATGCCCAAAATGGAACGCTTATGGTTGTACCCGACAGTCACAATTGGAACAACGGAATTGCTGCCGCTTCGGTGCCGTGGCCTTTTGTTTCAAAAATGGAGGCAATTCTGCCCAAAGCTGTTCCGCTTAAGCTAAAAGCTGGCCAGCTCGTTTTGTTTGATAATCGATTGATGCACGGTTCGACAATTAACCAATCTGCAAATTCAAGATTATGCATTGCAGGGCGAGTAACGCATTTACTTTCGTCTTACTATAGTTTTTGGAAACGAGAGAATGACGATAGAATTGGAGTATACGCGGAAGACCAAAATATTTATTTAAGCGAAGAATGGGCGGGAGATAGAAAACAGCATTCAGATGGAGATTATTTGGGAAGCATCGCTCAGAATAACTAACATCACCATTCATAAACGAGATAAAAAACTTAGACAACTAAAGGATTTAAGTTTGGGATTTAAGTTTTTGTGCTGATGGCACGAAACCAACAGATTCGCGCAAAAAAGTGATGATGCAACCTAATAGTGAAACACAGCCTTATGCTATACAATGCATTGCTTTGGGAAAGAAGTTCCAAAGTGCGGATACTGTTGGCCAAGAATCAATAATAGCGTTAGATGGGCTTTCATTGAAAATTGCCATGGGAGAAACTGTGGCGCTTATAGGAAGCAATGGATCCGGAAAGAGCACTCTGCTCAGTATATTAAGTGGAATAGTGCGACCAACCACTGGTTCGGTTCAAATAGCTGGCAAAATCACTTCTATTTTAGACATAGGAAGTAACTTCTTGCCGGATTTAACTGGGGCTCAAAATGCTCGGATGTTTCTAACCATTAATGGAGTGACCAGCGATAAGGAAGCCCAACTTATAGATTCAATTCGAACATTTAGCGAGTTGGGTGAGCATTTCGATTATCCATTGAAGACCTATTCCAACGGGATGTATCTGCGATTAGCATTTGCTACATCCTTTTTTTTGAATGCCGATATCTACCTTGTTGACGAAGTAATTAATGTAGGCGACCAAGCATTTCGCCTAAAAATAGACTTGTATTTTAATAAGTTAAAACAAGAAGGTAAGACACTAATAATAGCCACGCACGATACTAATGCAGTACTTAGCCTTTGCGATAGATGTGTTTGGATTGAAAACGGACGACTTACCCAGGATGACAAACCTTCGCGCGTAATACTAGAATACGCTAAGTTCCAGCAATTGAAATTTCAAAAGGCATTGGGGAAAACGGATTTGCAGGAATTTGAAAAAGCCATTTTGCCGGTTGAAGGAGAAGACCGATTGCATCATTGCTTTGATGGTAGTGGATTTGGAAACGCTACACTTCAGCTTATGGAAGTTGAAGTATCAAGCAATCCCTCACCTTTTATTTATAGGCAGGAAGCAATACTACTGAGATTTTTAATTGATAAGAAATACCCTGGAGTAATCATACCGCAATTTAAAATCAGGAATGAGTTTAATCATCCAGTACTATTTAGCGTGAGTGTAGTAGGTGAATTAGGAACTGAGTTTATTGAATCCACCAAGAATAAAATCGGATTGATGGAGTTTAGGTGTACTATTCCTGGAAATTGGTTGAGTAGCGGAAGATATTTTCTCAGCCTCAATTTTGGAAAAGACATTGATATTCAACAACCCATTTATAACTCTAGGGCGTATAGCCTTTCAAACGAGCTTTGTTTTGCTGTGAGAAGTAGAGAACAGGAATTCATCTCTGATCCAGTACACTATTCATTCAGTCCAGAACTGCAGTGGAGCAATCAACTTGTTTCTAGGGATAATGAAGCAGTATAATTCTAAATAATGAATCATTTGATTACTCTGCGTTTTCTCACACAATGGTTAGTCTTTTTCTTTGTTTCAATGATGCTGATTCTATTAGCAGACATATATTTTGGTCTGGTCTATGACTCATACGATAAATTCATTCCGCATGTAATTTCTGTTTCGGTTGAGACCAGAGAGGTTCTACACCCGCTATCTAACAATGATTTTGGCCTTCTTCAGCTTTATATGCTTCTTCAGCGTCATATCTCAACGATTGATGTTTTTAGTTGGGGCAAGGTTTTTTTCTTGGCGGTTTCAGTTGCATCCCTATTATTTGCTTCCTTTTTATACCTCAAGACGTGGCAAAATCGTATGGTAGTATGGATGGTTATCATTACCCTAATGGCAGAAAGCATTTTAATCGTGGGCAACGTTCGAATCAGCATGCTATTGTCATTTGCTGCCTTCCTTGTTTTGTTTGTCCCTGACGACAGTACTCAATCTTACCGATTGGCTCTGTTCTATTGCTTAATAGTATTTGCGTTTCTGAATAGAATTGAAACGGCCTTAATTGTTTCATTCATTGGCCTTGCAGCCCATCTCATTTTCATAGCAAGACCCCGGGTCAAGCATTCAGTAGTGGCTTGCTGTATCGGAATCTTCACGTTAGTCGTTTTTCACACATATAACTATATGTTTCACAGATTCCTGTATACATTTATTAGTACAGAGCGAGCACTCGCAGATCAGCAGAATAGCACACTCCGCGCTACAGAATCGGGAGGAGGTCTAATACCTTTAGATGCTACTACCGAAGAGTTAGTTCAATTTGCCGCAGCTTTTTTTGTTTTGGATGAACCGATTGTGAATGTAGAAAAAGTGGAGGAATTGGTTCGATCAACCAACATTTTGGATGCCATGTTCAACGACACTAAATTTTTAAATCACTTTTTGAGTAAAATTTACGACCTTCTCAGTTTCTTCTCAACAGACCATTTGTTCTTGGTGATTGGCATATTTGTTCTTTTACTTTGCTCATATCCGCTTTTCATTTCCAACAAACGAATAGCTATTCATAAAGTGCTTGCGTTTTTTGGAGTGCTCATATTCCCATTCGTCATAACTATTATTGCAAAGGTGCCCGAAGGGTTTTTGACCATCTTTTTATCCAGTATATTTATCGGATTGACAATTTATGTCACCATACAATCGACCCTTTCAAAAATGAAAATGCGTGTGCTGTATGTAGTAATTTTTGTATTATCCTTGGGTTCGTTTGTCAATTGTACCCTGCCCCGACACAAAGCACTTATGAATATTGACATGGCTGCTTTACTTTTAAGAAAAGCATATATTGACAATTCAACAGCAGAAACACAACTATCTGTGCTCACATGTATGGATGACGCGTTTCTTAGAACACGTTTATTTAGTATGCCAGACTTTGTCCATATCAATTATTTGAGCTTCGGACCGTTTGATCAGACTAATATTTCTAGAGTTAGAATGGAAAGTGTGTATGGGGAAAATTATGGCTCTTTGGTACATCGCATCAAGCATGTTGCCAATCAGGATGGGATTCTCGCCTGCAGTGATGAAACTTTCATGTTTTTCTCTATGTACCTTGATTCAGTGCACAGTCTCAAACTCGACACCGTGTTGATAAGCGATGATGCTCATGAGCGCGTTAAGCTCGTATCGATTCATCTTGGTGGTATTAATTTGTAGTATTTTAGCTTCGTTGAGATTACAAAATGAAAAAAGTGAGAATTATCAAACCACTGATTTGGACAATCATTATAACCGGTGCAGTGTATGCAGTAGTTGTAACCGTATCCAGTGTTTTGCTCTATCTGTGTGTTTGGGCTCCAGAGGCAAAGTATGAGAGCCTGCTCTATACCTCCGATGACACACTCGGGTTCAAATCTATTCCAAACTCAAGTGGGCAACTGATTTTGTGCGCTGGCGATACAGTTCCCATCAAATTTGATGATTTTGGGTTTCGCATACCTAGCACAGGAAAATCTACAACCTTCACACCTGATAGTGTTGACGTGCTTTATCTCGGTTGTTCGTTCACGTTTGGATATGGATGTCGCGCTGAGGACACATATCCTCATCTGGTTTCGAAAACCAATGACGTTAGCTACATCAATGCAGCGGTCAGTGCGTACGGACTTTCTCAAATGTATTTGTTGGCAGAGAAACTAATTCCACAATATAGACCTCGTTTCGTTGTATTGCAAAGAAGTTCCTGGCTACCATATCGCGGAATAGACCCTTTCAATCGGGTTGATCAGGGATTGTTAACTGTGCCGTACTTCTCGAATCCATCTGAAAACCCCAAGCTTCTATTTCCTATCGAAAAATCCTTAGTGTTTGAGTTAGTCGAAGCTAGAGAAAGCGGGAAACTCAATTCAGGTATGTTGCAGTTTCTTTTTGGTTTTGGTTTTTCGCATGTAGTGAAAGAGCACTTTTTGTATGTAAAGGCAAGGTTAAGAATGCTTTTGAACCCATCACTTCAGCCTGCCACTGATGTTGCACAAGTAGAGCAAGTAGTGTATAAGCGTATTTCCGATATTGCTTTTGCAAATGGATCTTTTCCGGTTGTATTGAGTGTGGGCTATAGATGGAATGATGCCCCCAAGCTATCCTTGCTAGGTGAAGGTAGGAGGCCTATGTTTATCAATGCTGACTCACTCTTAGTTGGGCAACTTGGAATTGACGAAAGGCTAAATCCTACTTCTGAAGAGTATGATTTAATCTATGACAGAGCATATAGTCATTGGCAGGTGATTGAAAAGGATTCGTTTTTAATTGACAATCATCCTAATGAAACTGCCCATAGAATAATTGCCGATGCTTTGATGTCAAGAATTGCTTTCTAACTAACTTTGACCAGTCATTTTGGATGCTTCGCGCGTTTCTTTACCGCGAATCTTCAATTAATTTGATGTCAAATTTGATTTGTGGCAAACACAACCTACAAACGATAGATGAAACCTAACTTAATAACACATCGGCAGTGGATTTGGTACAACACACTTTTCATACTTGAACATATTTTCGGTACCCGACTAAGTGACAAATTTTTTAGCGGTTCCCGTAAACGCCTTCAAAAAAGTATTCTGAGCTCACCTAAGATGAAGGATAGAGGCCACACTATCCCTTTAAGTTCTTTTGAATTTAATTCGTTCGAGGCCTTCGAGGCGGCTTATCCAAATCCACTTAGTTCTATAGCGGTTTTTCGCGGTGTCGCCAAGAATTGGCCAGCCCATCTGAAATGGAACAAAGATTTTTTCCGGTCTCATTATGGTTCCACTCCAATCTCTTTGATTGACAATCCGGGATTAGTGGATCCTGAGCACCAAAATGAGTTCAAGAAAACCAATTTTGAGGATTATTTCAAAGAGGTAGAGAAGGATAAAAGTAAATATTTGCGTTTTTCGCGAATATTGGACAACAATCCAGAATTGCTGAATGACCTCGATTTGGAATGGTTAAGAAAATTTAAATCAGGGGTTAATATTGGTGAACAAACTTTTCTCTTCATGGGAGAGGACAAGACTAGAACGCCAATGCATGCAGGACTTACTCATACCTTGTTTATCCAAATCAAGGGACGCAAGAAATGGACAATATATCATGCGAATGAGCGGATTTTTATAGGTGCAATGGCGGAGCGTTTTCTCTATTATAGGACAAATGCTAATCCCAATAACACAGAAGATGAAAATTTCCCTCTTCTAAAGTATGGTAGTCGGTATGAATTCGTTTTGGAAGAGGGAGATGTTCTTTGGATGCCGTCACTATATTGGCACTATATAGACAACTTGACCGCTAATATAGGAGTAGCTTTCAAGTTCACCAATCTTCCTCAATCTTTTCAAATCACAAAGGCAATGACAACGTTGTTCTTTTTGGCCACTAAGCCAACGATAATTCAATCTTTTATCTACAACAGGAAGAACAAACAAGATTATGTTTTTTCTCGGGAGGCAGGAGGGAAATAATATTAGTTGTACTGTCTTAGGATGGTAAAACGTAAGATTCTAGCAAGTCAGGTTCTTAATCTAAACGGCAATGCGACCACAAAACCTCTCAACAATAGATTGGCTCAGATACAATTTGTATTTTGTTGCTGAGCACTTCATGGGCGTTCAGAACGCAAAGCGGATTTTAGCTCCCCATAAGTTTAAACTTTATACCCGCTATCGCGAAAAATTGGACAACTGCCCAAGGGGTGGTGTGGTCTCCACGCCTACCGTTAATCTTAATGCTAATACTCAGCCACTGCCTTCTTTGGATTTCCTTCTGAAAAATCCTGTCTATTTTCCTGGAAAATCTTTGTCTTGGGGCTGTACACAAAAATGGTCGAAAGACTTTTTTTTTGAAAATTATCCCCGCACCGTAATCCCTCTTGTGAACAAAATACCCGGAATCAGAGATGATAAAGGAAAGTATCCAAAAATAACATTTTCTGAGTATCAGGAGGCACTAAATAGAGGAGAATCTCTCTACTTGAGTTTCTCTAGAGTACTGGACCACAACACTGAATTGCTCAAGGATCTTGATGTTGATTGGTTGCGGCAATTCAAACATGGGCTTTCCAATGGGGAACAAACATTCTTTTTCATGGGAGAATCTGGAAGTAAGACCGATCTCCATAACGGTTTTACACATACCCTGTTCATTCAAGTTAAGGGGCGAAAGAAATGGACGGTCTTCGCGCCAGAAGAGCGATTTTTTATCGATCCCGTAGCAGGCCGTCATACCCACTTTTACTCTCATGCCAATCCTAATGACCTTAATGCAACCGAGTATCCGTTGTTGCGCCATGCTAAGAGATATGAAGTAATACTTAACCCTGGAGATGTTCTTTGGATTCCGTCCCTATATTGGCATTATGTTGAGAATTTGGATGAGAGTATTGGAGTGGCTTTCAAGTTCGTGAATGTTCCACAGGCTTTCAGAATTTCGAAAGTGTTGACCTCGTTGATATTTCTTGCTACGAAACCAAACTTATTGACATCCTTTTTATATAATAAGTTTACCAAAGAGGACTATGTATTTCATAATTAATCATTTTCTACCTTTCTAATGCCACCAAGTATGGTTACCCATAGCCAGTGGATCTGGTATAATATGTTATTGGTAATAGAGCATTTTATTGGGGTAGAGAACGCCAAAAAGTTGCTTCGTACTTCCAAAAGACACCTAACGGAAAGCGTCTTATCAAATGTAGGTACTTCTGACAGAGGTAAAGTGTTCACCAATAAAGATGTTGATAAACAGTTTGACCCTTCAATACTGAATGACCGAGATGGCTTGATGAATCAGGTGTTAGTTTTCAAAGGTGCTGCTAAAGACTGGGATTGTGTACGTAAGTGGAGCCCTCAGTATTTTGCTGACCATTGCGGGGATACTTCCGTATCGTTGGTGGGTAATGTTGGGTTAGCCGACAAGGAGAATCAGAACACATTCAAGCGGACTACAGTCAAAGATTTTGTTACTTACGTAGGGAAACAGAAGCAAAATTATCTGCGCTTTAGTAGGATTATTGATGAAGACCCTAAACTGCGGAATGATGTCAACGTAGACTGGCTTCATCGTTTTGCCGATAAGTTTTCACGTGGCGGATACCTCTACCTATTTATGGGGATACAAGGCAGCCGAACTACCATGCACAATGCCATAATACAAACTTTGTTTGTTCAGATTAAAGGAAAGAAACGGTGGGTAATTTATGCTCCTAACGAACGAATTTTCACATCTCCACATGCAGATAGAAGACCCTATTTTTATAGTGATGCAAACCCCAATCAACTTGATGACCCTAATCATCCATTATTAAAGTATGCTATTCGCTATGATATAGTACTTGAGGAAGGTGATGTCCTTTGGTTTCCAGCATTTTATTGGCATTATGTTGAAAACTTGACGGATTCGATAGGAATTACATATAAGTTCACGGATTTTCATATCGCCTGGAACAAGTCCAAAGTACTTACTACTTTATTCTTTCTCGCCACAAAACCGTTACTCCTTAAAAGCTTCTACTATAACGTTTTCAAAAAGAAGGACTTGTTGTTTGAAGAGGAACATTAGCTTCAGGAAATACTATGAGGCTGCAAGGTAAAACTGTTGTGGATTATAGTCGTCTAAACCCGCTACGAAGCAGTCTTGCTATCGTTCTCGAATGGACGATAATAGGCCTACTGTTTCTGGTGGCGACTATTTGGTCCAACGCGTTAACTTTAGTTTTGGTCGTCTTATTGATCTCCACTCGGCAATTAGCGCTGTATAGTCTTTTACACGAGGGGATTCATTATCATTTGGCAAAGTCAAAAGATATGAATGATATAATTGCCAAGTTCACTCTAAGTATCCCGCTTGCCATCAATCTTAAAAGGATTAGGGAGATTCATTTTAGACATCATCGGTATTTGGGCACGTCAATGGACCCTGAAAATGTGTTGAATGATTACTGGGAGTTCCAATTTCCAAAGAAGCTAGCGGTGCTTTTCTTTGTTATGGCATCAGACCTAATTGGTTTGAACTTCGTTAGATACAAGGTTCGAAAATTTTTCACAAAAGTTCAAGTAAAGTCATTTTACTTTTTGACATACGGTCCTACTTTGTTGGCGATATTGGTAATTAACATTTTTGTTTTTACCTCAGTCCGACTTTGTTCCTGGCAATTGGTGCTAATTATTCCTTTTATATGGATAGCAGCCTATATTGGCCCATTCCAATTGTTGATGAGGTTGCGATTGTGTTATGAGCATTTGCATCTTGATTCTGACAAATCGTCCAAGGCAAGAACGCTTGTACTCGGAAATCTGACGTCAATGCTTTTTGCTCCACACAATTTAGCTTTCCACAATGAACATCATCTCTACCCCTACGTGCCTTTTTATCATCTTAAAGATCTTCATAACAATCTTATCCGAGAAAACTCCTCCTACTTGAATAACCTTAATACAACTAATTCATATTTTGAATCCTTATCGTTCCTTTTCCGGGAAAAGGGGGGCTCTTCAAATCAGAAGGCTTAGGATAATTCAATCTTAAATTTTATCTAAATAAGCTAACTTTTACTCCACAGATAGGCGAGCATAGAAGGTACAGATTGATTAAGTTTATGAACTGCGACAACGATGTAATTTTCTTTCGAGATACAAAGTGGTGTTGACACCCGTAACTGAAAGTCTCCAATAGGCTGAAAAAAAGTGTTATATATTGTGCGGAATGAAACATCTGCGAAGGAATGGTTGGATATTTTAGACCGCTGTCTAATTGCAGCATTGTAAAGCAAAGAATGAAAATCTGAGTATAAATCAACACCACTAACATTTATGATTGTTTCATCAATTGGTTGTGAAGACCAAGTAATCATTGGTAGTATGTGAAATACATTATCATTCCCGATACTGGAAAATCCCACCCGCTCGAAAATGCGCTGTACTTGGGCATTTTCATTTCGCGCACCGAACAGAAATTTAGGAAGTCCATTGTCCACGCAGTAATTTCTAATAAAGGTTAGCATATCGAAAAAGTAACCTCTTTTTTGATGGGATCTCAGAATACCACCTATGTGAGATTCGAGATTGCCGTTAATTTTATTGAGAGCGAAGAAGCCTACAGTTTCCCCTTTGTCTAACATTAGCATAATGGAGCTGTCGGGCCAGTTCGTCTTGCCATTATGCCTATCGTAATATTGTAAAACACATTCCAATTCAACCTCCTTACTCACTAGATGTTGGAGGATTGGAGTTCTATAATAACCAATGGGATAATCGCCCCAAGTATCTGCAAGAAGAGAATGGAGCATAACTTTTTGAGAACCATCGTATCCGACAAATTCTAAGGTTGGGTTAAGATAACCTTTAGATGGTTTATAGGTAATAGGAGTGCTATACCTTCTTATGCTCCCAGAATAAAAAAAAGGAAAGCCCAATTGGCTTAAGTTCGCAGAAGCCATTTCCTCCTCGGCAGGCAATTTAAGCCGAACCAAGTCATACTTCCCTTTTAAAATCAATTTTTGCAAATCTTCGGGGTTTATTTGCTCATCATTACAACGAGCGACACGCAATCTCAGCTCTGTGCTTTCTATTTCCGAAAAGGATAAATTCATTTATTGTGTAGTAATACCCGTTCAATATTGTTCGTAGATTATATAGTCTACCTTTCCTTTGATTCTCATATGAACTGACGTGGCAAGATAAGTTAAAAGACCCATAGCGATAAGAGCCATTGCACAATAGACAATAAACATTATCACCAAGATTTGCAATAATGATGACCACAGCACATTGATGAGTGCCCAAGTTATAAATGGAATTAGTACAATCAGGAAAATCCCAATGTAAATATATCCCTTTAGAGGTGAATGCATATAATCAATCCCAACTTCTGCGATAATCTGTAGCTTTTTTAAAAAATTGTGTCCAGAACTTCCAAAGGGTCTTTTTCGATACTCTACATTTACCCGACCAACAAATCGTTCATCTATTAGCAGTTTATGAATGGCCTCCAAATGGATGCTTACACTTCCTAGTCCTTCCGTATTGGCAACTACGTTTCTGTTAAAGACCCTAAAACCCTCAGTATGTTGCTTCCCGAGAATATAATTTAAGATTAAGTTCCGCCAAACATAAAACAGACGGTATGAAAAATTCTTTTGGTTTTTTCCCTTAGGAATTGCATAAACGATGAGGAATTGATTGGCCTTATAGTGCTCTACTAGTTTTTCTATATCAAAGGTGTTGTATTCCAAATCATCATCTATAGTGATAATGTGTTGACCTCTAGAATTTTGTACTCCACAAATTAGTGCGGTTAACTGACCCACGTTACCTGCTAATCGGATAATGCGTACCTCACTGTTTTGGGCCTGAAGCGTTTTAAGAACTTCCCAACTTCCATCTGGGCTACAGTCATCTACATAGAGTAGTTCATAAGGTTCTCCCAATTTACCCATAACCTCATGCAACTCGCTGTTAAGTCTGACAAGAGATTCCTGACTATTGTACACAGGAACAACTACAGAGTAGAGTAAATGCTCAGATTTATCATTGTTCATAGTGTTGTTATCCATTTTAAATTTGTGGTCAACAAAGATAGAATAATCGAAATCAGGATACCTTTACCTTTACGGCTTCCTAGTAATGTGTTATGCGGTTAGGGCAATAATTAGCACATAACAATAAAATGTTTTAAAGTATATTGTATGGAAACTCTGAATAGGGAATTGTTTCTGGAGGAATTTCAGAATAAGGGATTTTATGTTCAGGAAAGAGCAGTACCAATGAATCTTGTCGACCGCCTACGTGTTGACCTCTTTGAAGCTGTTGAACGCGAGGCGGCATTTCATGGTACACTAGACCATAAGGACTATGGTATGCTTCTGGCTTGTCCCATTTATGGAGGTGCTTTTTTGGAATTACTCGAATACAACGAGTATTTTCTGCCCTTTGATTTGGTATTGGGGCCTAACAGCATCATCTATGTTTATACTTCCTCTTGTATGCCTCCGCATGGTAAGAATTACACTTCGCGGATTCATGTGGATCGGCCGCATTACAACCCTGGTTTTGTGGATTCGATGGGGAGTTTGTTGCTGCTAGATGATTTTACCGAGAACAACGGTGCCACATGGGTACTACCTATGTCACACCTAAAAGAAGAGAAGCCAGATGAAGAATATTTCTACGCCAACGCATCTAGGATTATAGCCCCTAAAGGTTCAATTTTCTATTTTAATTTGAGACTATGGCATGCTGGAGGTGTCAATATGTCGTATGAATGGCGCAATGCAATCGGCATTGGCATGGTGAGGCCATATCTAAAGCAGCGCATTGACCTTCCATTAGCGCTAGAGAAAAGCGGGGTAGACCTAACTGCCTTGTCCTATTCCGCTAAGCAACGTCTAGGATTCTATTCCATTCCTCCAGCCTCGCTTGAAGAGTATTATTTGCCTGAACATCTGCGCTCCTACTGTCAGACCTCAGAGTGGGGCATTAGTTAGCTTTCGTTCATCGTGCCTGATAGCCTTGGCGATTACTAATTTCGTTGAGCACCGATGATGAGGAATGTGAATCTGACAGAGTCCTGAGATACGTATAGTGATCTTGCCACAGTGATGAGAACCTATCGTACTCATGATACGGGTAATCAAATTTCTCGCAAAGTTCCCTAACGATAGGCACCATTCGTCTAAGATTCTCCACAGGGACGAAAGGGACCAAATGGTGTTCTATCTGAACATTAAAGCCACCTGTATACCAGAACCAAAAATTGCTGTTCACCGCAAAATTGGAAGTGTTGGAACAGATATAGTAACCGTATTTGTTGGCAAACTTCGGTTCAATGGGTTCTAAGGCTGCAGGGATAAAATGGTTGATTGCGGCTCCTACATATACGCCATAAAACAAGCAGCATTGATACACTAAATAGAGTAGAAGGGCCTTCGCCCAATACCCCCCAAGCAAATGGGGCAATACAATGAAACAAATAAAAGTCATCAACAGCGATAGACCATGCTGGAGTGCTACATCTCTGTTATGCCGAGCCCAGAACCCAGAGACGATACCGCCTAAAGTAGTGATGATGTTGGCATAGAACGGATATAGATACTTTGCTATTAAATGTTGGTATTTGTGTATTCTGCGGTGGGGAACGCTTCCCGAATATCGAATCAACATTGCAAAGGCCGCCACCTCATAATCGAATTCAACATCGCCTACTTTCACGTGATGACTGTTGTGCTCATAGCGCAGCGGCTCTTGGCTAATAAA
>Ga0247837_1004674_pt1 | contig 21686 bp, 14 predicted proteins | sample LaCtaG_2_FD_187115 | JGI IMG/M metagenome (GOLD analysis project Ga0247837, IMG submission 187115) | Freshwater microbial communities from meromictic Lake La Cruz, Castile-La Mancha, Spain - LaCruzMarch2015_14.5m | ecosystem: Environmental > Aquatic > Freshwater > Lake | place: Spain: Castile-La...
GCACCAGGAAGTAGGGAGAGTGGCGCAGGACCACTGTGCGTAGAGTTCCAATGGGCACTTTGGCAGTGCTCTCAATAGCGCTTTGGAACACAGCCGCCAACATCTGAGTTTCTTCAATTTCGTCCCCACCTCTAGCGATTTCCACTCCGTTGGTGTCTGTGAGGACCAGGGACTTGAGTCCCAGTGCTCTGCACGCTGCAGTCATATACGCAGTGAGTGCCCCTGCCATGCTTTATATACCCAAACAATGGACTTCGCTGCTGAGGTACTGACGTGGCTGGAAGTCTTCCCTGGCGTTCCACGACGAAACGCTGTAAACCTGTGTACCCCTCGAGGGAACTGCTGGCAAGACTGACCAAGTGGAATGAATCCTTTCGGAAGGGAGAGTTCAGAATGTTAGGGGTATAGTACCCTCTCAACGTATTCCTGCACTTCTGTCAAAGCGTAGAAGCTGGTTGGTACTGAGAGGGAAAAGAGATTGCACTGATATCAAGGTAGGCAGAATCATTGGCATGCAAGTTATATCATGAAGCGGCTGCTAAACCTGTAGTTTCGCCATATTAAAGGGCCATTGAAGGAAACTCCCTCGTCTACAACCTCTTAGTAATCCAAAGAACACTGTGTCAATTCAGGCTTCTGCCGACAATGTGGCAGGTGATGTCCCCTTTAGCCTGTGCTTCAAAATCTCCGTCTCTCTTTGTCCTCAGGATTTGCCGAGCAAGTAGCTGAAGTCTTCCAAGTGATCGCCTGAACTCGCAATATCTGTCCTCCACATCCATTGCTTAGCATTTATTTCACTCTTCAACCCTCAACTCCGTCTCTAGAAGCATCTCAGGTGTTGGCTGAGAGTTGATTTCCTGTCACACACCTCCGTGAGCAGGTCCGCCTCATCCCTGGCTCCCGCAGGTTTGTAGATAGCGAGCAGTGTAGGTTAAGTAGTCTGCTTGGGGGTTCGCGGGAGTGCAGTTTATTGCACCTTGAAAGCGCACTTGTACTTCTAGCTGTAGAGCAGGGGGTAGTCAAATACAGGGCGCGTTATACGTTCCAATAGACCTAGTTAAGACTCAACTAGCAGGGATTGTTCTTGCCGAAGAGTTCTTTGGTCTGGCTCTTCCTGCGTTTTGGAAAAGGTCAGACTCACTGAAAGAGGCACGGCGGATTTTAATTACTACTCCTAATTGTAGCTCCAAAGGGATGCGGCTGCAAAATGCTTGAAAAATGAGGACACTGCAAACCCAACCTGTCCAATAGCAGAGACACAAGGTTGGTCCTAGCAGGGATGGTGGGACTGGAAGCTGAATGAAGGACGTTTCAGGGACTTTCGCAAAGTCCAGCTGACGAAGGGACAGGTATTTTCAGAGATTCGGAAGTGGCCGCGCCAACACAAGCCGGCAAAGGTAAGTTTCTGGCAGTACTTCGACGAGAAGCAGGGGGTGCTTCACTTTTCTCACTCCTGCCAAAGAAGACGTGTCTAATTCCTTTCAGGTTTAGGGAGTAGGGAGAGTGGCGCAGGAACACTGTGCGTCGGGCTCCAATGGGCACTTTGGCAATCCTCTTTATAGCGCTTTGAAATACAGCCCCAGCATCTAAGTTTCTTCAATTTCATCCCCACTTCTATAATTTCCACATCATGGTGTCTGTGAGGACTAGGAACTTGAGTCCCAGTGCCCTGCACGCTGCAGTCATATACGCAGTGAGTGCATTGCTTCCCTTTATATACCCAAACAATGGACTCCGCTGCTGAGGTTCTGACGTGGCTGGAAGGACTGGAAGTCTTCCCTGGCGTTCCGCTGCGAGACGCTGCAAACCCTGTGTACCCTTCGAAAGAACTGCTGGCAGGACTGGCCAGTTCAGCTCTGCTCGTTCCACTGCTGAAACGTCTGCACAGACTCAAGGTATGACTAGGCAGAATGGACTGGATAGAGACACAACTCCGCTCCCAGCACTGAAGAAGATAGCCGAAGCTGCCAGTCAGCCCTCAAACAACAAGCACCGAGAGAAGTACTGGAAGGTAGTGGCCGCCTGCTTCGAGCCGTACGGTCTAGACCTGTCCGCAAAGGCCCCAGAAGCAGCCAAAGGCTCTCCCACTGCAATCATCAGCATTCTCAAGGACATCAAAGCTTTGGAAGGGCAGTTGAGCAAGCCTTCCAAGCCCGGAGTTTCGCTGGATACTCTGGACACGGACAAGGGTCTGTTCCAGAGTGACTCCTGTGTGGAGTTTCTTCTGCTTTCCTTCTGCTCCAGCTTCGACTTGAGGCCGAAACAGGCGGCTGGGCTACTTGCGCAGGGCAATAAGGTCCTCACTCAGATCGTCATCAAGGGTCTGAAGGGCGATTTCGACCCTGTGCTCGTCTGGTACCAGAGCGTGTATCAGAACACGGAGCGACTTTGCGACCTGATCCAGCATGAAAGTGACAAGAACTCGCTTGCTTTCGTGCTAAATGCACTGAAAGCAGGCTTAGACGCCCGCAGCACAGAAGTAGTGCAGTGGTGCTTAAAGACCTACGCCAAACTCGCTATGGACCTCGAGGAAAGAGGCCTAGCGGCTCAGAGCTGGGGCTGGTTCATCAGTCCCCAAAGCTGCCTGTTGCAGCTGCTGGGCGCTATTACCCGGCTAGGCAGCGAAATCGCCTCGAATGGAGTGGAGACAATGCTGCACTTCGCACAGTTCAACTTGGTGGAGTTCTTTTCTATGCATTTGAAGAACTTGGTGCAGGAGGCGGGGGATTACTATGCGCTGCTGGCGCTGGTGGTGCCTGCGACTAGGGAAATGGACTGGGCGGCGGAGGCTCTGGCGAGTTCGCGGATTCCGCAGTACTGGGTGGAGTCGGTGTGCAGAGAAGCAGAGGATGCAGAGTCGAAAGGCCGTCTGACAGCTCTCCACTTCTTCTCCCTCCTCTGGACCTCGTTCTTCCTCGAGTCAGAAGAGTCCCAGTCCGTCTTTATGTCTCTACTCACCGCTATCAAAAAGGCCTTCCGCGACCCAGCCATCCCCATGAAAGCCACCGCTCTGGCTATCCTCATGGACCTGCTCGACACTCTAGCCGACCTCAAAAGTGCCTACGCTCCCAGTGTTTACAAAACACTCACATTGCTAATGGTGGAGATGGACCCGAAGGAACCTGTGAGGGAACTGGTCGTGGGAAATGTGAAAAGACTGATGAGCTGCACACCCACTATCCCTGCGCAGATAGTGGTTGAAAATTGGTGTAAGAGAATTCAGGCTGAGGAGGGCGGCTACCCACTGCAAATCACGGATTTCGACCTGTTTCAAACTCTAGCGAAGCATTCTCGCCTGGTGCTGAAAAGCGCAATTCAGCTGATTGATGTGCTGGGGAAAGTGTACTTGAGTGATGTGCTCTTCTCCAGGGCGGCCCTCGCCCCCTTCTCAGTCCTTGTCACCCGCTACCTGGATTCTGACGCAATGCAGGAGTACTTGCTGGCCTTTCTCAAATTTGGCTTGAGTCAGGCTGCTACGAACGATAGAGTCGTGAAAGAACGCCGCACAAGGTTCGAAAAGTTCCCAAGTTACTACACAGAAGACGCCCGAGCAGAAACACTCGAACTCCGGCGCAAGCGAGACGCAGTCTTCGAAGTAACCGAGTGGCTCCTCCAGTTGCAACAAGACTCCCTCAACAGCAAGATCAGAGACCTACTCGCAGCCGCCGTTATGGAGTACCGGCAGACAGCAGGTGCTGACTGCAAGGGCTTCCTCATGCTGCTTGGTACCTTTGGAGAGCCGATAACTGCCCTCACTGCGTATATTCGGACGAAGGAGCAAAGTCCTGCGAATGCTGAGATGAAGTCCAGGTCGCAATTCATCCCTAGTCCTTTGGAAGAGGTGCAGGAGCGGACTCTCCCCATGCTGTTGCAGGACCCTAAGCACCCTTTTCCCTGGAAACGCGCAGCTCAAGACATCGAGCAAGCCAAGAAAAAGGCCCGCGAGCGAGAACTGAAAGCCAGGGAAGAGGAAGAACTGGCCCGCAAGCGACTGGAAGTGAAGCTGGGCAAAACTGCACTGGCACTAGAAGTGCGCAGAGTCGAGCAAGCAGTGGGCAAACACACTGGCGAATTGACCCTGTACCAAGAGGGAGTGGCTGTCAAGCTGCTAGCGCCGCCCCCAGAGATATCCATCAGGGAGTTCACAGAGCAGGAAAAGGAGGAGCAAATGCAGGTGTCTTTGGTACTCAAGCGCTACTTGCGACTATTCAAAGTCCTGTTTGAGCGCTACTCCGGCTCAGGGTTCGCTCGCAAACACAACACCACTACTGAGATAGACTGGCTGGTGGAGCGCAAAAAGCGCCTTTTCGACACGGAATTGATAGGGATATTAGTGGATCACAAGGCGATTCCGAAGCTGCTAACGAAGGAGGAAACGAGGGAACTAATGAAGGCCTATTGCAGCAAAATCGCCCATCAAGCTGAACAGCATTGGGTCGATTTCCCCGGCTTTCTGGGAATTTTCTCCCAAATCGCCTATTTCGCCTACTCCCGAGAGCCTCAAGACCTCTCCCACCTCCCTCCCGCCGCCAGCGTAAAAACCCTAGTCGACACTTTCCGCAGGGAAACCAAAGCTTCCAAGCAGTCCACAGACCTATACGACGACCCCGACCCCGGCTCCGGCGACAAAGACGTAGTCAAAGAACTCACCAAGTTATTAGCCCTGAACCCAGACACAGTCCTGCCAGCTGGGTATAAAAGAGTCACGGAGCAGGATGTGAGTGTAGGGTTTGGAGTGCCTGTAGGCCTGGGACTACCTGAGGGGTGGAGAGTGGCACTGGAGTTACTGGACGAGGTGACTGCCGCAGCACTGGGAGTGCACATATTGGAGCCGCAGGTGCACCTGAGTACAGTTTACATGGCGAAGGGAGTGGCGAAGAAGAAGGAAAGAGTGGAGTTGCCGCCTATTCAAGACCGTCCCGCCAGCATGCTCAAGCGGAAAATCAGAGAATACATCGACGATAAGCCCAAAGCCAAACCCGTCCCCACCCCAGCCCGTCTCGGCCCCGCTCTCAAACTCGCAGTCGCTCAGTGCTCCGAGGAAGACCAGGCCTCCACTCGCGAAGTGGCGGAACTGCTGGAAGACATTCTGCACTCTGTCAGTCTCGGAGCTTCTCGAGTAGTGGTCAGAGATGCAGCGAAGGTGAAAAGTTTCGAAGCTGAAGACAAGCCGAAAAAGCGGGAAATCGACCCGAAGTTAAGGGAAAAGCGGAAGGCCAGGCAAGATGTGCTGAGTTCGCAGTTGAAGAAAGACATGGAGGCGCGGCAGAAGAAGCAGGCGGACAAGGCTGCGGTGGATAAAGGGGCCATGGAGAAAGCCAGGGCGCAGGCCAGACAGAGAGCGATCCTCTTGCAGCAGGATAGGGAAGCTCGTAGGAAGCAGCTGCAGGAGGTGCTGGCTAAGAGGGAGGAAGAGGCGCAGAAGCGGAAGGCAGAAGAAGCCAAAGCGCAAGTCGCTACCGAGGAGCAAAACCGCAAACATCACGAAGAAATGAGACGCAAAATGGAGGAAAAGCTCAAAGAAGTGCTGGTCAAAAAGCAGCAAGAAGGGCAAGCCAAGCGTCCCGTTAACGCCAAAACCTCTCTGCTAGATGAGCTTTCTGAGGGCAAAAAGCGCTTCGAGCGACTCATGCAAGAGGACAAAAAGCGCCTCGAAGGCCTAAGTCGGAAGAAAGAGGAGTTAAAGTCCTTTTCAGAGGCAGAAGAAACGCAGGCTGTCCTAGCAGTCCAAAGCAAGCAAATTGAGCACATGTTTGGCTTCTACTGTCGACAGTCTTTGACCAAACTGGAACATTTGCCCGACGATTTGTTCAATGAACTCAAGCGGGGAGATTTCATAAAGTGCCTAAATCAGTTGGAAGTTTCGCCGCAACTGGTGTCTGGGGAGGGAGTCGTAGGGATTTTTAACAGTCTTACGAAGGATAAAGCGAGGAAAAGTGGAATGCCGGCAACTTTGACTAAAGAAGACTTTAAAACTGCGCTTGTGCGACTAGCTGGAGAGGCGAAAGGACGACTGAATGGCTTAAGCGGGACAAGTAGTGAAGAGCTGAAACAGGCCTTAGGCCGGCAGAGTGATGAGGACGGTAGTCTCACCGCCCACACTCTGCATGCTCTCCTGGTCTGGATGGACCTCACACTTCCCCCGAAAGACCTAGACCTCCGGCTCAAGCAGCTCCAACTCCAGTCCAAACCTTCTCGCAAGATCCTCCGCTTTTCAGCCTCTTTCAAGCCTTCAAAGCCCGGCGAAGCGGAAACTGTGCCTTCCGCCTCTCCTCCCCGCCTCCCTGTAGTAGACTCCAGCAGCACTGACGACCTCCACCTAGTCCATCGTCCTCCTCAGTCTCCCCCCTCCTAAGCAAGACTTGGTTAGTGCTAATATGGAAGCGCGGGAAGTGGTGGAAGTGCTGAAGCAGTCCTACAGCGGCAGTAGTGAAGAGGCGCGGGCAGCTGGGGAAAGACTGGAAAGAGACCTGGAATCGAAGGACCTGGAACTGCTGCTGGATATAGTGAGGACAGGAAGTGTGGACCCGAGTGTTGGACTCAGTGCTGCGATTCACATTGCGAGGATAGCCAGAAAGCAGGCTTCAGTGGATGTGTCTGTTGTACCTGCTTTGACCCAATGTATCCTTAGCAGTCCTTACAGTTGCCGCAAGTCTCGGGCCTTCCTGGAATCCGCCCTATCCTCTATCCTAGTCCAGCATGCCCCTCTGTCCTCGCAGCCGCTGGCAGCACTACGCTCAGACTGCGGGCCTGGCGCTTCCAGCCTGCTTAGACTTCTCCTTACTCGAGTTGTGCCCACTGACCAACTAGGCACTTGGATGCGAGACTACCTGCCGTTGCTATTTGAGGCTGGCGCATTGATAGGACTAGTCCCGGATGCACTGCTGGACTGGACGAAACAGGTCAGAGACATAGTGCGCTTCGTTAACAGTAACCACTCCGAGTTACGCTTGGTGTTGCGGGGACTGGCGGGAGGCAGGGAAATGATCCAGACTTTGGTGGATTTATTGACGAAACATGAAAATCTGAGTAAGAAATTAAGGAAAAGAGTGATTCAGACTTTGGAAGCCTGGCTGGATGCAGACCTGCTAGGCACTCCCGCGGCTGCTGTGTATATGGACTGCTTCGGCACTGTGGAGGATTTCCTCGTAGGGTATATACCAGAGCTAGGCGGAGACCCTCTGTTTCTGCCGCAGGTGCTGCAGACCCTGGCGCATCTGCTTCCTTTTCGGTCCCTTCCCATTGATTCCCTGCAATGTTTGTTAAGAAAGACATTACTACCGCTCCTACAAGTCTCAGACACGGGACTATTAGACAGCGACCCTCAGGAATTTATATGTAGCTACGCAGCCGTCTATGAAGCTTGTGACTACAGCTCCGTTTCAGCAGCCGTTGGAGAGGTGTTGCGACTCATAGTGAGGCTGGAGCCCTGGGGACTAGGGTTTCTGCTGGAGACACTCATGGCTTCTCAGGGCTATTTGGGTCTGGCGGCTATCGCTATTCCGGTTCTGGACTGTGAAGACTACCTAGAAGTCCTGCAGCGATTTATCCTATGTGAAGTTTCCTCCAACCTCCCAAGTGCACTCAAGTGCCATTTCCTCTTTTTCCTTTCTATATGTCTTGATACAGTATTCGCGGACGACCCGCAAGGATTTGAAGCCGCGGTGGAATTTATCCTGGACTCCGCTGGGTCTTTGACCTGCAAGAGTGTTAGCCTGCAAGCTTGCTGCTGTCTTGCTGATTTGGTGCATAGTGGACAAGGCTTGGTAGTGCTGGATTCTTTCTTGCAGGAAGTGGCTTCTGGCCTGGCTCAGCTGGTGCCGGTGATAAGGTGTAAGGGACTTTATGAGTGCATAAGGGTGATAGTGGTGGAAGATGGGGACCACCTAGGAGAAGAAGGCACCGAACTAGTCCTCCAACTGACCCACAGACTGAGAGTAGAACTGCAGCGCTATAGTGTCAAGCGCCAACTCAGTCGCACCCCCAACTCCCTCCTACTGGAAAAGTGCCTCAGCACTCTGCAAGCCGCGGCCTCACTGCCTCACTGCACTCTGCGGCTGTACGACCAATTCCTTACCTATTTCCCGCTCCTGCAGGAAACCCAAGAGCGCCTGTTAGCAGAGACTTGGATAGGTGTACTAACGGCCTGTGTGTCTATCGTAGAACCCGCAGACCTGAGAATTGAGACACTCCTGGAGCAGGTAGTTTGCCTAGGGGAAATGATGGAGTGGGACTTTGGACCATGCTTTCCACTAATTAACGCCCTGCAGCGACACCACGGTAAAGCGCTGGAAGGGATGGAAGCGCTGCTGTTGGCTGTGATAAGGAAAAGCGTGGACAGTGAGCATGGCTTGGGCAGTCAGAGTAAAGCGCTGTTGGTATTGCAAGGACTGTATCATGCAAAGATGGTGGAAGGGAGACAGGAAGAAACTCTGTCTGGACTGGTTCCTTGGGTTATTGCGCAATTGGAGAAGTTGTACAGTCGTAGTGCCCTAGCGATCTGGCAAGTGCAAGTATCCAGCCTGTTCCTTTCCCTATGCGCCTACCACTTCCCCCTCGTGAAGAGTCTATTGGCCAGCCATGACATCCAGCTGTCTGCAGTCCTGGCCTCTCTCCAGCCCCACCTCCTCTCCTCGCCACTGGACCGGAAGGCACATGTCTGGGGCCTGCTCACACTCATATCAGCTTGGGAAGAGTCACTCAGCTTCCCTGCCCTCAATGTCCTTTTCCATATATACGGAGAAACGAATTCTGACTCCAGGCCTGAAAGCCAAAGGAAGAGACCTGTGCCTGATGATGACAGCGAGGACGAAAAAGCCCATATCCACTCAAACGAGGAACTAGACCTCCTATCTTCCTCAGTCCAAACCTACTCCCCCATCTTATCCATCGACGAAATCGCGTTGATTCGCTCCTCTTTCGAAGACTTGCAACGGTCAAATAAAGCCTCTTTCACTCAGCTAATCAGCGCCCTGACCTCCTCCCAACGAGCAACCCTTGTGGACATTCTCCACATGGAAGCGTCAGAAACCTGCAAAGCGCCTAGAAGGTACCTCGTGCCCAAGTATAATCGGTCCTAATGTCTATTATGGTGGTGGAGTTCGCTCAGAGCGGGAGACTTGCAGCTGCGCTATTAGGTTGGTGATAGGGGAGAGGTCTTCCTGCTGGTCTGTTTGGAAGCGCTGTAGGTCGGAAGTGGTCTGCGCGGCCTTCATTTCTGCTTGTTTGCGTGTCATTTCCGGCAAATAGTCGCGTAGGTATTCGTCTCTGCATGCACTTAGCTTTTGAAGAAGCACTGGAAAGCCTGCGCCTGTGACACTCGCTATGCCGACAGCTCCTAGGTCTTTGTAGAACTCGTCCAGCACTAGCGATAGAGATCGGTTGAGCGTAGTCAAGTAGGTCTCCTGGGCGACTCTATCCAGTGCAGTTTGAAAGATCTCATAGTCCTGCATCCAAGAAAGCAGTGTCTCCACAGGCTGTGCATCCGCCTTATTGAAGGCAATCATCAGCGGCAGTCTGAACTTGTAGTAGACCGAGCAGGCATACAGCATGTTGGACATGAAGATGTTAGGGTCCTGACAACGCACCGAATCCGCGATATAGACCAAAGCAGTGGGGAAACTGCTCGCCAGTGCATCCGCTATAATCGTCCCAGACGCAGACCAACTAAACACCTCCATCTGCCCAGGCGTGTCGATGAGGATATAGTCCAGGCCTTCCTTGCTTTCCAGGATCTGTATGAATTGGTCGATCTTGGTGGCCCAAAGGTTGAGAGCGGTGAGGATGCCGCCGTTGGGGCCAAGGGAGTACTGCTGCATCAAGGACTTGTAGTTGACTGAGTCGCAGATGTCGATGTGGGCGGGGAAAGCCACTCGCCGCACTGCTGGGTCGAGGTTCACACAGAAGACGTGTTTGCCTGCATCCGCAAGCTCGCTCTGCAGACGTCTGACGAAGGTAGTCTTACCAGAGCCTGCCATGCCCAGGACCAGGATACAGAGCGGCTTGCCGTCCATGTTGTCTAAGCAAGCAGCGCCTAGGTAAAGATATGAGTCGGGTAGGCACCGCACCTTCAAAGCAGGAAAGAATGCTAGAGACTCAGGCGCACCTCAAAGAGTGGATGCGGAACAAGATAAACCGCAACCTCACCCGCAACCCCTTCCAACGTCGCGAAATCGAAGCCCGCAACCTCCGCACTGTTTCCGAGGACGCCCGCTACATCCGCAAGCCTCCAGCCAAGCCGGACCCCTTCCACCGCCATCTCCAACTCGCCCATAGAGCCAACCTCGAGGGCATCAGCGTCCTCAACCTGCCGAAGCAGCCTTTCGGGTCGCACAGGACCTACAACGACCAGTTGGACTTTATGCAGAGTCATGTAGTTATGAAGGACGAGGTGCTAGGCACAGGCAAGGCGAAGCAGTTGGATGAGGTGATCAGAAGGTTTCGACTGAGCAAGAAAAAGAACCAGAATAAGTTCGTGGTGAAGAAGGGTGCGCGCACAAGGACTGGGTCTTTGGACATGCAGAAGAAGGAGTATGACGAGTTTGTGATGGGGGCGGGACATCTGTGGTGTCCGAGGGAAAAGCAGGTGGAGGCGGCTTATGACGAGCAGAAGAGCAAGTATAAGACTTTGGACATGGAGCAGTCCACAGACGTAATCAAAGACCTCCTGACTCAGCTGCATAAAAACCGCCCGATGCCTGTATCTCCGCCTTTCCAGCGTCTCTATTTGGACAGCTTCCGGGAACGTCGGACCACTCCCATGTCCACACGACTTTCCGCTAAGTACGCAGGGCTGTTCGCGGAGTTCGAGCAAGCACGCACTCGAAGAGGAGGCAGTCTGGACCTAAAGGCCACAATTTAGTGTGCTATAACAGCACTTATGGCATTCTGTCAGTCCTCGTAACAGTGTCGATGGTGTTGCCTCTGGTGCTCAGTATACGCTGCTCTTCCCCTGTCTTTCGTAGAGTGCTTTCTGGGCCTGTGGCCTGCCGCATGATTTCCACTTCCACTCGCTCCGGCCTGACCTTTTTCTTTTGCATCGAAATGTACTCGTAAGTCGTAAGTCCATGACATCGCAGCCAGACGTGAAAGCAGACTAGATACCCATTTCCCACAAAGATAAACCCGTTTATAGCAAGCAGGAAAGCCAGTAGTCCTATCAGTGTGTCCAGATGGTCGATGGAGTATACAGAATCCAGCCGTTCCGAGAAATCGTCAGTGTCAAGTGTGATGTGCGTCAAAGTGATCGAAGCGAACACAATCGCCAGGCTGCTGAACGCCTCCATCGACACAAGAGTCCACACGAACAGACCATAGTTTCTGCGTCCAATGCAGTTGTTTAGCCATTTGCAGTGATGGTCGAAGTTCTCGACGCAGCGGTTGCACTGGCCGCAGTGCTTGGCGGTCAGGTTCACGCGACAGTTGCAGATGCTGCAGAAGGCTTGGTACTCTGCGTGCTCATCGCGGTCGGGGTTGGGCTTCGTGGCCATTGGGTCGGTCGGATCGAGGGTGGTAGTCAGCAGGGCGCTCAGAAATAGACTCACACTTGTTATCCCGAAGCCTACAGCAAAGCCCGACTTCAGGAAATCCGGCAGCAACGGCAGAATCACCACGAAGCACACCGCCATAGAGTAAGCCACAAGCACCCAGCTGCTGGTCTGCAGCGGGTGCAGGGGACACGTAAATCCATGTCTCTTCACAGAGCGCATATATCACTATTAGCACTAAGATGCCTGGCTGCTGTGCAAGTTTGACTCATCCCGACGACACATCAATCAAGGAAGCAAATGCATGGATTTGGACTGACTATATAAAGCAGACGCGAATGTCCACACTGGCAAATAGCCCAAATCGTTGTTTCTCCTAGAAGGCTCCTCAGTCCTCAAGATATATATCACCGAGGACACCAACCTTCATTGGTCCAATGCACTCTCCATCCTGCAATCTCAAAAGTCCAACTCACATACACACCCTTCTAGTGCATGTCTATCAGTCTGTGAGCATACCTATATCTCTACTTCTCCGCCTGCGAAGACTTCCGCCAGCGACACTAAGGTTTGTCTCAACTGAGCAATGGCAGCGCCGCCCTGGGAACACGTCCTGCAGTCTTCCTTCTTTGCAGGTCTGCGCGACGCCCCGCCTTGCTGGATGAAGTCGCCTGTGATGCACCGAGCTGGTTCATTCGTCCTGGGCAGGTATATATCGCGGAAATGCCCGGATATGTGTGCGCAGAATCGAATCCGGGGCACGATTTCGCCACACACCTTGCAGAAGTACTCGACAATCACCATCGGAGAGATACCCTGGGGCCGGAAATCGTGCGGAGACATAGACTTCGCAGAGGAAAAGTAAGCAGGCCGTGGGTGAAAGGACTGCGGCGCAGGCTGGGTATACTGCACTGTGGGCGGAATCAGGGTAGTGCCCTCCTCCATCCAGTCCATAACCACCAAGTTGTCGTTTTCCTCTTGCGGCAGCTGAGCGTCTCCATCCTCCAGCCCTTCTATCGGACCTGCGCCATATTGCCACGTCTCGTCGGGTTGAGACTCCTGCCAGTCGCAACCTGGCTGTTCTGAGTGGCTGGCCACTATATGCGCTTGAATCGCCTCTTCGGTGGAAAAGACCAGCCCACAGTCCAGACATCGGAAGTTGCTGGCGTCCTCACTCCATGGAGTAGCTTGCATTATAGCCCTACTGGAGGCTATCCCTTAGCCAGAGAAACAAGGCGCGTTGCTGCTATCGCCAGGGCTTCTCCCAGACTTTCTATTAGCTAGCAGAGGACTAGTGTCCACCTAAAGATGGGTGACTCCCATCAAGCTGAGTCCCTTGCTCCTGGCATGCAGGTTATCGGCCGCGCCAATGGGTCTTCTTTCAAGTACTACTCCTTCGAAGTCACTGACGCTTCCCTGATGCTCACCATCACGTGAGATCCACACAGCGCTGAGCCCTACAATGAAGAAAGCGACCCTGACGTTTACGTGTCCAACATACATCCGGTGGTCACTCAGGAGAACTATATGTGGAAGTCGACCAATATCGGAGGGGATAAACTGGAAATTCACCCGTCGGACCAGAATTACAAAGCGGGGGTGTTTTACATTGGAGTGCTCGCGTACAAGCCGAACATGAACGTGTTTACTGTGAGGGCGGACCTGGCGCCTGCCAGTCCTCTCATTGACCTTCAAAGTGAGCACTTCGGCAAAGTCCACACCTGGGACTACTTCAAAATGAGCCTCAGACACCCAGCCCAGAGCCGCATAGAAATCACAGTGGACCCTGGGCGAGGCGTGCTTGCACTATTCCTGTCGCCTTCCCTTTACTACCCAACCGAGCGAGAACATACATGGAGCGTAGTAAGCGCTACGCAGGGCTGGATGGAAGCCGACAGAGAAGAGCCTATAAGCGTCTTCAGTCCCGAACACTACGAGGATGTAGACCCTTTCGAGAAGACTATGAAGAAAAGGTTCGCTCGTTGTCCTAATGCAAAGGAACTAGAAGCAATGCAGGCGAGGGAAGAAGCCGGGGAGACTGGCGGCATGCAGGTCACGGGCAACGGCGAGACTTTAACTTTCTGCAATGACACTGATGAGTGGAAGTATGCGGCTCCGACCTGCTTCATTGCTGTGAAGAACCTGACTGATGTGGCGGTGGAGTATACAATCAGGAGCAGGGAAGTGCTGGAAATGACTCTGCTGGACGAGGCGACGGAGGAGAAGTACAGTTTGTTCCGAAGCCTGTTTGAGAATGTGGAGGGCAGCTCTGTATCTCAAGGAGAGAGGAAACGCCTGGGCGTGACAAGCAAAAGTGAGTTCACCTACGGAGAGGTGGAATTCGTGCACATGATTCCAGTGTTGGAGCTGTGCGAAGTGCAGGCGGGGCAGGTGTTCTGGGACCTGGGCTGCGGGGCGGGGAAGTGCTTAGTTGCAGCAGCGATGTTGTACCCGCAAATACAGGCGTCGAAGGGCGTGGAGTTCCTGGACCGGCTCTACGACCTTTGCAAGGAAACAGTCAACCAAGCAAACGAGCGCAAAGTTGGCGCTCCTATCAGTGTAGTGCACGGCGACATGCTCCAGGTCGACTGGTCCGACGCCGACTTGATCTACACCTCCAGCATCTGCTTCCCTCAGGAACTCATCGACGGGATGTACGAGAAAGCCAAGTTGCTGAAGAAAGGTGCGAAGATCATTACTCTGAAGAACTTCCCGCCGAATGAAGAGTTCGCAATAAAGTTCAACCTGAGAGTGAAGATGACTTGGGGCAGGACTGGGGTCTACGTGCTGGAGAAGGTTAGGTAAGCGTAGACTTCCGAGGAGTGCATTTAGGCTACTGGCTGCCCTGGGTGATGGCGTTCAGCTTTGCACAGGCCTCTTCCAATAGAGTCAGTAGGGTTTCTTCAGTGGCTTCCCGGTCCCTGCGCTCCAGCTCCAAATCCGCCTTAATCCTGCCCACCACATCCTTCAGCATTGCTAACATCGCCTCCTCCGTGTCTTCTCTGCTCTCTCGCTCTGCTGCCATTTCACTCAGCACGGCTTTCCCTTCGCCCTCAAGGGAAGTCGCGAGGGAGGTGTGGAAAGCTGAGAAGTCGGAGAAAGCGGCTTTGCAGGCTTCTTGTGTTCTTGACAGGACTGAGGACAAAGAGGCGGAAAGGGAGTTCACGCCTTCAGTTTTGGCTTTGGCTTCCTTCGCGATTTCCATGCGTATTGAAGAAGTCCTCTCTTCCAACACCCGGAAAGTCCTCATCTCCGCATCTCTGCGCAAGTCTTGCTCCTGCTCCATCGCCACATGCAGGCCGGACTCCAACTCCTCCAAGTCCCTCACTCTCGCCTCCACCTCTCCTTCCCTCCCCGCACTGTCCAGCTCCAATTCCCGCTGAATAGCCACCACTGACTCCCGGATGTCATTGAGTCTCTGAGCGGTTTGCTGTGCGAACTCCTCCATCTGCGCTTCCAAAGCAGTGAACTTGCTATCCAGCAGCTCCAGTCGATTGGTCTTTTCCGAGTCCAGGGAGGATTGGATGCTGCGCAGGCGGTCACTCAACTTCCGGACTCTCTCATTGTTGGGCGAAGCCAAGTTGGAGCCGTGGCGATTAGACATTACATTAGCTTACGTCTGCAGGCTCTTCAATGCTGAGAGCTCTGCAAGTGGCAGGGCCGGAAACTCGCTCTTCTGGTCGATGCGCTGCCTGCGCACGGAGGAACTGAGTGTGGAAGTTGACGACTGAGGCCTGGCGACTGTGACTGGACTTGGCAACTTTCTTGTTAATTGCGTACTTCCGGAGGACGATTTGGTCCCAGGTGGTCTGTCGGGAAAGAGGCGAAGGGTCGAGTTTGGTAGTTGGGCTGGGGAATGGTTCGGAGTATCTAAGGGAAGGGCGGAGTCGTTCTGTGGTGCATTGCAGGCTTTCAGTCCTGGTGACTTTCTGCAGTTGAAATAGAGGCACACCCGGCAATTTACTCAAATTGGCCTTTTCCCTCAGTAAGGCGTCTCTCGCTGATTCCCCTAATTCAGGACTTTGCGAGTATTTTCTCGCCTGCGGACCCCGCCACCCCGCCTTTTCCTCATTAGCCAGTTGCGTAAGCTTCACAATTCTCTGATGGCGGTACACTTCCTTCGTCTCATTCATCAACCGCAGGTAACTGACAGTCTCCTCATTCGTGACTCTGCCTAGGAAGTCCTCCCGAGCAATGTAAAGCACTTCTCCCTGGGTCGAGTGACACATACAGGAATAGCGGTGAGGCAAGTTGCGAATTAGCTCCTCAGCCCCCACTAACTCTCCAGTAGTCAGCAGTGTGAAGTCTATCTGCAGCCGGGCACTGGGAGGACTGGGCACGCTTTTGGAAGCCTGGTGGATGTGCTTGGACAGCTGGAACTCCCCTTGCACTACCAGGTAGACATCCTTCACGGACTGACCGGCTTGGAACAGGGTCTGGTGACGCTTGTAGGTGCGCTCCTTGAAGAAGTAGGAAAGGCCTTGCAGTGCAGTTTTCGACCACTTCGCGAAAATGGGCAGCTGCATCAATAAGGTCAGCTTCGACTGCAATGCGCCTTTATGTGTCTTTCCCAGTACTCGCAAGTAGTCATTCCGCTCCAGCACTGCGAAGTGAGTTTCCTCCCTGCAAATCACACTCGCAGCTCTCGGCTTGTATGTGAGCAACGCAAGCTCACCAAAGCACTCGCCTTGTCTCAGTAGCGCCAACTGCTTGTATTCCGTCTCTCCGCTGGCCTTAGCGACCGGACTCAGCACAGCACAACTCCCACTGATAACGACGTAAAAGCGAGAGCCTTCCTCTCCTGCGTGGAACACGAACTAGGTGGAGGTTACATCTCCCTTGTCTCTTGCTTCATAGGAAAGGAAGCGGCAGCACTGGCTGTGGGCCTCTGCGTTGCCTTTGGAGATTAGCTCCGCAAATACCTTGATATGCTGTGTGAAGTAGGCAAGGATGGAGAGGTGGGTAGCGCTGCGGTCTTTAGGCGCAAGGCCGAGGATAGAACGGAGTTCATCGAGGGAAATGTCGGAGTGGGCGAAGTAGCTGGGGAGGGAGACAGAGTTCTGGCGCTTCAGGAAGCGGGTGGACTTGCTGCTGCGATCCATGCTAATAATTCCTCTTTGTAGTATGCGTAGAGCAGTATCTAGACCTGCGATGTGCAGTTCGCCTAGGTATCCAACAGTAAGAAACATGTATGAAGGGCAACAGGTCGAGGCAGGTAACATCGTCGCCAAGGCTCAGAAACTAACAATTGACGTACCAGAGGACGATAGTGAAGAGTTGGAAGTCAGTCGCCAGGACAGCGGAAGAATAATCAAAGGATATGCGGATGTGCAGGCCGCAACCCATGTAGCCCCTTTACAAAAAGCCAGGGCTGTGCTCAAGGAAAAAGGCACCCAAAGCGCCAGAAACGCCAAAGCCAAAGCCTTCCAATTCCCTCAAAAGTCAGGAACTCCCAGAGCACTAGGCCAAGCTCCGCACATTTTCCCAATCCAGGTCAGTCCTTTGCTGCACAAAGGGACTGTTAAGGTGAGTCCTTCTGCCAGACTTCGATCCCTCGGCTCGAAGACAACCGTACCTCCCAGACCTCTTGATACTCCCAAAAGCAAGGCTCTTAACGGACTAGTGACGCAAGTGGCTGCCGCTGCAAAGCCGCAAGCTGTGCAGCCTCAGGAAGTGAAAAGCAAGGCAGATGCCATATACAGAGAACATCTCTTCCAAACCTTCCAGGCTCTCAAGTTCGTGCGAAATCTGCCGCCTATCGACAATGCGCAAATTCGATCCAAACGAGTAACTCTCCCCAAGCCTAGAGGGTATGCAGGGAAGAAAACTGCAGTTTTCGACCTTGACGAAACACTGGTGCACTGCTGTGACTCCATTGAGCAAGACAACCCAGATGTCGTATTGCCCATCACATTCCCTACCGGCGAAGTCGTGAGCGCTGGAATCAAAATACGGCCCTATGCACGGGAGTGTCTGATGGAAGCATCCAAGGAATTCGAGGTTGTCATCTTCACAGCATCCCACCAGTGCTATGCGGACGTAGTCCTGGACTACCTGGACCCAGAGCACACTTACATCCACCACAGACTGTACCGAGACAACTGTGTAATGGTGGAGGGGGTTTACCTCAAAGACCTCAGAATCCTTGCGAATCGCTCTTTGCGGGATATGGTAATCATCGATAACGCGGCCTACAGCTTTGGCTATCAGTTGGATAACGGAGTGCCTATCATCTCCTGGCACGACGACCCGTACGACCGAGAACTCTTCAACCTCATCGACTACCTAAAGGCGCTCCTCAAAGTCGAAGATGTCCGAGAGGTCAACCGTCGCACCTTCCACCTAGCGACCTTCTACGAAGACTATATTGGAGAATTCCTATCCAGAGAACAGCTTAAATAGTTAATATGCGTACAGGTCTGAGTGAGGCCGGGTAGCAAGGTAGCAACTGACATGACAGTAGAGACTGAGGAAGAGACGGACGAAGTTGCGCAGCTTTTCTGGGACTTGGTTTTCGTGCGTTTCTTTGAGGCCTGGACGCAGGTAGAAGTCCCAGAGGAATTGCACCACAACGACGTCTGCGAGAGAGACTTGGGACCCGATGTACCAGCCCTTGCCGCCTTTGTTCCGGACTAGGCGTCCCTCCAAACAGACCAACCTGACCGACACCTGCGCATACCTCTCTGCCAGCAGCTGCTTATTCCCTCTCAGTCCGTCCTCTAAAAGCGCATTCCTCATCTCTTCCACCAAATCACACAGCGACTCAATCCAGTAAATAAAGTCCAAGTCCTTGACATTCGGGTAAAGCCCGTGCTTCTGAGCCACATAGCGCAGAATGGCCTTGACTTGCACCAACTTCCTGTCGTCTATCACCAGCATGGGGAAGTCTCCGAACTCTGCGCGCTGTTTGGAGTGTGCTAGCTCTTGGGCGTTGATTCTGCGGTCTTCGAAGTCGATGTTGAGGTACTTTAGTAGGAAGCGAATGGATTCGCTTGGTCCGAAACCTTCTGTAGAGTACAGAGCCACACTCGCAGTCTCTACCTCCTGAGCCGAAGGCTGGGCAGTCATCGCAGAGCTTGAGAACGGGGATCGGTGCGGTTTGATGTCAGGTACGGTCACAGGCCCGAGAGTCATGATCTTGTTGCCTGTGCCACATACACACCCCATACTATGTCTCCAATATACCTACCAAGCAGAACTCCTCCCGGACTATAGGCAAACCCGAAGGCTTTGTCTGTACTTAGTTACCATAGAGACAGTACATCTGTCCAACACCTAGTAGTCTTTAGGGATGCAACTCTGTGAGTGCTGAGTAATAGGAAGTAACGCCGTAACGCGTAAAAATGCAGCAGTTGGAGCAACTCCTCGGCAGCATGGGCTGGGGCCGCTACCACTCCTACTTGTTCTGGGCGTGCGGCTTTGTAAGTGCTATGCAGGGCTGGGCATCGGACATGATGTGGCTTATGCTAGTGTCGGTGGTGCTCAATGAAGTGGGCGAGCCTTGGGGACTGTCAGACTTTACGCTCAGTTTGTATGCGATGAGTCAGTCTGTGGGAGTCTTTATAGGGTCGTACTTTTGGGGCTGTATGGCCGACAGACGGGGACGTATGTTCGCCTTCAAAAAGACACTAGTGCTCTGCGGCTTTGCAGGCTGCATAGCCTCCGTTTCTGCAAACTTCACAATGCTCTGCATCATGGCCTTCATAGTGGGCATTGGAGTGGGCGGAGACCTGGCAGTGGACGGCACCGTATTCATCGAGTTCTGTCCCAAGTCAGACCGACACATGCTCACTCTCATGAGTGCAGTATGTGTACTGGGGTCGATGCTAGTGCCAGCACTGGCCTACGCCTATACCATGATGGGAATGGAGAGCACCTGGCGCTGGGTCATGGGCACTGTGTCGCTGCTCAACTTAGTTTTCGCAGTGATGCGGTGGAAGGCGTTGGAAACGCCTCATTTCTACCTAGCTGGAGGACGAGTAGAGGCAGCGAACCGAGTCCTAGCGCAGCTCTCCGCCTACAACGGCAGTTCTCTGAGCAGCCTGCCACTCGAGTTGCAGCCCTGCTGCCACACTCTCATGGAGCCCAGGCCCGAAGTGAGCATCCGTCGGCAGGTCCAGCGCCTCTTTTCCTGCCGTCTCCGCAGCACTACGATCTGTTTCCTGCTCATCTGGTTCTTCACGGCGTTCACATTCAGTGGGTTCGGCGTGTTCATGCCTCAGTTCCTCAAGCGGGCTGGAGGCCCCGAGCACAGTTCCGACGCAGACGTATACAGCGCAATGACACTCCAACAAGGTATCGGAGTAATATCAGTCCTTGCAGCTACAGTGGGAGTCAAGTCCCGGCTGGGCCGGAAATGGTCGCAGGCTTTGGCGCTCCTGGCCAGCAGTGTGTTTATGTATGTGTTCCTGGCTCCGTTTGCCTACTGGGCGGTAGTGCTGTGCAGCACGCTGTTCTACCTGTTTGGACTGGTGGCCTTTTCGGTGCAGTACACATACACTCCGGAAAGCTTCCCTGCGGATGTGCGCAATACTGGGGTCGGGTTTTGCAGTGCTGCAAACAGACTGGCTTCTATTGTTTCCCCACTACTAGCGGGTGCACTGCTAGATAGAGGCGCAGGAGACGCGATCATTCTCTACTCCGCCAGTCTGTGCATTGCAGGCTTGCTTGGCGCTCTGACGCGAGAGACGCAAGGCGCCGACATCGAGGCTGAAGCTGCTACATAGGCTAAATTCCGCATAACCCCACACCCAGTGGTGTTAATAGCACTAAGTATGCAGGAGTTCCGGGGGAGTCAGTCGCTGCGCCATCGACTCGTGCTTTCCACACTCACAGGCACACCCATCGTCATCAAGCGCATTCGATCTGAAGCCGCGAACCCCGGCCTCAACGACTCCGAAGTGGTGTTTCTGCGCCTCCTCAGCCAGCTGACCAATGGCACGACAGTGGAAATCAACCCTGCAGGGACTCTACTGAAGTACTCCCCCGGCCTGATCATCAACAACCCTGGACCCGAGCTTATAACCTTCGACTGCGGAAGTGGCAGAGCACTGAGTTACTATATAGAGGGGATTCTGCCGCTGTGTCTGTTCGGGAAAAACCCACTCAACCTCAAACTGCGGGGGAGAAGTAATGACGAGGTGGACGTGTCCATGGACTCCTTGGCTGCAGTGTACACCCCGCTTTTGAAGGAACTGGGAGTCGAGGACTTCCACCTTGCAGGCTTCCGCAGAGGCGTAGAAGACGGAGAGGCCACACTCACGCTCACACCCATCCGCAGACTGGAAAAGCCTATTCAGCTCCTCGACCCAGGCAAGGTAAAGCGAGTGCGTGGTACTGTGTACTGCTCCAAGGGCAGTCCTCAAATGGCCAACCGCGTGGCCTACAGCGCGAAGGGCGCCTTGCAGCAACTTCTGCCAGACATCTGGATCAGCACCGACTTCACCAAGCGCGGGTCTCAGTCTCTACTCGGGATTTCCCTGAGTGCGGAGACCAACACAGGCCTGGTGCTGGCGGCAGATGCGTTCAGGGGGGAGGACAGTCTGGTGGAGGAGTTGGAAACAGATGTGCCAGAGGACCTGGGCTACACAGTGGCTTTGAGACTACTGGATGAGGTGTTCCATGGAGGCTGTGTGGATGCTTCCCTGCATTGGCTGCCTCTACTGCTCATGGCTTTAGGTCCGAAAGGCCGCAAGGGCTCAGTACTCCTCGGTCGACTCACAAACCACTCCATTGAGTTGCTGCGGCTGATACAGACTTTCCTACACGTGACGATGGACTTGGAGAGTGCTGCCAACCCTGCAGAGGCAGTGGACAGTGCAGAGGAGGAAGAGGCTGGGGAGGAGGACTACGAGGAACTGGCGGACCCACTGCGGCAGAACTTCCCGAGCAATGTGCTGGTTTCGTGCATTGGCGTGGGGTATCAAAACATGGCCAGGATCGCTTTCTAGGTAATAAGGCTTCACAGAATTCTCTATAGAACAAGCCAGACCTTGCAGTGTGTGACTATGCCTGTGGGAATGGCTCTCTTCACCATTTCTGCCTTTTAATAGACTTCTTTGGATGAAAATGCTGTAACGGCTGATATTTAATTACATAACAGTAACAATTAATGGCAATAAGGTCTCATGCATGTTAAGTCCTCCAGTAGCTAGTGCATACAAACACTTGGTTCCTACCTCTGTGAAACAGAAGTCTCCA
>Ga0247837_1004675_pt1 | contig 21685 bp, 19 predicted proteins | sample LaCtaG_2_FD_187115 | JGI IMG/M metagenome (GOLD analysis project Ga0247837, IMG submission 187115) | Freshwater microbial communities from meromictic Lake La Cruz, Castile-La Mancha, Spain - LaCruzMarch2015_14.5m | ecosystem: Environmental > Aquatic > Freshwater > Lake | place: Spain: Castile-La...
AATTGAAGAGATTACCTCTGCTGATGCCTTTGCAAATTCAAATGGTGCAGTTGCAGAAAAGATAAAGATAAATCATCTAGTTGCAGATATTACCGATATGCAAAGCTGCCGGCAGTTGGTTAAAGAAAAACCTGATCTTATTTATCACCTGGCTTCAGTTGTTTCCGGTGAGGCGGAATCAAACTTTGAAAAAGGGTACCTAGTAAATTTAGATGGCACACGTAATTTATTTGAAGCGATTCGAGAGATATCAGATAATTACTGCCCAAGGGTTATCTATACCTCCTCAGCCGCTGTTTTTGGCCCTCCTTATCCAGATGTAATTGATGATGATTTTATTTTGCAACCAAGAACTAGTTATGGAACGCAGAAGGTAATTGGTGAGTTACTGCTTAATGATTACAGCAGAAGGGGATTTCTAGATGGCGTTGGGGTTCGGTTGCCAACAATATGTGTGCGGCCAGGAAAGCCAAATGCAGCAGCCTCTGGTGTATTTTCAAATATTATCCGCGAGCCACTTTCTGGGCAGCCGGCTGTACTTAACGTCTCACCTGATACTCGGATGATCTTTGCTTCTCCCAAATCCGCAGTTGGATTTTTAGCACATGCTGCGGTGATTGATACATCTGCATTGGCTGGCCGGCGATCACTTACTATGCCCGGAGTTAATGCCACAATTGCAGATGAGATTGAATCCTTGCGCAGAGTTGCTGGTGAAAAGGTAGTGGCCTTAATTAAAGAGGAGTTTGATCCAGCGGCGCAGAAGATTGTAGATAATTGGAATTTCCCACCAGTTACAGCTGCCAGAGCAAAGGCTTTGGGCTTTACCTGCGAGAGTACATTTGATGAGTTAATCATCAGCCATATCGACAATGAACTTGGCGGAGAGATAATGGGCGGGCGTTAAATGAGTAAATATGCAGTTGTCACTGGCGCAAATAAAGGAATTGGCAGAGCCACCAGTATTACTTTGGCTAAAGCGGGTTGGCAGGTTGCATTGTTAGGACGCAACCTTGAGGGTGTAAATCAGGTGGCAGCAGAGATTGGCGATGCTGCAATTGCAATTCAATGTGATGTTAGTGATCGAGAGTCGGTAGCAAAGGCCTTTTCAACAGTTAAAGCCAAGTTCAATCGATTAGATCTTCTTTTTAATAATGCCGGTGTTGGAATCCCAAGTGGGCTGCTTGAGCAGGTGAGTGCGCCAGATTGGAAAAAAGTTTTAGATACCAATGTCGGTGGAGTTTTCTACTGCACGCAAGAGGCTTTCTTGATAATGAAGGATCAAAAGCCACAAGGTGGTCGCATTATTAACAATGGATCAATATCCGCTCATGTTCCAAGACCAAACTCTGCGCCATACACCGCCTCAAAACATGCGGTTACTGGATTAACCCGTTCCACCTCATTAGATGGTCGCCAGTACAACATCGCCTGTGGGCAGATTGATATTGGAAATGCTGATACCGCTATTTCTAGTGTTCAACGAGTTGGTGCGCTGCAAGCTAGTGGTCTTGTTGTAGCCGAGCCAGTAATTGATCCTCAGATTTTGGCTGATGCGGTTTTGCATATGGCCACACTTCCATTAGAGGCAAATGTTCAATTTATGACGGTGATGGCAACCAAGATGCCATATATTGGACGAGGTTAAGCTTTAAATAATTGCAATAATTGCAAGTGCGGCAGAGGTAGCTGCAATGCCTAGCCAGTTAATTAATGATGGTTTCTGCTTTAACAACTTGATGCCAATTAATGAGGCTAGGGCTGGGGCGGAGGCCATAAAGATTCCGACCTTACTTAAATCTAAGTTTGTAATAGCTAACATAAATGCCAAATTAGCAAAGATCTCACATGTTCCAGATAAGAGCGCATACTTGCGCCACTCCTTAGGGCTCTCGGCAACCCTCTCTTTACCTCTTTTTTCTGGTGGAAAAATAAAGGAGATTAGTAAGACGCCAATGCGGCCGCCAAAGAGGGCGGCGATAATCTCATCAGCTTCAATTAAGGTCATTAAAAAAGAGAAGCCGGTAAAGAAACAGGCAGCAGCGGCGGTTAAGCCAAATACTTTTAAGCTAGCACTTGCCCCAGTTGATGAGGTGCGTGAGCAGGCAAATAATCCAACAACACCTAACAGCGCAGCGATTGGAAAGGCCCAAGAAAGTTTCTCATTTTCAACAATTACCGCAAATAAAATTAGATTAAAGGATTGAACTAAGGCGACAACTGGTGAGACAAAGGAGACTGAACCAACAGCAAATGCTTGATAAATCAATGGCAGACCTAAACCGCCAATTAAGCCAGCTGCGATTCCAATTGCTACAACGCGAAGAGTTAAAGTCTCTAAGTTAAAGAGAATAGCGATGGTGATTACAACCATTGCAACGATGGTTGAGGCACGAAGTGTGTTTCGCCATGAGGTTAACTGAGTTGCTTTACCACCAAGGGTATTGGTGAGGGCATTTAACAATGCATTAGAAAAGGAGGATAACTCACCGATCATTTAAGCAAAGCTTTCAAATTACCAAAACAATCTCGATGTGAATGCACTGCCTTACTTTACGGCAATTTAAAGCTGATCCTTATAAAGAGCGAAGTACTGCAGTTACCTTTCCTAGGATCTCTGCATTATCAGCTGGAATTGGTGCGTAATTATCATTTGCTGGAAGTAGCCAGAAGTGGCCCTCTTTTTTAGACCAGGTTTTAACTGTTGCTTCACCATCAATCATCGCAGCGACGATCTCGCCCTTTTCAGCAGATTTTTGGGCGCGAATAACAACATAATCACCATCGCAGATTGCAGCATCAATCATTGAATCACCCTTAACCTGAAGCAGGAAGAGATCACCTTTACCAACAATTGATTCAGGAAGTGGCAGAACCTCTTCAACCTCTTGTTCAGCAAGAATTGGATTACCTGCTGCGATGCGACCGACCAAAGGAATTAATCTTGTTTTATCTTGGGGAGCTGCTTCACCATCTTGGCCTGGCAATGTAATTTCAATGGCACGTCCGCGGGAGGCATCTCGGCGAATCCAACCCTTTTCCTCGAGGATCTGAAGTTGATAAGTAACGGAGGCGGTTGAGGAGAGGCCAGCCTTTTCACCGATCTCGCGCATTGAGGGTGGATACCCCTGATCCTCAACAGCGGTTTTAATCACCTGCAAAATCTTGAGCTGGCGAGGGGTTAAGCCATTTTGATCGGCTGGGCCATCTGGCAGTTCAGCGACCCTCTTGCTTGGGGCTGATTTCTTGGTGGATTTAGCGGGTTTAGTAGCCATAGCTAAAGGGTAGGGCATGATTGGAAAAAAATCAAACATTTGTTCGATTTTAACTGGACAGTGTCAGTGGAATGGTGTTTAATACTCCTTAGAACAGATGTTCGAATCCCCTCGAACAAGGTTCTCACAGAAAGAAGTAGTAAAAAATGAGCAGTAAAAGAAAAGCAAAGCTAGCCAGAACATTTCTGGGGGCATCGCTATTAGTATTGATTGGTACTGGTTTTAGCACTGTTTCAAATGCATCAGATTCAACTAATCCAAGTTATGAATCAAAGTATGTAGAGATAGTTGTACTGCCAGGTGAAAGCCTTTGGTCAATCGCACAGGTGGTGGCAGATGGTGGATCAATCCGTTCAGTCGTGGAGGAGATCCTGACTGTGAACCACCTCGCCAGCGCAGATGTGAGCGCCGGTACCAAGTTGATGGTGCCAACCAGGTAGTTATTACCTAAATCACCCTTGCTTTCCTGAGATTTTGCTCAACACGCCGATTCAGGTGCTTTTCAACCCTAAAGGTTGCCTCTATGGTTCACCCAACATCTAGTGGTCAAACCCGAAAGGGCTTCCATAAGTTGTGGTTTTAGAGTATCTTTCGTGATCCATCCCAGCTATCCCTTTTTGATTGGAGCATACGGTGATCTGCCCCTTCTGCCGGTTTGAGGACTCCCGAGTCATTGACTCACGTCCTGCCGATGAGGGCACCCTGATCCGCCGTCGCCGTGAGTGCACCTCATGTAGCCGCAGATTCACAACCTCTGAGACCAGCGTTTTACTAATTATCAAAAGATCAGGAGCAACAGAGCCCTTCTCTCGCGAGAAGGTAATCTCTGGTGTTCGCAAGGCGTGCCAAGGTCGTCCAGTAAGTGATGATGATTTTGCATTGCTGGCACAAAGGGTTGAAGAGTCCTTACGCGCAGATGGTCAGGCAGAGGTTGAAGCTCAAGAGGTTGGAATGGCAATTCTTGCGCCACTCCGAGAACTCGATGAGGTCGCCTACCTGAGATATGCCTCCGTATATCGTAACTTTACCTCCCTCGAAGATTTTGAAGGTGAGATCGCACTTCTCCGTGCCGAACCTTCCAGAAATTCAAATGCATTAAAAAATGAAAAAAATGTTTTAAATAAAGATTTACAAACAGCAGTAGTAAAAAATTAAGTCACTAGAAAACTAAGGGGAAACGTATGTCGATTGTGAACAAGCCAGCACAGACCAAGGTCACTGGATTAAATAAGGCCAATGGTCTGAAGATAGAACGTATTTACACAACAGCTGGTGTCCATCCATATGACACCGTTAAGTGGGAGCGCCGTGATGTAGTCCAGACCAACTGGAAATCAGGCGAGGTTATCTTTGAACAAAAAGGTGTTGAGTACCCAGATTTCTGGTCGGTAAATGCTTCAACAATTGTTACCACCAAATACTTCCGCGGCGCACTTGGTGCAGATAATCGCGAGTGGTCACTAAAGCAGGTTATTGATCGTGTTGTTTTAACATACACAAAGGCTGGAAAAGAGAATGGCTACTTTGCCACCGAGCAAGATGCCGAGATCTTCGAGCACGAATTAACTCACATGCTGATGCACCAAATCTTCTCTTACAACTCACCAGTGTGGTTTAACGTAGGAACAACAGCGCCACAACAGGTATCTGCATGTTTCATTCTCTCTGTAGATGACACAATGGATTCAATTCTTAACTGGTACCGCGAAGAGGGCTTTATCTTCAAAGGTGGATCAGGTGCTGGCTTAAATCTCTCTCGTATTCGCTCATCAAAAGAGTTATTAAAGAATGGTGGAACAGCTTCAGGTCCAGTTTCATTTATGCGCGGAGCAGATGCTTCAGCTGGAACAATTAAATCTGGTGGTGCAACACGTCGTGCCGCAAAGATGGTTGTTTTAGATGTAGATCATCCAGATATCGAAGAGTTCATCGAGACAAAGGTTCGTGAAGAGGACAAGATTCGTGCCCTTCGTGATGCTGGTTTTGATATGGATCTTGGTGGAAAAGACATCATCTCTGTTCAATACCAAAATGCAAATAACTCAGTACGTGTATCAGATTCATTTATGCGTGCCTATGAAGAGGGTAAGTCATTTGGTTTAACTGCTCGCTCAACTGGTGAGGTACTAGAGACAGTTGATGCAAAACAATTATTCCGCAAGATGGCAGAGGCAGCTTGGGCATGTGCTGATCCAGGAATTCAATATGATGACACGATCAATGAGTGGCACACCAACCCAGAGACTGGACGCATCAACGCATCAAATCCATGTTCTGAGTACATGTCACTAGATAACTCATCATGTAACTTGGCCTCTCTTAACCTATTAAAGTTCCTAAAGGCTGATGGTTCATTTGATACCAAGACCTTTGTTAAGGCAACAGAGCTTGTTATTACCTCAATGGATATCTCAATCTGTTTCGCAGATTTCCCAACAGATCCAATTGGTGAGACAACCCGCAACTTCCGTCAATTAGGAATTGGTTATGCAAACCTTGGTGCACTTCTTATGGCATCAGGTCTTGCCTACGATTCAGATGGTGGCCGTGCACTTGCTGGCGCTATCACCTCATTGATGACCGGTACCTCATACCGTCGCTCAGCAGAGCTAGCCGGAATTGTTGGTGCCTACAATGGTTATGCACGTAACGCATCTGCTCACACCCGTGTAATGCGCAAACACCAAAATGCAACTGAGTCAGCTAAATCTGTTGCAACTTTGGATAAAGATGTTTGGACCGAGGCTGTTAAGCAATGGTCAACTGGTAACTCAATTGGCGAGAAAAATGGCTGGCGTAATGCGCAAGCCTCAGTTCTTGCACCAACTGGAACAATTGGCTTGATGATGGATTGCGATACAACCGGTATCGAGCCAGATCTAGCACTTGTTAAGTTTAAGAAGATGGTTGGTGGCGGATCTATGCAGATCGTTAACCAAACAATTCCACAAGCACTTCGCAAACTTGGTTACTCAGATGAGACCAATGAGGCAATTGTTGAGTACATCGCAGAGCATGGAAATATCATCGATGCACCAGGATTAAAGCCTGAGCACTATGACATCTTTGATTGCGCGATGGGTATTCGTTCAATCTCAGCAATGGGTCACGTAAAGATGATGGCTGCATGTCAACCATTCCTATCTGGTGCGATCTCAAAGACAGTTAACCTGCCATCGAACGCGACAGTGGAGGAGATCGAAGAGGTCTACTACCAAGGTTGGAAGCTAGGACTTAAGGCGCTTGCTGTTTACCGCGACAATTGCAAGGTGGGACAACCACTCTCTGACTCAAAGGGTAAAACTGATGAGGTTGCAGTTGCAGAGGATGCACATGTTGCAACACGTCGTCGCCTACCTAAGTCACGCCCAGCACAAACCACCTCATTCTCAGTTGGTGGCGCCGAGGGTTACATGACAACAGGTGCATACGCAGATGGCGCACTTGCAGAGGTTTTCCTAAAGCTTGGCAAGCAAGGTTCAACACTTGCCGGCGTAATGGATTCATTCTCAATCGCAGTATCTATTGGTTTGCAATATGGCGTACCTCTAGAGACCTTCGTAGAGAAGTTTTCAAATCTACGGTTTGAGCCAGCAGGTATGACAGATGATGCAGATATTCGCATGGCGCAATCCATGATGGATTACATCTTCCGTCGCCTAGCACTTGATTACCTACCATTTGAATCACGTAGTGCACTTGGTATCTACTCAGCAGCAGAGCGCGCTCGCGCACTTGAAAGCGGTACATACACAGAGGATGAGAAGCCACAAGCTGTTGCTGCTCCAGCTCCAGTAAGTACTCCAGTTAAAAAGGTTCAAGAGATCAAGATTGAGAAGACACCAGATGCATCAGCAGGTGTTGGATCCGCTGGAGTTGGTTCCTCAATGGAGCTCTTTGAAAAGATGAGTGGATCAAAATCTGATGCACCACTATGTATGACATGTGGCGTAAAGATGCGTATGGCTGGATCATGTTTTGTCTGTGAAGGTTGCGGAAACACATCTGGTTGTTCATGATCTAAGTAAGTAATTAAGGAGCGTCGTAACTAATCGTTACGGCGCTCTTTTATTTTCATAACGCAAAGTAGTTATTCACAAAAACAATCAACTAGCGTTGACATTAATGTTTGCATTAAATAATAATTCTCTTAGCAAACAAGTAACCTCTCCACGGATGGGCTACTTGGAGGTCGGAGCGATCTGCTGTGATGGCGGATAGGTCCGGCCTCGCTACTGATAACGAAAGGCCAGGATTTCTCTTGGCCCCTCGTGCTCCAAGCGTCTACTTGGAGGATTTAAATAGTTAATCTAAGTGATCTCTTCGCCAGATTATGATCTCAAAGATCAGTCTGGCGAGAGTCAAAATTAAATTAAAAATCTCAACCCATTCCATAGACACCACCTCCTTTCGATATCTCGATCCTTTTGATCGAGAATCACATGCAGTACGTGGCTGCAAATGTGAAAGGAGAGGAGCAGGAGAAAGTTAATAAATTCAATTCTTCAGTTTTATTTGATTTTAAACTGTGTGGATAAAGAATCTCTCTGGAAAACCAATAAAGTGCCCTAGTGAGTGAGTATTCAAAAAAGGTTAGATCTGCTTTAGATGTAGCGGTCGCTGCAATTGGTGGCGAGCCTCGAAGTGGCCAAATAGAGATGGCCGAAGCTGTAGCTAATGCATTATCTAATCGACATCACCTACTTGTGCAGGCTGGAACTGGAACTGGTAAATCACTCGCATACCTTGTACCTGCATTAGTTAGTGGAAAAAAAGTTTTAGTCGCAACCGCAACTCTTGCCTTGCAGCGCCAATTAGTAGAGCGCGATTTACCAAAGATTAAATCGGCATTGGATAAAGAATTAAAGCGAGATATCACCTTCGCAATTTATAAAGGTGTTGGTAATTATGTCTGTCTGCAGAAGATGAACAACTCAGAAGGGGACCCAGAGAACCAAGCGGTGCTCGAGGTTTCATCCCTTGAAAGTGATGCCAAGCGTTTGCGGGCCTGGGCTGAATCTCCAATGGCCAGTGGTGATCGTGATGATGCACCAGATGTAGATCGCAGAGTTTGGTTTGCAAACTCAGTCTCTGGCCGTGAATGTATGGGAGCAGATGAGTGTCCATATGGCCACAAATGTTTTGCAGCTCTTGCCAAAGCAAAGGCACAAACAGCTGATGTAGTTGTTACCAACCACACCCTGTTGGCAATTGAGATTGTTGATTCACATCCGATTTTGCCAGAGCGAGATGCGGTGATTTTGGATGAGGCGCATGAGTTTATGGATCGCACAACTCAGGCGGTAACTGAGGAGTTAACCGCGCCACGGGTAATTAGAGCAGCTGCTATGGCGCGCAAACATCTGCCAGGAAAAGCAAGTGATGCATTTACAAAGGCTGCCGATAAGTTTGCCGATGCAGTTGATGATTACAGCGAGATGGTTAAATCAGATATCAGTAAATCTGGGCGGTTAGATTCCTTACCAAAGGAGCTTGAATCCTCAATGCGTGCCATCAAAGAGGCGGTTGCGGCAATTCTGCAATTAATTAATGCTGATGCTGAAGTAATTGATATCAACAGTATGGCAGAGCGGGCCCGGGTAAAGGGTGCGTTAAATGAGATCTCACAAACTGTTACTAAATTATTAAAACCGGGACATACCCATGTGCTTTGGTTTGAACCAACCTACTCAACCCTGTACTTAGCACCGCTTTCAGTCTCTAATGTTTTGCGCCGAAACCTACTTACTGAAACACCAGTAATTGCAACGAGTGCCACATTAACTGTTGGTAAATCATTTGATGCGATCGCTAAAAATATTGGCTTTGTAATTGGCGAAAAGGATGAGGATCAAGAGAGTGAAGAGGGATCAGTAGATCCAGCTAATCTACAAATATTAGATGTTGGGTCACCATTTGATTTTGCTAATCAAGGAATGCTTTACCTACCAAAGCACCTACCTGAACCAGGCCGAGATGGCCCAAGTATCGAGGCGTTAACTGAACTCGGTGAACTGATTGAAGCAGCGGGTGGTCGAACGCTGGCGCTATTTTCGTCTTGGCGCGGAGTTGAGATGGCGGATGAACATCTGCGCAAAGTATTGGCAGATTTAAAGTTGCCGATCATTACACAAAGACGGGGAGATGCGGTTGGCCCATTGGTAGATAAATTTGCATCAATTCCAAACTCAATTTTGCTCGGCACAATCTCTTTGTGGCAGGGAATTGATGTGCCAGGACCATCCTGCACATTGGTTGCAATCGATCGAATTCCATTTCCACGACCAGATGAGCCGGTGATGTCAGCACGTGCTGCTGAGGCAGATGCGGCTGGCGGCAGTGGTTTTATGCAGATCTCACTGCCACGAGCAGCGCTCTTGTTAGCACAGGGAACTGGCAGATTGATTAGATCACTGGATGATCGCGGTGTTGTTGCAATTTTAGATTCGCGAATTGTAAATAAACGTTACGGCTCTATTTTGCTTAACTCAATGCCACCATTTTGGCGGACCAATGATGGTGAGATTATTAAGGATGCGTTGAAGCGATTAGATGAGCAGTATTTAAAGCAGTAACTTACTCTTTAACTGTGGCCAGGTTTTAGCAAAGCTAGGATGCAGTACCTGTTCTTCAACCTGATTAATTGATATCCACTTCACCTCAAGTGATTCATCATTCATCTCATGAGCAATAAGTGCTGGATCAGCAATAGCTAAGATGGTGTGGTAACGCCAAGGACCATGATCATCTACAAACTCATCTAAAACTGTTAATAGATTGGTATCAATACCAATCTCCTCATTTGCCTCACGGAGCGCAGCTTCAACTGGTGTCTCATGAGAATCACGTGCACCCCCTGGAATGCCCCAGGTATCTCCATTGTGAACCCATGGCGCACGATGCTGCATCAAAATACTTTGATCGCGGATCAGGATTAAGCCGGCGGCACCAAATAAGCCCCAATGTTTAGAGGCGCAATCACACTCAATCCAACCATCACCATCCCGATGAGCCATGTGGATAGCCTTGCACAGTTTTTAACTATTCACAGTTATTTAAAAACGGGTGAAGGCAAGGGAAGCGATTAAATACCTTGCGCAGATGAAAATTAAGAAGCAGGGCGCAATATTGCTTTCATTACTTGCATTAAGTGGCTGTGCCAGGGCAGAGGGCTCATCATTAACTGAGCAGAATCTAATTCAGCAGGAGGCGGTTGATACGCAGACGCAAGGAGATGATCAGGTGGTCGAGGAGGATGAGCCGCCAATTGAGTTTATTCCAGCTGATGTTGATCCAGATTCGGTAGAGCCAATAATTAATTATGTTGATGCGTTGAATATTGCATTAACTGGTGATCTATTTGCTTTACGAGCCTCTGCAAATCCAGGGTGTGGCTGCCTTGAGATTGCAGATCGATTAGCGGAGATCTTTCCAACCCAAACCTTAATCGGCGGGCGATACCAATTAAGACAGATTCAGTTGATAAATGATGCCGGCTTTACTAAAGAGTTTAAGGTGCTAGTTCATCGAAGTGATATCCAGAAGATTGATAAACAATCAAGAAGAAGTGTGGTTTGGAGTCAATCTGAGATCAGCACTATTTTCATAATCAAGTACCAAAGTGATGAGGTGGGCGGAGGATGGAAATTAAGCGATACTCGTTAATAGTAATTTTACTTTTATTAGGTGCACCGGCAGCTAATGCGGCATGCACGCAGAAAACCTGTGTTGATGTCTTTACCGATAAAAATCAATTGGTAATTACCGCCCAGAAAGGTGCGGCCAAGCCCACCGTAAAACCCGCACCAAAGGTAATTACAACAATTAAACCGGTAGTTAAAGCACCAGTTGTTAAACCACCTGTGCCGAAACAGACGCCTAAGCCAGTGGTTAAACCAATTGTTAAGCCACCAACACTGAAACCAATCGCTAAGCCAGTTGTAAAGAAACCAGCCACCGCCTCCTTAAGTGATAAGTTAATTAAGCTCTTGCCGGCAGGTGATATTAATTTTCAACCTGCCACCCAATCTGTGGTCAATATTCCAACCTACTTTTGGACCAAGACGCCGCAGCGGTTTCAAGCGGTGATTCCGATCTTAGATGTAATTGTTTATGTGAATCTTTACGCCACCTTTGATTGGTCCTTTGGCGATGGTGCAAAAAAGTTAACTCTCTTGCAGGGTGGGCCATTTCCAAATCCAGCGGTGATGCATACCTACGCAAGTAAGGGGGATAAAGAGGTTGAGCTAAAGGTGATTTGGCAGGGCACTTGGAGTGTAAATGGTGTGACCTCACCAATCGCTGGAGATTTAATTACTCAGAGCATCAGTAAACAATTAACGGTAGTTACCGCACCCACATTATTTAACTAGTTAAAAGTAATCCACAAAGATTCAAAAAGTAAGAATAATTGGCAGTGGGCTTTGGCAATCTTGTATCTATGAATACAAAATTATCAATCCAAGATGCATTATCTGAAGTTTCAGAGATAAATTATGAAGGAACTCAAACTCTTCGATTACAACGGCTTGGTGCAGTTGCAATTAAAGATCTAATGGCCCAATTTGCTAAAGCGGGCACCGCTGATGATTACAAATTAATTGCATTGGTTCTTACTCGCCTGCATGATCTGCAGGTTCGAGATTATGCGATGGGGCTAACTAACAGTGAAAATATCGATCAATCCTTTAACTTTTGGCACTGGTTGTTACAGTTGGCACCAAAAGGTTTTATTGCACCAGTTGCTGCGATCTTTTCGACAGTTGCCTATGAATCTGGTGAGAGTGATCTAGCCCAACGCTCTCTGGATCAAGCTTTTGCAGATCAAGCCGATTACCCATTGGCAAAGTTATTACGCCGGGTTTACAGCGCCCAGTGGCCACCGCAAAGTTTTGCCGCCATGCGAGCAGAGCTTCACCCTAAGGTTTGTGCCACCCTCTTTGGTTAAGCAAAGAGGGCTAATATGAATTCATGATTATTGGTATTCCTAAAGAGATCAAAAATAATGAGTTTCGAGTTTCAGCCACACCATCTGGTGTTCACTCATATGTACAAAGTGGCCACACTGTTTTGGTTGAAAGTGGTGCTGGTTTGGGTTCGGCGATTACCGATCAGGATTACATCGAATCAGGGGCCCAAATTGTGGCAACAGCGGATGAGGTATGGCAACGAGCAGATTTAATTCAAAAGGTAAAAGAGCCGATCGCAGCTGAGTATCCAAAGATGCGCAAGGGGCAGATCCTATATACCTACCTACATCTTGCAGCCTCTCGCGAGTGCACCGATGCGATTATTAAATCTGGCATCACCGCCTTTGCCTACGAGACAGTTGAAGTAAATGGCACATTGCCTTTACTTGCACCAATGTCTGAGGTAGCCGGTCGCATGTCAATTCAAGTTGGTGCCACAGCTCTTGAAGCAAGCAAGGGTGGGCGAGGAGTACTGCTTGGCGGAGTTCCTGGTGTTCGTCCTGGCAAGGTGGTTGTAATTGGTGGTGGAGTTGTTGGTGTTGCAGCCGCAACTATCGCCCATGGCATGCGAGCCGATGTAAGTATCTTTGATTTAGATTTACCGCGTTTGGCACAGATTGATCAATTATTTAAGGGCCAGGTAAAAGGTATTGCCTCATCTGCTTATGAGATCGAGCGCGAGGTAATGGCAGCAGATCTAGTAATTGGTGCGGTTCTAGTTCATGGTGCTAAGGCGCCAAAGTTAGTAAGTAATGCACTAGTTAAAAAGATGAAGCCAGGATCGGTTTTAGTAGATGTTGCAATTGATCAAGGTGGCTGCTTCGAGGATTCCAAAGCAACAACACATGCCGATCCAACATTTCGAGTACACAACTCAATCTTTTACTGCGTCGCAAATATGCCTGGTGCTGTGCCTGCAACCTCTACCTATGCACTGGCTAACGCCACAATTAAGTATGGGTTAGCAATTGCCAATAAGGGTTGGCAGAAGGCGATCGCTGATGATCCCAATCTGGCCAAGGGACTAAATGCACATGAAGGCAAAATTACCTACGAGGCTGTTGCAAAAGCCCATAATCTGTAGTAATTTCCGTTCTAGGTCATGAGTCTCAGTTTCTAGCCCCGGCTAACTGAGCGGCAACCCTCCACCACGGTGGGGTGCTCCGGGTGAAGACCAGGTCGATAGCAAGGTGCCATCGGCAAGTGTGGGTCGCTAAAACTATTTAGGGCACATCCCTAATTATTTTCGCCCCCCTTAACAAGGAGGTTGCATTGTCATACTCATTTGAAACCCAACAAATTCATGCTGGTCAAGTTGCTGATCCAACTACTGGTGCTCGCGCACTTCCGTTGTATCAAACAACCGCTTATCAATTCCGCGATACCAAGCACGCCGCCGATCTATTTGGTTTGGCTGAGCTAGGAAATATTTACACCCGCATCATGAATCCAACGCAGGATACGGTGGAGCAACGAATTGCCGCACTTGAAGGTGGCGTAGCTGCCTTATTGCTGGCATCAGGCTCGGCTGCCACAACATTTGCCATATTAAATGTGGCAGAGGCTGGCGACCACATTGTCTCTTCACCATCTCTTTACGGTGGAACTTACAATCTATTCCATTACACGCTTCCAAAATTTGGCATTGAGGTTACCTTTGTCGATAACCCAGATGATCCAGAGTCTTGGCGAAAAGCGGTAAAGCCGAATACCAAAGCCTTTTTTGGTGAAACCATAGCTAACCCAAAAAATGATCTATTGGATATCGAAACTATCGCCAAGATTGCACATGAGAATGAGGTGCCATTAATTGTTGATAACACAGTTGCGACACCTTATTTAATTAGGCCAATTGAGTGGGGTGCAGATGTAGTTGTTCACTCCGCCACAAAGTTCCTTTCCGGCCATGGAAATGCAGTAGTTGGTGCAATTGTGGACTCTGGCAAATTTGATTATGCCAAGTACCCAAATAAGTTTAAAAACTTTAACCAACCCGATCCTTCCTACAACGGCTTGGTTTATGCGCAAGCACTTGGCGTTGGCTCACCCTTCGGTGCTAACTTGTCATATATCTTCAAAATTCGTTTAACCCTTTTACGGGATATCGGAGCTGCAGTTTCACCATTTAATGCCTGGCTTCTTGCACAAGGTTTAGAGACCTTATCGCTTCGAATTGAGCGACATGTAGAGAATGCAAAGGCGGTTGCCGCATTCTTGGAAAAACATCCACAGGTTACCGGTGTTAATTACGCATCCCTTACCTCCTCTAAGTGGAATAAGTTAGCTACCAAATATGCACCAAAGGGAAGTGGTTCAGTTCTCTCCTTTGAAATTAAGGGCGGGATCGAGGCTGGTAAGAAATTTATTGAAGCCTTAAATCTGCACTCACATGTTGCAAATATTGGCGATGTTAGATCACTTGCAATTCATCCAGCATCAACCACCCACTCACAACTATCGCCAGCTGAACAATTAACTGCAGGTGTAACACCTGGATTGGTTCGTTTATCAGTTGGTATTGAAAATATCGCAGATATCAAGGCGGATTTGGAGACCGCATTTGCCGCTGCAAAATAAGTTAGCGGTTACCGGGGCGTGGTTAGAACACCATGACCCCGGTGATCGGCAATTTATCCAGATTGGTGATTTGCAATTAGAGTCTGGCGAGGTTTTGCCAGATACAACAATTGCATATCAAAGTTGGGGTAAGTTAAATTCAAGTAAAGATAATGCAATATTGATTAATCATGCATTAACGGGCTGGTCTGATGTTCCTAGTTGGTGGCCGCAAATGGTTGGTCCTGGGCTGCCATTTGATACCGATAAGTACTTTGTAATCTGTCCAAATGTAATTGGTGGCTGTCAGGGCAGTACTGGTCCATCATCCCTGCACCCAGATGGCCGCAGATGGGGTTCACGTTTTCCGGCGATAACAATTAGAGATATGGTGCAAGCAGAGTTAATTGTTACCAAAAAATTAGGAATCAAGAAGTATTTACTATCGGTAGGCCCATCCCTTGGTGGCATGAGGTCATTGGAGTGGGCGATTCAACACCCAGAGTTTGTCGAAGCTATCTGCACAATCGGCTCATCCGCAGTTGCCACCGGAGATCAAATAGGTGCTGCCTCAATTCAAATTAAGGCGATTGAAGCAGATCCAAATTACCTTGATGGTGATTTTTATGAACAAGAGCGTGGTCCAGATATAGGCATGGGGATTGCACGTCGAATTGCACATCTAACCTATCGAACTGAGAGTGAGATGGATGTGCGCTTTGGTCGAGATATGCAGGGGGATGAGACAGGGCGTTACGCTGTTGAATCTTATTTAGATCACCAAGCGGTTAAGTTAGCTAAGAGATTTGATGCAAATACCTATATTGCTCTGACACAAGCGATGAACTCCCATGATGTTGGACGTGAACGTGGCGGAGTGGCGGCTGCTTTAAACACAATTAAAATTCCAGTCCATGTTGTTGCAATTGATACCGATCGCCTATTTCCGCCAAGGCTGCAACATGAGATTGTTGATTTAACCCCTACGGCAGCCCCGCTTAATGTGATTGAGTCGGATTTTGGCCATGATGGCTTTTTGATTGAGGTTGAGGCGGTTGGATCGATTATCCGCAAAATCCTAGGCTGAGCTACTTTTGGAGATTTTCTCGGGCCGGCAAGCCACAAAAGCATGGGAATTTCCAAGTTTTAAGAGGCCGGCAAGCCACAAAAGCATCTTTAGCCTTGCCTTTACCTCTATAAAACTTGGAAATTAAGAAAAGTGTCTGAAATTGAGTGGATTGGATGTGCAAAATGGCCTGTGGACAATTTATAATATAGCCAGTGGTCAGGCGGTTTAAATAAATCGCAAAAAGAGTTAGACCTCAAAACAAAGGATGAATTGTGGCTGTAATTCGTGCGCCCAAAAAAGGCGCTAAAGCGGGTAAGAAGGTTGTACGTAAGAGCAAACCTGCTAAAAAGAAAACAGTTTCAAAGAAATTACCCGCTAAAAAAGCGGCTCCAGAAAAGATTGTAGTTAAGCAGGTACTAGATGCCAAAGATGTGGCACAAATTATTAAAGTTAAAGAGGCGATCGCTCGTCAAAAAGAGGTTCTAGCTGAGTTAACTGCTCGTGGCGTTACAAATATAAATAGAATTGCAAAAAAGGCTGATCAAGAGTTAGTTGTCGAAGCTCGCGAACTTGAAATTTCTGTACCAAAGTTAGTCGAGAAGATGCGCAAGGCCGCACTTGGTACGCCAAGCCGAGTTTTAAAGCGCGCAGAGTTAGATTTAGTAGCACCACCTGCACCAGTTGTATCTGCACCAGTCAGTACGTCAAAGGGTGGCAAAGCAGCGGTCGTCAAGATTGATGGCGAAGAGGTTGAGGTTGAAGAGGTTGAACTTGAGGATCCAGAGAAACTTCTGGAAGAGGTTGGCGAGATATTAGAGGCGGAAGCTGGCGATAATGAAAAGAAAACCCGTGAGGTAAAGGCAGGGGATGACTCTCGCAATGAGAAGGATGCTTTTATTCTGCAGGACTCAGATGATGATGAGGATGAGGTTGATAAGAATGAGCGCCAGAAGTTAAAGAAAGAGATTGAGATAGTTACCAATGTTTTAACTGCGATCTCCCATAAAAACACCAATAATCCAAAGGCACAAAAGCAGATCGCGGTCTACGCTGAATCTAAAAACTTAAATCTAAAGACAGTTAAGCAACAATTATCAATGAAGACCTTTAATGAGAAGGCCTCAAAGATATTGGTTGAGTCTGTAATCATGGGCTTCTTCGGAGATCTAGAAGAGTTAAATCAGATCTTTGCTTACGAGCTAACCCGCCTACAAACTGAGCTTAAGTACCTACCACCAGAGCAAACAGTGTTAACCGCTGGTGCGACCGCAGATCCAGTTAAGGATTACCTAAAGTTAATTGGCCGCGTTGCCCTTCTTAATGCCGAGATGGAGGTAGATCTAGCGACTCGAGTTGAGGCTGGATTATTTGCGGGCGAGAAGATTTTGAATGATAAGAAGATGGATAAGAAAACCAAGCGGATGTATGAACGAATCATCTTGGATGGCCAGGTAGCTAAGAATCACCTGCTTGAAGCAAACCTTCGTTTAGTAGTTTCATTAGCCAAGCGTTACACCGGAAGAGGAATGTTGTTCCTTGATCTAATTCAAGAGGGAAACCTTGGCTTAATTCGAGCAGTTGAAAAGTTTGATTACACCAAGGGTTACAAGTTTTCAACCTATGCAACTTGGTGGATCCGTCAGGCGATCACACGTGCGATGGCTGATCAAGCGCGAACAATTCGTATTCCAGTACACATGGTTGAAGTTATTAATAAGTTAGCTCGTGTACAACGACAGATGTTGCAGGATCTTGGTCGCGAACCAACACCTGAAGAGTTAGCAAAAGAGTTGGATATGACACCAGAGAAGGTGGTTGAGGTACAGAAGTATGGTCGCGAGCCGATCTCACTTCACACACCACTTGGTGAAGAGGGCGATAGCGAGTTCGGAGATCTAATTGAGGACTCTGAAGCGATTGTGCCAGCCGATGCGGTCTCATTTACATTGTTGCAAGAGCAGCTGCACTCAGTTCTTGATACCTTGTCAGAGCGCGAGGCTGGTGTTGTAGCAATGCGATTTGGTTTAACAGATGGTCAACCAAAGACCCTTGATGAAATCGGCAAGGTTTACGGGGTAACTCGTGAGCGTATTCGCCAAATTGAATCAAAGACTATGTCCAAGCTTCGCCACCCATCGCGCTCCCAGGTTCTGCGCGATTACCTAGATTAAAAAGTAAATCAGATTACATAACTTAAGGAGATTAAAATGAGTGAGAATATAAAGATGAGAGTTAAAGAGAATGGTTCAATTCGCGTTACCGGTACCGTTGATTTTGTAGATGCAGATGGCAATGTTGTGGAAACGAAAACTGATTTTTCACTCTGCCGCTGTGGCGCCTCAAAGGAGAAACCCTTCTGCGATGGCTCACATAAAGCAGCAAACTTTATTGCAGATTAAGTTGCAATAACCTTCTCTAAAAACATATCGATCAGTTCATCCCAGGCAGTAATATCTATTTTCTTGCCCGAAACATCATTGATGATGATGCCAAGGGTATAGGCCTGAATAAATAAAGCACCTGCGTGCAGATCTATCTCTTTGTTAATCCAGCCACGATCTCGTGCCTCTCGGAAAATATCGATGATCGCCTCATTTAATCGATCCTGTTGAGCATTCATCTTCTTCATCATTCGCGGATTTGCATTTGCAATTGAGATTGAGGTTGCTCGATCCATTCGCTGTGGCATTAAATCGGGGGATTGGGTAAATATAGTGACTTTCTTCAGCTCTGTAACCATCTCCTCTTTGTTCTTTGCAGTTTGAAATACCTTAGTGAGCAGATGAATTGATTGATCAACATAAGCGGCGTATCTAAATACTTGAGCGGTTTCGATTAGATCATCAAAATCTTCAAAGTGGTGATAGAGCGAGCCTTTAGAGATACCTGATTTTTCTAGGATCAACTCACTTGTTAGATCTAAGGCCTTCTTTGTTTTTAACTGATCTAGAACAGTTTGAACTAAAGCGCGCTTGGTTGGGTGTAGTGAATCCATAACCTAAAGGTTAGGCCTTAATTGGCGGAAACTTCTACCAATTTCTGTGATTCATCTTGAATTCGAGCAGCAACTGTCTTTAATCCCTCGGCGTACTCCTTGCCGTGGTGAGCACAGAAGGTTAACTCGCCACCAGATACCAGCAGTGCGCGTACATAAGCTTGGGCACCACAGCGATCGCAACGATCGGTTGAGTTCAGTGGAGCCGCTTCCATCGTGATCTGATCTGACATCTGTTGCTCCATCTCAATCTAGTGGGATTGTAAGAATCTCTAGCAGGGGAACATCAAACCATGAACCTTTATTCCCCGTGGCCAATTTAGGTTTCGAAATGATTAATTTTTCCGTAGAGATTGTGGATAAATCCCCAAAATAGATATTTATAGGGGGTTTTTGGTGTTGATCATCTATATCTAGATGTGGCGCCGATAACCTTCTCACCCGTGGCTACCAAATCAAGTAAAACAGGTGAGAGCGAAGCTCTAGCCACCAGTTACACCGCAAAGGATTTATCTGTCCTCGAAGGCTTAGATGCGGTTCGTAAACGTCCCGGAATGTATATCGGTACAACCGACTCTCGTGGCTTAATGCATTGCTTGTGGGAGATTATTGATAACGCAGTTGATGAGGCGCTAGCTGGTCATTGCAAAACAATTGAGATTAATCTTGAATCAGATGGCTCGGTTGAAGTACATGATGATGGTCGCGGTATCCCAGTAGATAAAGAGCCAAAGACTGGCTTAACAGGCGTTGAAGTTGTTATGACCAAACTTCATGCTGGTGGAAAGTTTGGCGGCGGCTCATACGCAGCCTCTGGTGGTTTGCATGGTGTGGGTGCATCAGTAGTAAATGCACTCGCTTCTAGATTAGATGTTGAGGTAGATCGAGATAGCAAAATTTACTGGATGTCATTTAAACGCGGTAATGCCGGAATCTTCGAGGGCGATGGACCTAATGCAACATTTACTGAAAAATCTGGATTACGGGTTATTGGCAAGGTATCTGCAAAGGTTACCGGTACTCGAATTAAATGGTGGTTTGATAAACAGATTTTCTTAAAAGAGGCAGAGTTATCAATTGAGGATATTTACGCCCGCGCTCGCCAAACCTCATACCTAGTTCCTGGTTTAACCCTTGTTGTAAATGATCGCAGAGCTAAGGTCAAGACAAGTGAAACCTTTTTCCATAAAGGTGGTATCTCAGAGTTCTGTACCTTCCTTCGTCCAGATGATCCAGTTGGTGAAGTAATCCGCATCTCTGGCACTGGTGAATACAATGAAACTGTTCCAGTCCTTGATGAAAAGGGACATATGAATCCAATTGAGGTTCACCGGGAGATGGGCGTTGATATTGCGATGCAATGGGGCAATGGTTATGAACCAACAGTTACATCCTTTGTAAATATTATTTCAACACCAAAGGGTGGTACCCATGTTCAAGGCTTTGAACGGGCCATGACCAAAGCGGTAAATGATGCACTTCGCGCAACTAAAACCTTAAAAAATAGCGAACCAGATGTAATCAAAGATGATGTGCAAGAGGGCTTAACCGCCGTGGTAACTGTTCGAATGTCAGAGCCACAATTTGAGGGACAAACTAAAGAGGTCCTAGGAACAGCAGCAGCCAGCAAGATTGTTAGCCAAGTTGTTGCAGATGAGATGAAGAACTTCTTTGCATCCAGCAAGCGAATTGAAAAGCAAACTGGCCGTACTTTGCTCGAGAAGATTGCCAACGCCTCTCGCACTCGAATCTCGGCCCGCTCTCACAAGGATCTACAACGCCGTAAAAATGCATTAGAGAGCTCATCTCTGCCAACTAAATTATCGGATTGCCGGTCAGATGATGCGGCTCGAACAGAGTTGTTTATTGTTGAGGGAGATTCAGCACTTGGCACAACTAAGGCGGCCCGTAACTCAGAGTTTCAAGCAATCCTGCCGATTCGCGGAAAGATATTAAATGTACAAAAGGCATCTCTGTCGCAGATGCTAGAGAACAATGAGTGTGCATCAATCATTCAGGTAATTGGCGCCGGCAGTGGAAAATCCTTTGATTTAAATGATGCACGTTATGGCCGAGTTATCTTGATGTCAGATGCTGATGTTGATGGCGCCCATATCCGATGTTTGCTTCTTACTTTGTTTAATTCATATATGCGACCACTAGTAGAGGCAGGTCGAGTATTTGCTGCGATCCCACCTCTGCACCGGATCGATGTAATTGGTGGCAAAAAGGGCGAGGTTCATTACACCTACAGTGATGATGAGATGAAAAAGGTTATTGCCGGACTCAAGAAGGATGGCAAACGTTGGAAGGAGCCAATTCAACGTTACAAAGGCTTAGGCGAGATGGATGCAGATCAACTTCGTGAGACAACTATGGATCCAGAAAAGCGCACACTTCGCCGCATTACGATGAAGGATGTAACCAAGGCTGAGGCGATCTTTGAGTTATTGATGGGCAATGAGGTAGCACCTCGTAAAGAGTTTATTTCAACTGCTGAGATTGATCGTGAACGAATCGACGCTTAATTAATCTTTAATCGATCGTAACAAGATCGAAGTACTCCTCTTTCCAAAGATCCTCATCACCATCTGGCAGCAAAATAACCCGCTCTGGCTTTAATGCTTGGACTGCGCCCTCATCATGAGATACCAAAATAACCGCGCCTTGATACTCAGCTAAGGCGGCGAGAATCTCATCACGGGATGCTGGATCTAAGTTATTTGTTGGTTCATCAAGAAGTAACACATTTGCTGCGCTAACAACAAGGGTTGCAAGTGCTAACCGTGTTCGCTCTCCACCACTTAAAACCTTAACTAGC
>Ga0247837_1004678_pt1 | contig 21675 bp, 21 predicted proteins | sample LaCtaG_2_FD_187115 | JGI IMG/M metagenome (GOLD analysis project Ga0247837, IMG submission 187115) | Freshwater microbial communities from meromictic Lake La Cruz, Castile-La Mancha, Spain - LaCruzMarch2015_14.5m | ecosystem: Environmental > Aquatic > Freshwater > Lake | place: Spain: Castile-La...
CAAGCGGGGCTTTGAAAGCGACATGCTGACTTTGAAGGAACTCTTCGAAGTGCTGAAGTGTTGATATTGTACATACCGTCTACCAACCCTCACGATATATATCAGTAGAAATAGCGTGAATTACGTCCTAGATCTTCTTGCCCACGAGGTACCAGTTGAGGAAGAAGCCGAGACTCACATGTCCGCCCAGGACTATCGCTGAAAGCAGCCCTCGCTGTGAGCTTTCCAGACCCTCAACAGCTGCTAGCCCTTGCTTTGCTAGGAACACCAGAGACCATAGGACTGCGAGGCACACTGCAGCGAGACTCCAGCCCCAGGCTAGGAAGACTGACAGGAGAGTGGTTGGGATGAAAGGCAGGTAGGAGTAGCAGTAGAGAGACAGTAGTCGCACGAACTTGAAGTAGCTGCTGTGACTGCGAAGTATGCAGTAAGTGGCTAGAGGCACTCCGATGCCTAGTCCATAGAGGACTCCTGCAGTCCACACTAACAGCGACACATGGTAGCCCTTCTGGTCCTCCACTTCATTCGCCACCATCGTCACAGCGCACACCAAAGTCGTCACAATCCAAAAAGGTCCATACATATCCGGCCGCTCCTGCTCAAAGAAGTCTCCCCCCGGCACCAACACCTTCTGTAGTCTTTCCAACACTGTGCTGGTCTTTACATCAAAGTAGGGTTGGTAGAACTTCAGACTCCAACAGGACGATGAGGTCGACTCACTGTTCAAAGGCTCTTCCACGAACTCCTCAAATGCCTTGATCTTAACCTCACTATGAGTACTGGAAACTGCATGGACTGGCGGCTGCATTGAGATGTAGCCATTGAGATCGAGCGGCTTGGAGGAGTTGCTCGACTCGAAACTGAGCATATCCATCTTAGCAGAGTCTCCTTGCATTAGACTATTGAGAAAGCTGCGGCAGGACGAGTTCTTCCTTGCAAGTGGTGAGGATGTCTTGGAGGTGTTTGGGCTTCTTGCAAGGGGCGTACTTTAGTTCTTCCCGCTCGAAGTCCAGGTGCTTGTCGGAGGGGCGGGACTGGGGAGTCGCGAAGAGACGCTGAGTGACGGGAGTCATGTAGGGAGAATGGAAGGGGGATTTGGCCAGAGAGGGAGACTGGGCATAGCGCTCAGACAGGTGAAGGAATTGAGTGCTCACAGAGGCTCGCAAAGAGTGATCCGGACTGAAGGAAAGGAGACGCATGGCTTCAGGCCGTCTGACTTCCTGAGTGAACTCCCGTATGAGTGGCAGTATCTCTTGGTTGAAGAAGTCCAGCAGAGTGCCTTGCGAGTCTGCGAGGCGCGCTTGTCTCGTGACAACTTCCTCTTCCTCAGGGTTGAAAAAGCTGTATACCCTCGCCAGCGTCATAAACTTGAGCACTGGCCCTCTAGCCTTGCACACTCCAAATATGGCACACAGTATGATCTGGTCCAAATGCCTATCAACCATTAGCTCCGTATGTTCACTCAGTAGGAATTTCAGAAGGGCCCAAATTTCCTCACGAACTGCTTCTGTTAGCCTTAACTCCTCTGTGACTGAGAAAACTCTATAGGCTGTGAAGGACAGGACTCGCCTGAAAAATAAGTCATACGTCATATGCAGTGAATCGGCCTTAGGAGCTGATACGGTTTGGTGGGTTTTAAAGCCTTTGATAGCCCTCAAAACTGGACTTGCGGAAGTCCAGCCTAAAGTGCTGATTATCCGGATTTCAATAGTGCGGAAATGCGCTTTCACCTGCATCGGCATTCTGCTATCCACATTACAATAGGTAGTTATGATTTTCCAGAAGTCGAAAGCTGTCACTCTGCACACACTCAGCACTTCCTCAAAGGAAACTACGCAAATATTGTGCAAGTACAGCACTGTCTCCAGACTGCTGGCCAGCAAACTGCTATGGAAGGACTGGTTGTGGAGAATTAGGCTGAAGTTTGCACTTGCGTTTTTACGGCTTTCGTTTTGAAGCATTAATTCAAGTAGGTGCAGGTAGAGCTTGAGGACTAGGGAGACTTTAGGGTTCGCTTGGAAAGTCTCTGTCTGAGGGTCAGTTAGCAGGCCAATTCGCTTCTTAATAAATAGTTTTTCCAGGCTTGCGTTCCATTTTTCCAACGCAGCGACAATCATCGGCTCCGGGTCAGACTCGCACATGCGGCAAAAGTCAATCAGCGCTTCGTTCAATGCAATTGCGTCGATATTTTCCGTAGCATTGGCCAGCCAGTTATTAAGCTCCATTGCCTGTGTCATAGGAGTGAGGGGAGTGCAAGGAAGCTGCGCTTGGATGGAGATTGGAGAGAGGGAAAGATGGTCCCAGGGAGGCAAAGGGGAAGCCAGGCGAACAACAGGCGTCAAAGTGTCCCTGTCCTTGCCACTGTTCATTCTGATTTTCCCAGGAGTGAGGAACTCTCGCTCATCCGTGTCCTCTGCCCTCAGCTGTCTCTGATAGTATTGACTCAAGTCGTTCACAATTTCCTGGTTCTTCTCTTCCCTGAGGAACATATCGCTGAGTTGCTCCAAGTCTGTTCCGGACCTCAGCACCCATCGCTGCTGTATGAGTCCCCTCACCTTTACTACCACTTTCTCCAAGTAGGGCACTACGTACCTCGCTTGAGTCTTCAAGAAACTCGCTAATTGCTCTAGCAAACCCTCGGAGTCAGCCTGAAAGCACGGCTTTGAGCACTTCAAGGGAAACCGCGTGAGGGTGAAGTGGAGCGCAGCGATGAGAATAAACGAGCAGTCCACCACTTCGGTCCGTTTGCAGAGAAAATCAGCCTTGCAGACGAGGAAAAGCAGCCAGCAGATCTGGCGGGAAAGGCCCTCGCCCACTTCCAAACTCTCCCAAATCTCTTCAAACTTTCGATAAAACGTGTACGCGAAGGTAAAGCCAGTCTTTATTGCACTCAACTCCCCCTTTACTTTTGCCTCCATCGGCACCTTTTCACTGAACTTCTTCAAACAAACGAGGAAAGAGTGCATGTCAACACCGTCCAAATCGCTTAACACCTGTGCTAGGGAGATACTTCCCTCCCTTGTCCCAAGGGCAGCCAGTCGAGAGGCTGCCAGGATAGCGCAGCGGTAGGCGAATTCAGTAGAGGGCTGGACAGGAAAGCCTTCGATTTGGCAAAAGGCGTGGAAAAGCTGAGTGGAGAGACTAGTTACAGTCTCGCTCAGGCCCAGTCTTGCACCCAAGACTTGAAAAGGAACTGCGGGAGTGTTCATCAGAAACCCGCGAAAATGGACTATGGAGTTAGTGAGTTAGTTGCTCTATATCTTGCTCCGACGTCTTTTCAGTATTGACTGCTAGCGGCTGGTAGTCTGCTGGCTTACCTTGGAATACTTGAGCGACGTCATCCACCTGCTTCTTCAACTTATGCAGAACACTAGTTTCGTCCTCAAAGTGAGATTCCACGCGTGTCTCATAGGCTGAGTACGCACCTTCAATCCAGCCCCCAACTTTTCCAAGAGTTTCATTACTGCCCACCTTCTCATTGACAACTTGCAGCACTGGAGTCAGTTTGGAGTCCAGCCAGGAAAAGAGGGAACTGACAGAGTCTGAGACTGTATCACTGAACAGTGTCTGGCCTTTCGCCTTGGCCTGCAGCCGCTCTCGGTACTCCTCAGGTCTGTCTCCCACGAACCTGTCCTTCACTTCCCAAGCCTCGCAGAAGGCTCTGAAGGCTGCGTTGCCACCTTGCTTGCCTGCCTCGACTTCCAGGTCTGTGAACAAGTCCGTGTTGAGGTTCTTCACGCTGACTTGGCGAGAGCTGATGTACTTCGCACAGTCCTTGCAGACGAACACTCCGAAGGCAGGGACGAAGTAGGTGACTGCAGGGGCTCTGCACTCCACACAGTCTGAATTGTCCTCCAAGCTGACTATGACGAGAATGGGAGATAGAGGGTTCGCAGCTGCCATTGCCATATTGCCACAGGACTGGGACTAGCTGAGTGCCTGTGCTCTATTGATGGTTCACCTTGTTCACTATTTAAATGGGCACCTGTCATATGTGTCCCACGAGTCCCTCCTTCGACCTCACGCTTTCGATAGAAGAAAACGCTCTTGTGAACTGCGAACAAAGTCTGCTCTACCACCGCAGCCCAGTCTCCAAGCTCGCAGAAGTCCTCACAGCCAACAGCAACAACCGCAAGTTAACAGAGAATCAGTTCAACACAGTGGTGACGGATTTGCGTCTCAACGTGCAGGACCTGGACACAGTAGGCTCGCCTATGTTCAACTTTTACAAAGGCTGCAGAGTGAAGGGGTACTACGACCTCTCGAAGCTGCTGGTAGTGGCGACCCTGCTCGGCTCCGGCAGCACTGAAGATAGAGTCGCAGTGCTGTTCGACCTGCTCCCAGCCCTGGAAGGCGGCATGGCCACTGCCCTGAGTCTGGACTGGCTCGTAGACCAAGTCTTCCTAGTGGCGGCCAAAAGTCTCCCCCAACTCGTGCAAGCCGATGACCCAGTGCGTGGAGTCTCTCTCAGTCCAGACCAAGTCACTGCCTACATGACTCGCCTGGCTGACAACTTGCCCCTGGCCAAGCCCGCCGCAGTCCGGCTTCTGTTGAAGGAGCAGCAGCGCCTGTCGAGGCAGGACTTGGTGAGGGGACTGGAAGGCCCTGGAGTCCTGGGGAAGTTCCTGAGGCCGCTGGAAGCCAGAGTCTTTTTCCTGAGGGACGAGTTTAGATCTAAGTAAGTCCGCTTTTATAGAGAAGGTCTGCTTAGGGCTGTAAATGCAATTGCTTTCTGCTGAGAGATAAAGAAGATTGCAGGACATAGGCAAATTGCAGTGCTTTGGAAGGGTGGGATGTGCTGCCTGATAAGAATACAGCCGAAGATAGGAATACAGTGTGCTGAAATGGCTATTTACTGGCTGATTTCTTGAGATTTCCCAACTTCAACGGAATCTCACCACTGCTGTTAAGGTAAAGTTGCTTCTTGTCCTTTCAAATTCCGACTTTCCTAGGCAATTAAGCGAATTACGGACTTTCCTTCCTTCTTCATATGTAGTTGTTTTTCCATCAAAGTGCTACTTTTGCAATTCCGAATCCGTAGCCGTTCCCAAGCTGATCCAGTCGCGTCCTGCCTTATTCCCAAAAGCCTTCTTTCTCCTATATCCCTATGCTCCTCAAGATGGAAAAGCGCTAATGGCCTGTTGCATGCAGCTCAAACGAGTGAGTAGGAGAGAGTGGATTTCCTCGGAAACTGAGGCTGCCGCAGAAGCAGCGACTCTAAATTCGCAGTTTGTGCGAGTGCTGAGTCCAGCACCCTCTCAAAGTCACGGAAAAGCACTGCTGTTGGAATGTATTGTTCTAGAATATATGCTAAGTAGCAAGAGCTTCTTGAGACCCTTCCACGTCGCCAGGGACTGAGTCGAACTGACCAGAGCCACTGAAGGTCTCCAAGCCGCTAGAGCTGCGCAAAGCATTAAATTTGCTTTGGAAGTTGGCCTTCCTGCGAGCACGCAAGGGGTTGGAGTCCACAGGCTGAAGTCTCGGCACAGCTGTCCTCTTGCTATTGACGATAGCGGACCACTCTTCCTCAGTCGGCTGCTTTCGAATCGAGATGCAATTCAGCGCACTGCCTTTCACTGTCTTTGCACTGCACACACCCATATTTTATATGGTGAGAAGCAATTGTCTAGGCAGGAAGGCAGGACTTGGATAGCGTGCGAAACATCCAATGCAAGCAGCTTGCGTGCTTCATACCTCATTTGGAAAAAGGAATATCAAGTGGCTAGGCTGGGTTTCTACCATTCGCAACTATATCTGTCTAAAAGAGCTGCAAAGTACGGATGTTTTCTGAAGTTTATGAAAAGAATTTACTGCGTGTTGAAGGCTAATTGCTATCTATTGCTTGGAACTAGTTGGGGTTAGGGCAATAAGGCAATTCCGTTTCACATGAAACTGCTTTCACTTGGCCAAACCCTGCTACCGCTTGGATACCTAAGCAGCTGAGTTGGAACAGCTCCAAGTAAATATGCCATTCAGTCCAATTCGCCTGAATCCAGCCAATCTGAAGTAGGCCGCACAGTTTCTCAGTTCTCATTCGCACTTATTGAAAGAAGTTTCTCTCAGTACCCTCAACAGTGGGCTGGCGCAGGTGTGACTGTGGGCAGAAAACTAGGGAAATGGCTCTTCCCAATGCCTTTCCACCTCTGCATCCCTCCCTTGCTCGAGTAATATGTCGGACACCGCCAAGTTCGAGTGCAACATCTGCATCGAAGTGGCGAAAGACCCGGTAGTGACTCGCTGTGGCCACCTGTACTGGTACTTCCCAAGCAGCTGGGAGTGCATTCGAGTGTGGCTCGAGCAGAACCGCGAAACCCTCTCCTGTCCCGTCTGCAAATCCGGAGTCACACCAGAGACCTTGATTCCGCTGTTCACAAGAGAGGACGAAGAAGGCAGTGGCGCGGGTCCGCAGCGGCCTCGGCCTGAGCACTTGCCTCCAGTACGCAATGCCAATTACAACCCCTTCGGCAACATCGGCCGAGTCTTCGGCTTCACTGGGAGAGCGGAGGCGCCACAGGTGGCTGCAGGCTTCGGGTACTTCCCGGGAGTGTTCAGCCTGGCAGCTGTAAGAGCTAAGCAGTCCGCGAGAGTGAGTGGGGAGGGCAATGACCAACTGCGAGTGCTGAGCAAGGTGATGGTTGTGCTGGCGCTGCTGCTGCTGCTCGCTGTGTTCTTCGTGTAGCTCTAGGGTAGACAGCTGTCCTTGCAGTGACACTCAGCCAAGTATCCTAGGAATAGGCAATTGCTCTATACCTCTGTGGGCTCTGAGGCCAGAAGATAGTGGCAGCCTCCAAGATGCAGAACGACACTGGCCATATGCAGCAAGCTACCGACTAACTCCATGCAACCACCCAAAGCACTGCTCTACACAGGACTGCGAGACTGAGAGGTCTGTGTTGGATTCACTCTGACATCCTAAAGAAGGACGTGGTACTGTGCAGACTTCCTGTAGGTAACAACAACGGCTTCCAACAGAAGGAGTTCGGCTGTCAGCACAGGAGTTGGGTTAGCAAGCCAAGTAGAGACTCGGGCATTACTTATAGGTATGTTGCGAGGTATGGGAAAGCTGACAGAGGTGATTCAGTCTTGATAGTGCACGAAGAGCCACAGTACCCACTGAGAGATCCCAGTCCCAGGCGCAACTGTCTGCAACCTGCGCTACACTCTGCTAACTAGGCAGGGCGCTGCCTATGGAGACAGAACAGCAGACCGAGGTCAGGCCAATTCAGAAGCAGAGACTTTCTAAGCCTAGCGTCTCTCCATCTGGTGACCTATTTCATAATATGATACAAGCACTGTTGGCGTTAGCAGGTCTAGTCTCCGCCCTCGATATCCGCCTTCTCCCGAGCCAACTCGCCTTCCAACCAGACGGCTCTTTCACAGAAGGACGAGGCCTAGTCACAGTGAGTCTTGGAGCTGAGTATACCGGCCAGACTGCCCCAGTGCAGGACTACTCCATGTCCTTTTGGTATCAAAGTCTCGCTGGAGGCTTTTATACCCCTGCGACTCTCTATTCCATCCAGTGCACTTCTCTGTAAGTTCTACCCAGTTGCACCTATGCAGACTCAGCAGTGCAGCCGTACTACGCCACCACGCAATCTATGCAGTACGGACTCCGGGGAAACGCTGTGAAAGCAGCGATGTCTGTGGCCATTACAGGGACGTGGAGCTTCGTAGGGACCACTCACTGCACTTCTCAGAAGTTCATATCTCTATACCATAGCGGACTGTTCACCCAAACTAGCTCCAAGCCAACTGCCTACCTGGGAGATGGACAAGTCCTCACCATTGCCCAAGGATTAGGCGCTTATTTCCGCATCGGCGATATGGTCCTGTCCACGAATGTATGTCTGGCACTCAGCGACTTCTCCACGAAGCAAGGCACTAGGCCCACTTTGGCCTCCTGCTTACCTGGGAATAATGGCTTTTACGACACTTGTGGTAGCTTCGCCCTGCTCGTCAGACCTGCCTTTTCAGGCGATGTGGACCTAGCCTCGACCGTCACCTACCCTGTCACCTTCAATGTGGAGAGCGCTTCCAGCTACTACGGCACCACTCTATCAGAACAGAACTTCTACGTGAGTGGCTGGGTGCTTGCCTCCGCTCTATCTGCCACAACCGTTTACTCCCTTTCCAAGCAAGACCCGACCAACTTCCTGGGACTGCTGGGGTCGACTAGTGCCGGGACTGTGAGTCTGCAGCAAAGTTGGTACTTTCAGACTACAGGGCCGAATGGTGGGCAAACTGCTACTTGCTCAATTCCTCCAAGCGGCTATGTCTACTTCTACATGCAGATGGGAGAAAGCGGGACTGACACGGTCTTTACTGTGTGTTGTCAGGACCAAAGTGCTTGCAGTACTCATACAGAAGCAATAATCGGCTTGGTAGCAGGGCTAAAGAGGGCTACGGGCACTTTTGCACAGGTCCCAATATACAACGCTCTCATTACACCCTATACAGTTTCCCCTCTCCTCACTGCTGCCTTTTTCGCAGGCTTGCAGAACTTAGTACCTCTGAGTGTGCTGGATGCGAACTGCGTGTGGGGCAACGGTCCTGTGTGCACTGGCTGTCTGCAAGGCTATTATTTGAGCAAAAATGCTTGCAAACGCTGTCATCCCAACTGCAACGGATGCACAGGGGAAGGGCTCAATCGCTGTTCTGTCTGCAGCTCTGGCTTCTACGCCCAGCCCTCGCACGCTACTATCTGTCTCTCCACCTGCCCTACAGGCTACATTGTCTCAGGACTGACCTGCGGCAAGAGCGCAGCCGGAGGAGACGTAGTGCGAGTGGACTTTCTCGAGCACACTGCGAAGAATTTCACTGTGTCTGGACAGAGAGTAGTGGTGGAGACTTTCTTTCTTTCCACTGGAGCGTATTCGCTTAGAGACCGTGGACTGTTCGTGAACTACACAGGACAGATAACTCTCGCTAATAACAGCAATACAGCTACTGGGACTTTGATACTGAATACGGACTTCTCGTATGATTTATGGGCTTTTCCGTATGATAGTGCAAGTCTATTGAGAGTCCAAGAGATCATTCCTACAGGCCTATATACTGCTGCTTCCAAAGCGGTATTTGAAGTTGGATTTGATGTTATCGGGTTTCCAACTCCGACAAATACGCCAATGTATGCAACAATGGGCAACTACAGACAGGCAAGTCTTCAACAAGACAGCGATTTAATGAGTCCGGTACTAAAGAAACAATGGGTACATTTGGGCGTTTCAGTCACTTATGACCCGAATTTAGACCAATCCTCGGTGGTTATTTTGATGGACAGACAGCTTTCTTCGCAACTGCTTTTCCCTTCTTTCCTCCTGGACTCGCAACTAACTGCGCATGTCATTGGGTGGGCAACCAGCACACAAATGATGATAGCAGCCTTTACTATAGCGAACAACCCTCGGTCCCTTACCGACTTCCTCACTCAGCTAGGCACCTGCCCTGGCTGTCCAGTGTGCCCGGTTAGTCCAGGCACATGCCTACCAACCTGTCTACCCGATGAGTATATCGGCCCTAATATGATCTGTGCCAAGTGTAACCCTGAATGTCAGCTCGGCTGCAGCACGGCCAGTACCTGCAGTGTGTCCGCGGATCTAATATGCGACGACTGGAACTCTGCGACTGCTACATGTACGAAGTGCTTTACAGGGGCTGTGGTCGTCAATGGTCGCTGTGAGTGTGAGAGCGGGAAAGTACTACAAGGAACTGAATGTAAAGCGAGTTGTTCAGCGGGCAATTATGTCTTTCAAGGAGTCTGCACTGCCTGTGATATTGGCTGCCAATCCTGCTCGAAATCGGGTTGTTTGGGCTGTTCTCCGGAATTTCTCCTGATTGATGGCCAGTGCTCCTGTGGACCAGGCTGGCACATCTCCTCCGATCTCACCTGTGTCCAGTGCGAAACTCCTTGTCTGGAGTGCCAACATGGTTCTCAGAAATGCACGAAATGCGCAATCGACCAAGGCTACTTCCTATTCAACGCTACATGTGTAGATTGCAGATCAGTGCCAGGCTACGATAATGGTTTGGGCCTGTTATATGCGGATCTGACCGGGCTGTCAGCAGGTGAACGTGCACTTAAGGTCTGCAGAGAAATCTGCGGAGATGGCATTGCGATGGGACAATACGCATGTGATGACGGTAATGTGGAGGATGGGGATGGATGCTCTCATCTTTGTCAGATGGAAGCAGGCTGGAACTGTGCTAAGGAGGGGTGTGTGGACGTGAGCAAGCCTTTGCCGGTTCTCCGCTACCTGAATTTAACTGATTCCGGGTATTTGCTGCTGTTGGGGTTTAACGAAACTGTGCACCCTACTGAGAAGTTAGCAGGTCAGATAAGCGTTTCCATAAAACACATTGATTTATTCTCGTTCTCATTGGAGCCGTATTCAATGCCAAGTGACCTTTTTTCCGCCTTTCAGCTGAGTCTCACCCTTGACCAATCTGTACCTTCGGGCACTGAAGTAGCAGTCTCCATTCCTAGCAGCCTAGCAGACCTGTCAGGCAACCATCCTGCAGCCACTGAGGCCCTCACTACCCTTGCAGACTCCTTCATCAGCCAAGCAATGGTTTCCTTGGACCTGCTAATGAGCGGGTTAGTGGGCGTACTTCTAGCCATGATGGGGACTGGACTAGTAGTGAGTGTACTAATGGAAGCCAGACTGGAAGCGCTGTGGTCACTAGTGGAGGCCTTGCAACTTGCCAATATGCTGCTCTACAGTGGAATGCCATTACCAGATAACGTCCGACACTACTTGCGACCTTTCGATTTCGCGAATTTCGCACAGGTTCCGTGCATTTTCAGCAGTAGCTTGTGGACGGATTACGACCGGGCGCCCTCCGCCTTTGCCCGCGAGCATGTAAGTGTCAGTTTTCTCCTCAACATCGGTCCAATTCTGACCCTTTGGTGGGGTCTGATCCTCGCCTACGTCTGTGTGCTCCTCGCAGAGTGGGCGGCTCCCCAGGCCAAAACTCTGCTCAAACTCAAAGAAAACTTCCGCTACTGCCTTTTCCTGCGTCTAGGGATCGAAACAAGTCTGCAGACTGCACTGGCAGTGTGCCTGCAGCTGAGCGATCCTTTGCCCAAGGACGCTCCTGACCCTCTGAATCTAGTGGCAATGGGCGTAGGAGCGGTAGTACTGGCTGCAGGGCCTTTACTAGTGGTGCTCAAAGTCGCTTCCAAGCCTTCGTCGAAGCTAAAGCAGGAGGAACACCACTTGCGCTATGGCTCACTGTATGCGGGGTACAAACTGTCGAGACGCTGGAAGCGGTCTTTCCTTCTGTTCCGACTGAGCAGAAAAATAGCCTGGGCGGTGGTTCTGGTGGCCTTTAGTGTCCTACCCACAGTGCAAGCAGGCCTACTTATCCTCATATCAGCCATTTATCTCTGCAGTTTACTCGTCCTTCGACCCTTCCGTGAGCGCTATTTGGGCACTGCAGTACACATAGCAGCTGTGATAGTGCTGCTTTTAGCTCAAGGTGTGCTTCTCGCACTTTCCCTGGAAGGGCACAGCGTCTCCACTCGCAATAACCTGGGCTGGGGGGTGGTTGGCCTCACGACTTTCTATCTATTTGCCTATATCGGAGCCTATGCAGTGGACCTAGTGATGCAGGTGCTGAGACGACTGTCCAGACTCTACCAGCAATATGCCCTGGAAGTGATGGAAAGCATGAAATTGAAGGAAAAGCCCGCAGGCGAGCAGGAAACTTCGGTTATTCACACTGAAATCGAGGAAATACAGCAACAGAAAGACCCAAAGCCTTTGCTCCGACCAAGGCCTCCGCAGCGGCCCAAACTCAAGCGAGTCGCACTATAAGAAATTAGGCCATATGGCTTAGGACAGGACTCCAGTTAGCGCCTCTAGCGTTGTGACTAGTATGGGAAACGTCGGTCTGCGGGCTGACTCCACATTCCAGCAGCTTTTGATGACTTCACCTAGGCGGTCATCCACGCTTTTGGGAATTTCCGGTCGCAGTCCTTCCTTGGAAACCAGCTGCGAAAGGCGGTGGCGACTGAGGCCTGGGAACGGCTCTTGCCCTGTCAGTAGCTCCCAAAGCAGTACCCCAAAGCTGTACACGTCATCACTTTCCTTCACTTTCAGCGCTGTCGGGCAGTTCTCAGCCAGCAGTTCCGGACTACTCCAGGCCGATTTATTGCAATATCCAATCAAAATGCCGGCGTACTTCTTAAGTTTGAACATGCCGAGGTCACTTAGGAAAGGGGTAAGTTCATTGTCGACCAATACGTTGTGGGAAGTGATATGGCCGTGCTTGCGGCCTAGCTGGTAGACAGCTGAGAGACATTGGGCGAGTTGCAGCCCGAGTCTCACCTTTTGACCCTGCGTCAAGGGTCGTTTGGTGGTGTGAAGTAGACTATACAGGGAGCCTCCTGAGACGTAGGGAACCACCAGTTGGACCTCAGGCAGACTCACAGAAGCTGCATGCAGGGGCAAGAGACAGGGCACACTCACCGACTTCAGTGCTTGCACTTCCTCCTCGAACTCCTCTATCACATACCCTGATATCCGCGGAAACGTCACTTTCCTCACCAGTACCTGGTGTCCATACAGTCTGCCCAGGTGCAACTGTCCCAGTCCTAGTTTCCGCCCCATCCCTGTAGTGGTTTCTATCTCCACGTCAGAAGCCAGGACTAGGGACCGGTCCGCCACTATAGAGAAGTGCCGGGGCGGGGCTTCGAGGTTGAGGGAACTCCGTGCTGAATCGCCCGGATCTGTGCGCAGTTCATAGTTCGAACTAGTCTCTTCGTTCTCTGACTCTATGAAGACGAATATCATCACGAAGCCGTAGTCCAGCACTAGGAACACGCAGATGACTTCGCAGATGATCAAGTAGGCAATTAGGAGGGAGAGGTGGGAGATATTGCTGCCGGTGTTCTCACCCACTACTTCCTGGCTGATAGAGTAGTCAGTGACCGCTGTGATAAGGCTTAGAACGCCTCGGAAGTAGCGGCCAAAGGCCCACACCATCGTGACAATTCGGACTTTTCTGAGTTTACTCGACCAGACAGCCGACTTTATCGGACTTCCCGCAGACGCAAAGTGCTGCAAAGCCAGTGTCAACACCACTATTGTCGGGAACAACAAATTAGCCGCTCCCACTTCGTTCCCAACACTTGCACTGTCCAGCACATCGAAGCCGTAGACGAAGTAGAGGACGGATTGGAGTAACACCCAGCCTATGCAGGCTGCTAGGACGAAGGGCGCTAGGCGCGACTTCACTCGTTTGCCTTGGGTCCGGAGCAGACGATTCGTGGCTAGGTCGTCCATGTGCGCCTGGCGGAACACCATCACCATCTGCCAAAACAGCAGAATAAAGGTCAAAGTGAACACTGAGTCAGGCACCGACAGCAGTAGAAAGAAAGAGTCCAAATCGGTGACTTGTTCGAAGAAAATAATGAGGAAAGCCACAGTCCTGAGGCAGGAAGCGAACAGGATCATGAAGTAGAATAGCAGCGGCTGACTCCAATGCGGAGAAAAGCGGTACAGTTTGAAGGTGCGGATGCAGGAAAAGAGGGTGAGGATGGCGTAGACCAGGGCGAGAATGAAGAAAACCAGGTAGACAGGGTTGTAGGCCATTATAGGCACTAGGTACATATTTGCTCCACGAATAGCAGCACTTGGCCTAACGATTCCCTGTATTTCGCCTACTACCTTCGACCCCTATCAGCCTGTGCATGCCTTTCTGAGACCTGCAAATGGGCAAACACCCAGAAACCGACCTTAGAATAGCATTGAAATAGGAGCTGCTTGTTTAGGGGAACTGTGTAGAGCCTTACTAAGCGACTTACTGCTAGCAGCTATCAGGGTGGAAGCGGAGCGACTCGGTGTAGACTAGCGTCTGTAGCAGTTCTTTGGTAGGCTCGAAGTGGTCAAAAGCCCAGTCGAAGGGCGCAGAGGCCTGCAGCACTCCTTCGGGCGCGTGCATTTCCTTGAAATAGGGGTGCTCCAGGCACTGCGCCACTGTCCACCTCTGTTCCGGGTTGAACACGATCATCTTGTCCAGGAGGTCTAAGGCGATGGGGTTAGCCTTGGGGTATAGCTGGCTCCAGCGCATCTTTTCTCGCTTGGGAAGCTTCATTATGTAGCGACGGGCGGACTGGTTGCCGATGAAGTGCATGTCTTCGGCTGAGGGAGTTCCCAACACTCCAATTACCCGCTGGACCTGGTCGAGGTAGTCTTCCCCTGGAAACAGGGCTGAGCGGCCCAGTAACTCTCCTAAGATGCATCCTGCACTCCAGACGTCAATTTGCTTCGTATATTCGCTGGAACTCAAAATTACCTCTGGCGCTCTATACCATCGAGTCACCACATATTCCGTCAAATTCTCTGACTCCCGGTCAAACCCTCTCGCCAAGCCCAAATCACAGATTTTCAGGTCACAGTTTTTGTTCAGCAGCAAATTCGATGGCTTCAAGTCTCTATGGATGACATTCGCCGAGTGCATGAATTGCACCCCTCGCAGCAGCTGGTACATGAAGTACTGAATATGTTCGTCCGACAGTTCTTGTCGGGAGTAGATGACCCGGTGCAGGTCCGTTTCCATGAGGTCAGTGATGATATAGATGTCACTGTAGCCTGTAGGGTTGGGCGGCCGCTGGATGTCAAGCAGCGAAACGATGTTTTCATGCGTGAAGAAAGCCAGCAACTTGATTTCTCTCAGGATGCGCTTGGCGTCCACCAGGTCTTCAAAGGCGTTAGTTATCTTTTTGATAGCGACTTTGGTGTTGGAGCGGTGATCTACGGCGCTCACTACCACTCCGTAGGCCCCGTGGCCCACTTTCTTGATGAATTCATAGTGGGAGTCCACCACGAAGGTAGTGCCGCCCACTACGAAGCGCACTTTGCCCGCTGGCACTGGCTCTGTTGACATTATGGAACTGCCCTTTTAGACATGTGATGCAGGCGCAGACTTCCAGCCTGGGTCCAGACCGCGGCAATAAGCAAGATTTACGTGTAACTGAGGGTAAGTAAGTATGTAGAATATGGAGGAAAACGAGGGCCACTCTAGTGACTTCCTCGCTCGGCTACAAGTGCTAGGGTTCAGAACACAGTTCGCAGTGTGCTTTTCTGAAGAGGAACAAAGCGAATTTTACAGTGTACTGGCGGCTGCTTTGACCCTGCACCAGTCGCAAAGCTACCCTGAATTCAGCCCCTACTTGGCGCATCTCTGGGCTGAGCGTCTGCCGTCTTTCTCCAAAGTTGCTCACTCGCAGGATTTGGCAGTCCTGGGCTCTGCCTTGCTGTCTGATATAACCCAGCAGTTCCAACATGCTCCCTGGGTTTCCCTTCTTCATAAAGGACAAATCCCTAATAAAGCCTGCGCGAAGATATGGACGACACTTGCAGACTACTGTGCTTTTCAGCTGATCTGGTATGAAGCTTCGAGCACTGGCATCATCACTCACAGATATGCGTCTGGAAATGCAGAGTCTTGGAGTGTGATTCTAACTCTCGCTGAGGAGCGGCCTCGCCTATATCTAGTCGTGCATGTGGACTTTTGGGGAGCTCCAAGAGTGGGGTTTCCCTTCTATGCATCAGCGAGAGAGAGTGTGAAAGTACCAATTTTGGGGGTTGAAAATGACACTGGTGACCACTTGGAAGAGAAAGCGCAGAAGACACTAGCACACTGGCAAGCAGACATCATCAACACTTTGCTTCAACTTTTGTCCCAAGTTCCCGTTCTCCCGGCTGACACAACCCCGCTCCAAGACCAAATCAGAGTTCTGTACCAACGCTTGCAGTCTCTCCCCAACTCTATTAACATTGCAGCGATTCAAGCATTTCTAGGACTTGCGGATACAGCCGAGCAGCACCCTCAACACGTATGCATTTTCTGCAGAGAAATTTTCTCTAGTAGTGTTTTCTGTCAACTCGAGCACGGCCATGTGATATGTTACGGCTGCTGCTTCAGTAAGAAATCCATCTCTGCCTGTCCCTGTGGCGTGCCACTTTCCCTGCAAGACCAGAGGAAAAAGCAACAATACGCAATGATGTCCGTCCGCAAAGCTACCTAAATATCCTCTTCGCCTACACACTGGATGCGGGGCATCACAAAGGTAGGGTCGACTTTCTTCATCTCTTCAGATGTGACCACTAGCTTCCGTCTTCTAATGCTCTCCTGAGACTGCCGCATAGTCTTCGCACTCACTACTTTGAATACTTCGACTGAGCCTTCCTGCGAGAAGGTCCCTACGAGGTAGTACCCGATTGCTAGCGTAAAGACGCCACCAAAAGCCGTGAATATCATCTTTACCTAGTGTGACTAGAAGACACCACCTTCGCTGGTATGCGCACTTCCTTATAGACACATCCCCCAGTCGAGCGAATTTGCACGTCCAAAGGCCTGCTAAGCCAGCGGTCTGCATGGATCTCTAGCCGGGCATCGCCCTGTACATAGGCGTCTAAGCCTGAGGACAGCAGCTGCGTCCCAAGGGCTCGCAGCTGTGCGATATCCCGAGTCGCGGCTTCCATCCGCTCTGCGTACAGCCTTTGGGCGCGGTACAATTCTTGGTCCGGTTCCGGTCTGCGTGACATTTCCCGCACTAAACAGGCCTATTAGCTACCTTCGCCCCGACTAGCCTCCTCCCCGGCCTTCCGAAATACCAAGTCTGCAAAGGGAGAGTCCAGTTGCGCCACCTGCACTAGCAGGTCATCTCTCAGCTTGCGCACCTCCTTGTAGTGGTGCACAGCTTGCAGCAGCAGCGCATTGCGAGTGTCAGGACTGAGGCGATGCAGAGCCTGCTCCAACCTAATGCGCATATTCGTCATATCCCCGCTTTCATGGAAGTCCGGATTCGTACTTGGAACCTCTGATTCAGGCAGTGGGCGAGAAGCCTTTGTCACTTCGTCTTCAGCCAAAGGACTGCCGGGACGCTTCCCCGCCTCAGTAGCCTGAGTGTCCACTTTGCTCTCCATTTCTATATCCTCAAGCTTTAAAGACAGTCCAGCCTACCTTTGTGTATGTAATATAGGATGGATGTGACGGAAGTTGAAGGTATCAGTTTGAAGGAAAAGCTGGGGGCGGGGTCGTTTGGACTGGTGAGGAGGGGAGTGATGCAGGGGACAGGGGAGGAAGTGGCAGTCAAGTTGGAGGCGAGGCCTGTGAGAAGGCCGCTGCTGGAGCGCGAGGCTGAAATACTGCGTCTTTTGCAGGCCTGTGAGTACGTCCCGCGGATCTACTCCAACGGTGTCTCAGACTCTTACTCCTTCCTAGCCATGCAGCTTCTGGGCAGCAGTCTCTCCCAAAAGCTGCGCGTCTGCGGAGGCCATCTCTCCCCAGCCACAGTCCTGCACTGCTCCGTTCAAATGCTCGCAGCGCTGAAGTTCCTGCACTCACTTAACTACGTGCACAGAGACGTGAAGCCGCAGAATTTTCTATTGGGCACCAAGACCTGCAAGCGCAAAGTCTTTTTGATAGACTTCGGACTCACTCGGAAGTGCCAGGATACTGGCATTTTCCGCTCTTCCGAGGGCCAATTGACCGGCACCCTGCCTTACATGTCCATCAACATCCACTTGGGTTTATCCGCAAGTCCTAGAGACGACCTGGAGTCACTGGCTTATGTGCTAATTTACCTACTGCGGGGAGCGCTGCCCTGGCACCACCCAGAGAAGCAGCTGCTGTCGGAGAAGGCGACTCGGAGCAGCAAGCAGAGAGTGGATGTAATGCAGCTGTGCAAGGGACTGCCTGTGGAGTTCGAAATGCTGCTGAGATATGCCAAGGGACTTAGGTCTGACGACCACATAAACTACACCGCACTTGAGCAAAAATTGAAATCCGCCTGCTGCCGCACAAGCATCGACCCCAGTTTAGACTGGGAAGAGAGTTCCAAGAACCGGAAGAAGAGCAAAAGACGGAAAAGCCAGGCTTCTTCCCACCACCCCATAGACCTGCCAACCCAGTGTCTCTCTTATTCGCCCCCGCACTGCAGTTTATCTCCCTCTCTAAGGCTTTCTTCTGCCCCTGTGCGGCCGATGTTAGTCCACGAAAAGACCGAAGAAAGGCTCTTCGTCGGTTTTTCTCCAGGCGCAAGAGCCTCAATTTTACGGAAAAGCCGAGAACTCCAGAGTAGCCCAAAATACCTCTAGCTATTGATTGGCTCCACTAGCTCTAGCCTCAGCCCTATAATGAGGCTCAGACCCCGCAGCACACTGAGTCTCCAGGACTACTTGGCAGTCTTCCCGCCTCAAACCCGCGTCGTCATATTCGACCTGGAAACCACCGGCCTGGACTCGCTTTTCGACGAAATCGTGGAAGTGGGTGCAGTAGAGCTGACCGACCTAGTGGAAACACGCAGCTTTTCCCAGCTAGCGAACCCCACCAGGTTGATACCCAACAAAGTGCAAGCAGTGCATGGTCTGTCCAACTACCTGCTCAGAGACAAGCCCAATACCGTGGAAGTCTTGCGCCTCTTTATGGAGTGGCTAGGTCCGGAGCGAGATTTCCTGATGGTCGGACATAATGTGCAATTCGATAGTCGCTTTTTGAAGACGGGAGTGGAGAACCTGAATTCCTCCTGCGGGACTGCGTACCAGTGCGACTTCAAGGAGTTCTGCACGATGCAGTTTTTGGATGTGGCGTTTGGTAGGACGATGGTCAGTTTGGACCTCGCATGTCGTCTGTTTGGTGTGGATGAGTACAAAACCAGGGGCTTGCATAGTGCTATTGTGGATGCTCGCTTGACAGGTCTGCTGTTCACCAAACTCAAACTGTGGGATTTCTTCCAAGACACGAAAGGGATCAAGTTGTTCCCTGCGAGAAAGGTGGCGAAGTACAGACCCAGGCCGGAAAAACGCGTTTTGCCGGAGTTTTACAGGGAAAAGAAGGTGGAGTCTGTGACGGAGGAACAGCAAAGGGCCAAGGAAAGCGCCAAAAGGAAGTTTTCGTGGATGAGGTCGAATTGGAAGAAAGGAGTCAAGTCGGAGCCCCGCAGTAGCACTTCTTATGAGTGAGTTTGCCCTATTTCTCCTTCAATAGGCATGGAATGCTCGCATACAAAAGAAAGGAAATCCATATACTTCGGAAAGTAGATACGAACTACTTAGGGAGATTCGGAAGACATCCGTCTGGCTTCCAGTCTTTGAGTGGTCATACTGACCACCACAGCTGACACTCGAGGAACGTAGCGTTTGGCTTGTCGTAGAAACTGCGAAGGAAGGGAAGTTTTGAGTGTTGCCCCCGTACTTTGCTGGAGGGTGAAGTGGTACTCCCCGGCCTCGATTTCCTGACAACTGAAGAGGGAAAACATGGAGTCCACGAGATTGGGTATGAGGAAAAAGATGATGATGATTGTAGCAGCGCATTCGCGAGTTAGAAATACCCATTTCTTCTTCCGCCAGGCAAGGAAGGTCCAGAAAAGCAGTGAAACTGCAATTAACAGCAAAGGCATAACTGCCATTATTATCATTTTCCGGTAGTACGTTTGCTCCTGCGACACATGACTTCCAATCAAGCAGTCAAAGGAAAAGAATTGTTCCGAGGTCCCTCCCACAGAGTTCTGAGCGGTAAATGCGTCTTCCACTTTCTGTGGCCATCTGAGATTAAAGCCCACTACAAGAGTGACGAGTTGCAAGTAGTTGGTCATTATCTTTATGAGAATGGAGTACTCGGCTTTCGGACGAGTACTTGCTCGGAGCATAGACCAGACCATAATCGTCAGTACTAGCACAAGAGCAGCTGCTACCAAAGTTAGTCGAATTGTGTTGATGTCAGAATCGGGGCATTAGCTGCAAGTGTTTTTGCTAGTCCGCGAGTATCGAAGTTGACAGGACTGACATAGATTTCCATTATACCCCTCCAAACAGTATCCTGTTAAATTCAAAGGCTGTCTCTGCACCTCTCCACCTAGACACGCTGGTGGCTTAGGTCAGACCCGAACTACAGGGGAATAGTTATAAGAACGCCAGTATCCAGGGTCAGGTGTGAGTGTGGAGTTACCCCAGCACTTGGTATTACTCAGGCAAGTCTGACAGGGAGTCAAATGGTCGAAACTGAAAGTGCACTTTTCACAGCTGTATTGGTGAGGGCTTCCCCGGGCACGCACATTCTCAGATCAACGGTGATTAGCACTGATAATGTGTGGGCGTCTGAATCTCCGGGCTGGTCCGCAGTTATAGCGGAAGACTTGAGACTAATACCTCTTGTGCTTCCTGGTGGTCCGCATATTATGAAGGCGTCTCTTGGGACTGTGAAGACCCGCTATAACCATATGGGATGTAGATTCCCCTTAAAAGCCTGAATCCAGCCAAGTCAGCAAATTTACTGTCCTTCATAAGTCCTTTGATGGTCTCTGTTCCCAAAGTCCACACTGCTAATCTGGCCAGATACTCCTATTAACATAGCCGAGTAGCGAGGAAAGGAAGGGAAAGAGTCGAATTCCCTTCTACAGAAGCTGCAGTGCAAATTCGGTACACATGTCCTAGGACAGTGCATGCGTGCTTCTTTTTAGTCTTTATTAGTCCTTAAATTCCGTGAAACTCGATGTTTTGGCTGATTTTTCTCGAGGAAAGCGCTTTTAGCACTGCGGAAATATGCAAAAATAGAGATATTTTCGACATCTACTCATATATTCTCAAAATTGCTAAATTCGTATTCATCCACTGCAGAAATTTGCTTTTCTTCTCTGAGGACTATAGACTTTAAAGCAACTTCTAGGCTAACAATTCTGCCATTAGTTGTTTTCCTTCAGGACGAATGTAGGAATAGCAGTGATTGTCGTAGCGGTTGCAGGTGTGTTAAGCACTCTACTGATAAAGAACTGCCTGAGACCGAGTACAACTTGGAACGTTAGAAGAATGGGAGTGATAAATATGCTGATTTGGATAGTGCTGCGGACAGTGCTCGGACTCAGCTGTGGAAGAGAATGCCTGGATTCGTGGGTAATTCGCACACAGAAAGGAGACAAAGTTTGCGATTTGGACTGCAATTCGGAGTACTGCGGCTTTGACTCTAAAGCGGAAAGTCAGTGGGATTGTACCCTGGACTGTTCAAGTACAGGGTGTGATCTGAGTCTTTTAGGGAACGGAGTGTGTGACTCACAGTGTCGAAGTCCAGTTTGTGGGTACGACAAGGGTGATTGCGGGTACTGCGCTTTAGGCTGCTTCCGAAATCATCTCGACAACAAAATTTGCGAACCAGCCTGCAACTTGAGGATTTGTGACTTTGATAGTGGGGCCTGTGCAGAGTGTGCTCCTGGGTGCTTCGCAGGACAGCATATAGGCAACGGTGTATGTGAGTCTCAGTACAATGTGGAGGCCTGTGCCTATGACGCAGGGGACTGTGGCCTGTGTGCAGAGGGCTGCAGTCTCAGTATGTTGAGAGACGGAGTGTGTCAAGTTGCTTGCATGATGGACAGGTGTGGCTTTGACTATTGTGACTGCGAAGGAAAGGTTGACGAAAATGGATGTATTGTTTCTGATATAGGAAACGAAATATGTGAAGAGGCCTGTAATACCGCAGCTGCGTTGTGGGACGGGGCAGATTGTGACTGTGCGCCTGAATGTACCCACGACCTCCTAAACAACCTGCAATGTGACCAGCCCTGCGCTACTTCCGCCTGTTCCTGGGACCAAGGTCACTGCGTAACTTCTATATAGGGCCAATGCGCTGTGGGGTGCTTTACCCAAATGTTGGGAAATGGGAAATGCGACTCCGCCT
>Ga0247837_1004685_pt1 | contig 21665 bp, 20 predicted proteins | sample LaCtaG_2_FD_187115 | JGI IMG/M metagenome (GOLD analysis project Ga0247837, IMG submission 187115) | Freshwater microbial communities from meromictic Lake La Cruz, Castile-La Mancha, Spain - LaCruzMarch2015_14.5m | ecosystem: Environmental > Aquatic > Freshwater > Lake | place: Spain: Castile-La...
CCTTTGCAGGATAAAGCCTATTTAACTCTGCCTCGTGCTATCCAGATTCAGGAGTAACATAAGACAAGGCAATGTTGTTTGGAGGAGATTTATCCCTCAAACCCGGAAAATCGGATAAAATGGAATTCAGGTACACCTGCATAGCAAAGAGACTCTCTTTGCATACTTCAAATCGTCTTATTTCAGCTATTTGACGTACTGTAAAGAATAAAATCTAGTCTGCTTCTAGACGAAATACAGAGATAATTGACGTTATCGAGTTCCCAACTAACTGCCAGATGGGCTATTTCCCTGTTTCTCCCCAGTAAAGTCTATCTACCCCTGTATTTCCTTGCCCAGCAGCCCCCTCCTCTTTTTTCCCTATTGCTCCAGTCCTATACTGTACCATATGGCCTGTCGACTGTCTTTCCGCCTCTTCTCCCACTTCCCCTCAGGCAAAAACCACTATAAAACCCTGGGCCTGCCCCCTTCCGCCACAGCCGAAGAGGTGAAAAAGGCCTACCACACCCTAGCCAAAGTCCACCACCCAGACTCCAAGACTGGAAACGAAGCCAAGTTCAAGGACATTGCTGAGGCTTTTGAGGTGCTGGGGGATGAAAAGCTGAGAAGTCAGTATGATTATGAGAGAAATGCGGGGGGAAAGCAGGGGGAGGAGTGGAAACAGGGACAGAGGCAGGCGCAGAGGGAGGGGATGTATAGGGGGGCGGACCCCTTCAGTGGCTTTGGAGCTGCGAAGTCGCCGTTTGAGCAGGCGAGTTGGGAGGAAAAAATGAGAAAGGCTGCGGAATCACATGAAAAGTGGAAAAGAGGCAGCAGAAGGTCTCCCCCAGTGGACTTCCCCCCCTGGGGCCAGCGAGGCAACCCCTACCACCACGCCCCCAACCCCGAAAACAGTCCCAACCGCCCCCCAGAAGCCTGGATCTACGAGCTCCTAGCCTTCGGGATCCTGCTCACAGTGGGCTACTGGAGTATCAAGACTATGTACGCAATTTTGACGTTACAACAGCCTGTGGAGATGAGAACGGAGCCCCAGCCTGTGTTTAGACCGGTGCAAAGGAGGGAAGTGGAGCAGGAAGTGGGGCCTTTTCCGAGGGCAAGGGTCACCCGCTCTCGCTGGCAGGAGGGAGCTCCGCCTCAGTCTCCCTAGCCTTACCGTAGCTTCTAGTAGGCAGGGAGCACTGGAATCCCGCTTTCTGTATAGTTCAGACGTAATTTCCACATCTGAAGCGTTAACTGGAGGCAGAAACACCATTATTGCCCTTCCCTCCAATATTAAGGCTGCGCCTCTATTAGATGACAGCGCCCTGGCAGTCCGTCTTCTCCACCCAGTCCCAGTCCCGCCGCAGTGTGGGCAAATCCGCCCTGTCTCCCTGCCTCCGCACTCCCACTCCCCTCACACAGGTCCTAGACCGCTGTCTCTCCCTCAGACACGACCTCGGCTCCTCCCTCAGAACCCTGCAACTCAGCCGACCCCAAGGCCTGCACAGGCAAGAACTCGACTCCCCGCTGAACACCCGCTGGAACAGCAGTGAGAAGTACAAAGAAGTCAAAGAGCGCATTCGACAGAAGGAAGTGGAAGAGCGTCTGCACGGTCTGATCCCGGACTTGCAAACCCGCAGGGAAAGTTGTCTTTTTACGAGGAAAAACCGGGTGAAAACGGAACTTTCGAGGAAAAACCAGCGAGTTTCGATGCAAGTTAGTGCGAAAATGCTGGGCGCTTTCTTGCTTACGGGCTGGCTGTCGAAGCCTAGAGACTTCGGAGACACTGCCACAGTGCAGAAGTTCGATAAGAACGCGGAAACGGAGGAAATGCAGCAATTTTGGCGGTCGGAAATCGATAAATATGAGAAACAAAGGACCGATCGTCTGCTAAAACCCGCAGTTATAAGGAAAAGTCGCGGTTTAGAGGCGAAACCAGAGGCAGAAATAGAGACAAATCTGAGTCCTTTGCAGTTATTTGTGCTAAACAACGCCAAAAGACTGAAGGGGGAGGAGCAGGTGGGCTCTACGAGGAAGCTGAGGATAGCGGAGAAGATGAGGACAATTCAGCCCAGTGCGGAGGTGTGGGCGCTCAGTCTCAAGTATCTGCCCAAGCATTTCAAGTCCAACCCTCACTTCCGCCGTCTCGTCAAGCCCACTACAGAGCGCTACAGCCACTCCCCTGACCTCACTCCCCTGCCCCACCATCACAAGCACCTCAGTACCTAGTCTATTTCCCCTTCTTGTACACTCTTCGAAAGAGCGCATAGTCCACAGGGATGCGATGTGGAGGCAGGTCTTTGGGCCGCAGTTCCACTAGCACGCTTTTGAGGCCGAGGGACTTTCGGGAGGAGGGTTGAGAGGACGGGTTGGAGGGACTGGCGGGCTGTGCGAAGGCTTGCCTGAAGTCTAACGGCTTGATATGCGTCTTCGAGGCTCGATGCAGACGTAACGGAGTATGGCAGGGAAAAGCCGGAACCACAGGCAGCTCCATCGCCCTAATTTGAGGCGTAATTGACGTGAACTTGGGGTAACTAAACGCCTCAGAAGCAGGGCGAGTCCTTAGACACACATCCCTAGTCTTATGTCCGCAGTTCCCCTCACAACGTCTGGCGGAGAGCCGCTGTGTCTGCAGTTCGACAGCTGGAGGAGAGGGCGGAGTGAAGGACTCGAGTGGAGAGCTGGAGCTGGAAGGACTGTGGGGAGTACTGAAAAGTGCTAAGCAGCTTTGGTAGGCTTCTGATTTCAGCAAGGCTTCGTCTTTGCCCTTTGGCCCGGCTTCCAGCTCGAGCGACTTCACCGCTAGTGCGACTTTCCCCCTTTCTCCGACTCTCAGAGCAGCCGGCAGAGTATGCAGAGTCCCCCTTTCCCCCTCCATTGTCAGTCTCAGACTCGGGGCATCTGTCGGTTTCTGCCAATTCCCAATACACAGCAACGGCACTCTTTCCTCCGGCTGCGGATTGGGGCGGAAGTTGGCGGATTTCTCAGGCTTGTGGACTGGTCTGGGAGCCCTGTCCAGGCCTGCTGCAGTCCGTACGTATTTCCTACGGAGCTGATATAAGTCTTTGTCGCGCTCGAAGAAGCGAGAGGAGCGGATGGACTGCAGGGCTGCTTCGCTCTGAGCGGCTGTCATTGTGCGAGGAGTCAGGCTCACTCGACACCTCAGTTCGCCGATACGAATCACGGTCTCACCTGGTCTTTTGTCCGTCATTTTAGTCTGGATTACAATGAAGGGCGATTGCAAAGTGGTCGAGGGAGATGAAAATGCAACTCTTGTGTGCTCAATTGGCTATAAGGTGGAAATTACAATGCAATTTTAAGGATTTCACAGAAATAACTGGAAATTTTGCATCTTTTTGGCGGTTTCGACCTCGAAATTTGGCTGATTTTGCCTCGATTCATCGATTTCCCCTGCATTTTGTCAGTTTCCCCTCCAATCCCACCCAAAGGCCGCTTTGCCTATATTAATGGAGCGAAGCAGCCTCACCTACGGCTCCGTGACTCTCCAAAAGCACGACATTCGCCTGCTGTCCGGCAACTTCTGGCTCAACGACCAGTGCTTAAGCTTCTATTTGGAGTATTTAACCCGGAAATACGCGAATTCCCGCATTTTACTGCTAGAGCCCTCCGCCTGCTTCCTAATCGCCCTCGAAACCGACCCAGAAGACCTCAAAATCGGCCTAAACCGCCTGGATTTCGCCACTCCAGACCTCTTTTTCCTACCAATTAACGACAACTCCGACGCCGAAGCCTCCGGCGGGTCCCACTGGACCTTGTTAGTCCTGTGCAAGCAGACTTGGACTGGATATCACTACAACAGCACTGGAACAGGGGGGAATAACCTCTATCAGGCGCAATTGATCGCTCAGAAGCTGGCGGGAGTATTGGGAGTGGATGGAGAAGTGGTTATTAGGGAGGTGGAGGTGGTTCCCGGGCAAAGCAATGGCTTTGACTGTGGAGTTTATGTGCTTTGGATAGTGGAAATGCTGCTGAAAGACCTGCTTTTGGAGGGGAGTAGGCAGGGAAGTGGGCTGTTTGCTGCGTCCTTTGTGAGGGTTGCGCCCAGTGAAGTGCAGCTCAAGCGCAGGGAGATATATGGCTTGGTGCAGGGAATGATGAGAGTGTGAGGAATGGGAACGGGAAGGAATGCAAGCAGCCTTCCAACTAAATATTCCTTCGTTAGTCTCCGCTTGGTCGCTAGGACCGCTGCGTTGATTGTTCGCTTGAGGCTGAGTGTGCGCCTGTAGAGGTCCTTCAAGCGGGAAAATGGTATGGGACAGGTGGGTGGAAGGGAGAAATGGGAATTGCAGCGGCTTTAATAGACTTTCAGACAATTTCGACCAAAACTCTCATATTCTGCCTCCTCATTAAGCCAGCACGGAACTCCCTCCCAACTCCTGCAATCCCCAGTCACATACACCCTCCATCTGCCGTTAGTCCAATATGTCCCGAGCCAAGACTCCCGACAACTCCTCCATCCAGTCCAAAGTGCACTGCAGCTTTGCACGTGCTTCCCGCTTCCTCCCACTGCGTCCTCCCTCCGCTGACTACATCACTCACCCTTCTTCCTTCCACTGTGCTCGCTCCCCTGGCTTTGGCTATGGCAGACGTTGGGAGCCGAGGAATGAGACGGGACTGGACGCTCCGCCTGCTACTGCGTACCACATTAAGAGCTGCTTTGACCTGAGGATCGCAGGGCCTGTCTTCCGCAGGCCAAAGCGGCCAATGCTCAGGCCGCCTATCCGGCTTTCCTTCGCCCCTGGACCTGGGCACTACTCCCCTGATAGAGATATCGGCTTGGAAGCGCCTAAATTCAGCATCCTTGGGAAGGGCAGTCACCCGCGCATATCCGAAACTCCGCCTCCCGGCCACTACTCTCCCAGAATGGAACTACTCAGTGACCAGCGATTTAGCAGGATTTCCTTTGGGGTTGGAAGTCGCAAGTCCCTGGCTTTGCCTGCGAGTCACTACAAGTCACCGCCCAGCTTTCGAAGGAAGAGACTGTTCGCTGTGCGCCAAAGCCGCTCTTAGCACTGCCCTTTAGCACAGGAATGTGTATGGGGACTAGGGGTTTGAAGGCTGGATTTAACTAGTTGAGTTGCTGGTCTAAAGCAGCTTTTAGCATATAGAGTCTCATGGGTGGGTCTGTGGTAGAGACCAAGTTCTGTTTGTCGATAGAAACAGGTCCGTAGCAGTTGCAGTCCCTAATTTAAAGCTAATGAAGGTGTGGACTGCTGCGCTCACCGTCCTTTGGAGCGCCGTCCTCATCCACATCTCCTTTGTCGGCCGCAAAGTCTTCACTAACCCCAAGCCAGAGGACTGCACCTTCTGCCAGGAACGCAACAGCACTCGCTTCAGGTACTATGAGGACGACACGCTCTTGGCAATTAAGGACGAGCAGCCGGACTGTGCGGTGCATATACTTGTGCTGCCGGTAGTCCATGTGAAGGATGTACTGAGTGCAGATCAGAACATCGTCAAAGCAATGAGTGCAAAGTGCTTGGAGCTGCTGGAGAACACAGGTGGAACAGGGGAGAGAGTGCTGGTGTTCCACAGGCCGCCGTACTACTCGCAGCCGCACCTGCACCTGCACTGCAAGTTGTGCACTCCGACAGACTTGTCCTTGTTCTCCTATAGAGGTCTAAGGAACTGGGTGGAAAGCTGGACTGCCCTCACTGTGGACTCCGCCCTTTCCCTCCCATTAGCTAGTTAATGCTGCTGCGCCGCCTCATCTCCTACCGCTCAGTAGACCTCATATACGGCTCACACGCTCGCCAAGGTCTGCTCAGCGGTATATCCAAACTCTCTCAGGCGGTTACGCTGACTTTGGGGCCGAAGGGGAGACATGTCGCCTTGGAGTATGAGATCGGCAGGCCGAAAATCACAAAAGACGGAGTGACTGTCGCTAAGTACTTCGGTCTGCCCAGCAGCCTGGAAGACCTAGGCGCCCGGCTAGTAATGACCTCTGCTCACGAAGCCAACGAATACGCAGGCGACGGGACCACCACCACTACCCTGCTCACTTACCAAATGGTCAAAGCAGGGCTGGAACTACTCGCGAAGGGCGCCCACCCGATCATGGTTAAGCGGGGAATCGACGCTGCTTGCGCCCAGGCTGTGGACTACTTACGCAGCAGGACCGTCCCTGTGACTCGCGAAGAGGAAATCCTGGCTCTCGCGATGGTTTCCACCAATCACGATAAGCCCCTCGCGCAGTTAATCGCGAAAGCAGTGCTGAAAACAGGCAAAACGGGCTTAGTTACAGTGGAAGAAGGCTCTACTGATGAAAATCGCTTGATTTGCTCGGAGGGGATGGTAGTAAACCGTGGCTTTAGCTCTCCAGCCTTCATTACGGACCCGGGAGCGGCTGACATTCGCCTGGAGTCGCCTTTGGTTTTGACTTTGTGTGGGAAAATCACGGAACTTACAGCGCTTTTGCCAGTGCTAGAAAAGGTGAAAGCGAGCCAGCACAGCCTCGTCATAGTGGCTGAAGACGTAGACGCTGCAACCCAATCAGCTCTCCTAGTGAACCTAAAGAACAAAACAGTCACTACCTGCCTGGTGCTGTACCCGGGGATTGGTTGGAATAGGGATATGATCGAGGACATTAGCTGCTTCACCGCTGCCAAATCCTTCAGTAAGCTCCAAACAGAGAGCGAGGAACAGCTCCTAAAGGCCGAATTGAGCGATTTGGGCTCTGCTAGGCGCGTAACCATCGAAGAAAACCAATCTACCTGGTTCGGAGGCGCAGGAAACACAAAAAGCCGCATTTCAGAACTCTCACGCCAACTCGACATCGCCACAATGGCAGAGGAAACCTCTGTTTTGAAGGAAAGAATCAAGCGACTTAGTGGGAAAATGGCCGTTCTCGAAATAGGCCTGAAAGGCGGAGCTGTGCAAATGGGGGAAACGAGGGATAAAGTGGTGGACTGCCTAAATGCAGTCAAGTCAGGGGTAGAAGAAGGGCTGTTGCCAGGGGGAGGAGTGGCTTTTCTATATGCAAGTAGACATTTGGTGCCTCCGGAAAGCCAGCCTGAGCTGCTTTCTGGCTTCCGAGTGCTGAAAAACGCCCTCCAAGTGCCGTTTCTGACTCTGCTTCAGCACTCTGGAGTGGGACTGTACGTGCTTGCGGACTTGCTGGAGCAGAGCAATGAGGACTTGGGAGTGGATATACTGACTGGGACTGTGTGCGACCTGATTCAGGCAGGTATCGTAGACAGCGCCCGAGTAACCCGCCAATCCCTGCAAACAGCCTGTTCCCTCGCAGGCATGGTGCTCACCACCGAAGCCGCAGTAGTCCGCCTGCGGGCCTACACGCCCGCCCCTCTGCAGCACTACCGCAAAGAAGCTTTCTAACAGCTAGGTCTTTTGTCCCTATTTTGCCTCGATAGAGGCTATAAATGGCCTCCGGCTTCGCCAGTTCCCAGGCCCTGAACAGTCCTGAGTTGCTGCAAATTGTGGATATGTTCCTGGCGGCCGGGTACTTCCGGGCGCGGGTGCATAGTCTGCCGCCCTTTGACAAGGTCGTTTCTACGTAGATTGTGGGCGGAATGGCCTGGTGCATTACGCTTTCGAATGAGGAAGTCAATGTGGAGTTCTCGGATGAGATGCCGTTGGGCAGGAAAATCGCTATATGCGAAAGCATCGTGACCGCCCTGCGCAACATGGACTGCCCACACCGCATTTCCCCTCACCAAATCCAAGGACTAGACTGCGCCAAGCTGCTGCCCGCCTGCCAGTGGCTGGTCAAAGCAGTGCTCAGCACTCAGTCTGTGCGCGAAGCCAGGATGCGCAAGCAGGCAATTGAGAGTTTCGGCCAAAGTCGCAGACAGCCGGCTGTTGCACTATTGGCAGAGGCTCCAAGTCACTATATGCCCAAGCGGAAGTTCAGAATCGTGTCCAGCAAGCGACTCAGCGACCCTGTGCGTGTGTACTCCACCCTCCTCGAGTTCGGCGACGACACAGTGAGCGCCGCCTACAGCCGCTTCATGAAGGCCGAAGAGCCCGACTCCGCCCTTTCCAGACCAGAACCGCAGCGAACCATCGAAACCCGCCTCAACTTCCAAGCCGAATCCGCTGAAAGCGACGAGTCTTTACCTGTGATTGATGAGGAAATGCGGCAAATCTCAATTCCCACGCAAGAACGGCTCTCTGGCACCTCAATTGCAAAGATAGTGGGCGAACAGTCCAGCGAAATCTCCTCTGCAATCAGAGAATACGAGGAACAGAGGAAAAGGGAAGAGGAGCAGTTGGGCCAGCAGCGCTTGGAACTGGAAAAACACAATATCGCTGTCAGCAGACTGACGAGGGAAATTCAGCGACAGACAGAAGGCATTGAGGAACTCAGGGAAAAGGTCGCGGAAATGAGGGGAAATGAACGGAAAGAGACTGAATTGCTGCAGGAAGCGCTCGACTTAGGGGCGAAAATCAAGGAATCGATGGCGAACATTGATGAAAATACAGCTGAAATTCGCAAGAAAATGAGCGTTTCCTCAGTCAAAGACATCGAAGTGCTCTCAGAACGCAAAAACGCGCTTAGAGAGGAACAGCGAATTTTGAAGGAAAAATGGGCCTCTGAAGAGGCGCAATTGGCGCAGCTGCGGGACTCGGACATGATCGACCCTGAAACCAAACAGTGGTTTGAAAAGATAGAAAAGGCGCATAATGACGTCAGCGACAGGTACGAAAAGGCCAGGGGGATATTAGGGGAAAAGAACCGGGCAGTCGCAAGACTGCAGCGCACCCTGGAAAACACCCCTTCCAAGACCGAACTCACCCAGTACCAAAAGCGCTTCGTGGAGCTGTACGAGAAAATCAACCTCAAACTCGAAGAAAACCGCAAATTCTACAGCAATTTCAACAGCCTGTTAGAGCTAAAAGCCCTCATCGAGAACCAAGCCACCCTGCTGACAGGCTTCCAGGAAGGCTTCAAAAACAGCAAGGGCAGGACGCAGCGCGAAGCCTTCGCCAAGAACGTGCAGGAGGCCATCAGTCAGCTGGGGGAGAACAGAAACAGGGCGAAGCGGAAGTTGGAGGAGCTAAAAGTGCAGCTGGCGGACTTGGAGCGCAGCTTCACACTCGTGCAGGAGCAGGAGCGACTGTACTTCCAGACCTTGAAGGAGTTCCAGGAGGCGGTCAATGCTGAGGCGTAGATACCACTAACTAAGACTGAGGAGCGGAAATAGGCCGATTTTCATATTCTACGGGGATTTTATGCACTAAATCTCCTCTATTTCCTCAAATCCCAGAGCCAAAGTCCTCCTTCTGCAAATAGCGCTAAAACTTGTCCCGTTTCTGCCCCTTCATATTAGCGAATTGGGGCTTTATTTGGAATTATAGAGAAGATGGAGCGGTATAGGGTGACTCGAACTATCTACACCAACCCTAGTGCAGGTGTAGAGGTCTATGAAGCTACAGAAATCCCTCCGCCCAACACTCCTGTGGTCATCAAGAAAATCACTAGTGGGGATATTGGCACTCTAAACGGCGTCCTGGATGAAGCTTTCACCCAGCACAGCCTGACTCACTCTGCCATCTGCCGCATTCTGCAAGTGGGACTGACCAATGGTGGAGTCTTCATCGTGCTTGAAAGGCTGCAGAGCGATTTAGCCAAATTCATCAAAGACCGAGCCAGCTCCCAGATGAAGTTCACCGAAGAAGAAGTGTGGAGCTTCCTACGCCAGCTAGTGGAAGTGCTGGCCTACGCTCAGGAGAAGGTAAGACTCAGGCAGGGCGTGTCGCACAGAGATGTGAAGCCGCAGAATATACTGGTGGATGGCAGTGGAGGGTACAAGTTGTGTGACTTTGGGAATGCGAAGACGGTCAGACTGGCTGAGGATGAAGGGCATACATTCCTAGGGACTCCGCTCTACCTCAGTCCTCAACTCCGCGAGGAAATGATTAATAAAATGCAGACTTTACAGGACCGCAGAGTGCGCTACTCCCCTTACAAATCCGACGTCTACTCCCTCGGCCTCACCACTCTGTACATGTGCAACCGAGCGCCGCCCACTAGTCTGACTATCCTGGAAAACGTCCAGGACAAGACCTTTCAAGTTCTGAATGCGATTAGTTACTCCAATGAGTTGAAGAATATTGTGTGGTGGATGCTGCAAGTGAGTGAACATGAGAGGCCGGATTTTCTGGAGCTGCAGAAATTCCTGAACCCGGTGCCTGAGCCTGAGACTGTTTCTCTCCCTGTTGTATCATCGGTAGCTGCGGGGGGAAATAAAGAGGTCAGGCCAGAGAACCCGCAGCCACGGCGAGTCATTGAAGTCACGAGCCAGTCCAACCTACACGCAGCCGCAGGCCCAATGCAGCCCGCAGGCCGAGGAGTGCAAGCACCCCTGCGGCCCTCAGCCGCCCCCACCATCGCTTCCCACTGCTTTTACTGCAAGCAAGCAATCGTCTCCGCCTACTTCCGCACGCCTTGTGGAGAGTTCTTCTGCAGTGAGCCCTGCAAGCGCACACATGTAAGTGTGTGTCAGAGCTGTAGACAGAGAAGACGCTAACATGGTCACAGGCTTATATGGCGACTAGGAGGGGTGGGAAGCAGACCAGTGGACTGCTCAGTGATAGGGAGGAACAGGCGAGTCCCAGGGGCATCCTGAAGACGAGTTCCTCGCAGGACAGGGGGAAAGGCACAAGAGTGGAGGCAAATCTAGGTGGGTTAGGGGACTGGAAGCACCGCGCTTCCCCTGTACCATCCCAGCTCAAAAAGCTGCTGGCGATGACTCAGGGCCAGGCGACTTCCCTCAAGTCTCTCTATCCTGTGGGGAAAAAGCCTGCTACGAAGGTGACCCAGGCAAAGGCGAGAGAGACTGCCAAGGAGGGGAAAGCCAGGCGTTCTGTGCGTAGTCGGGGAGTGCGGTTTGAGTCATCTGTGGAGGAGAAAGGACCGACTGACCCAGGGAGTGACTTCCTCCTGCTTCAAGCAGTGACTCGGCAGTTGGGTCTGCCCACAGCCCAGTACCAACTCGTGCCTACCTCCGACTCTACCAGTCTGCCGACTTCCATTGTGATCGCCAGTGCCCACGGCTACCAAGTCTACGCCCTTCGCCAGTAGACTGCTCTAATAGGGAAAGTGCTGTTCTGTCCACTCCTGTTCTGCACATTGAGCTTTGCGGGACCAGTAACAGTCCTGCAGTGCGATGGATATCATTTGAATAAGGACGAAATGACAGAGAGCGACTTGTTGGAGGAGTATTATCGGACGCCGCTGGCGAGCAAGCCTGTGAAGGTCCCGCACGGCATCTCTCACTTTGACAACCTGGAATACCTGCGCTTCGAAGCCCAGTCGCTTCTCCACCTGCTTTCGCACCTTTCCGACCGCAATGTGGAAAGCACTGAACTGTCCTCTGCACAAGAGAAACTCCACTCTCTCATACTGGCTTGGGACTCCGTCCTCGACACCTTCCAGCAAGACCGTCGAGACTACGAATCCCAACTGCAAGCCCTGAGAAGCAAACATGCGGAAGAGGTAAAGCGCCACGAAGAGCGTAGAAAGCAGCTAGAAGGCAGGGTAGACACTGTAGAAAAGGCGTGGGAAGACAAGGAAAAGCTGCTGCAAAGGGAAATTACAGCAATCCGCGACCACTTGGAACAGGGAAAAGAAGTCTGGGCGGCCCAGATGCAGCTTATAGAGAAAAGCATGAAAGAGCAGGAAGCGGGCAGAGACAAGGCCGAAACCCGCTACCGAGACAACATTGAGGACGTCGAACGCGAATTAGACGAAATCATGCACGAATACAAGGCCAAAAAGCGAGGCAAAAAGGACTTCGGCGACATTCTGCCCAGTTTATTCTCCCCAGAAGAGCTGAATCTAGAGGACCGCAGGGCTTTAGGGGGTTCTGGGGCGATGGAAATACGGGATTTAGGGCGGATTCCGAGGCTGGAAGGGACGCAAGAGGGGGAAAAGTGGGATATTAACGTGGAGTCGGAGGAATCTTCGGAGCTTTCAGCGCATTTTCTGTCTCAGACAGCTCAACAGCTCTATTCCAAGCTCAGACTGCTGCAGGCGTCCGTGGCTCGCTACAAGCACGACGAGGTCAGTGCTGGGAGCTGTCCCTTTTCCTCTCCTTCTAACTTGGAGTCTTTGGACAAAGGCTTCCTGGCCTCGCTGACCAGTGGACTGAAGTCGATGTCGGGGTCGGAACTGGGGAAGCTTGCGAAGGACTTGAAAACTGACCTGGCGAGGGCGGGCCTGAATAAGTCACTAGGGGGAGAAAGGGAGAAGGAAAGGGGAAGGAAGGGGGATACGGTCGTGGGACTAGCGGGAGTGGTATTCGGGCGATTCAGAGCTGCTGAAGTCTCTGCTCCGGGCAGCGAAGGAGTCCCTCGCCTTCCTTTATCCACTCTCAGTCAGGACTACGGCCTACTTCACCAGCTACCAAAAGAACTACGCAGTCCACAAAGCCACGATGTGAAGCTGGAGGATCTGCTGAGACTGGAAGGGTCGATGAAGGGAACGGGACTGGGAGACACGCTGGAACTGAGTGGGATACCGAGGGAAGGAGAGAGGAAGCGGGAGACTGTGGGAAGTATGTCAGGCACTGATTTGAAGGATTTACTTAGTGACGTGCCAATACCTCCCGCTCGAAAGCAGCCTCCTTTTATCGAGGCTCCCAGCGTAATCCTAGTCCAAGACTCTCTAAGCAGTGCTCGAGGCGACGACTCTGTCCTCGACTTCTTCCAGCCCAAAGAGCCAGAGGAAGAGTCCAAAGACCACATTTTCAACGTGTCCGGAGTGTCAGATATACTGGTGTGTGATGAAGGGGTGGGGAAAAGACTGCATGAGGACCCTGTGGCTTCGAGTTCTGGGAAGGGAGTTCCGAGGCTGCTGCTGCATCTGGTGGCTCAGCCAGTGGAGACTAGACAAAGGCAGGACAGTCCTACAATAGATCTGGAGGAAAGCACTGTGGCGATACTGCAGGAAGAAACGCCCAGTCAGGACCTCACCAAAGCCACTCCTGAGCGAGACACCTCCAACCACAAATTCTCCGCCCACATCCGCGAGCCCGACTTCAGCCTCAACCTCCTCCCAGACCCTCCCTCCAAAGCCACTGACTCCCTCTGTCTCAGCTCCTTCTTCGACCTTGCTCCTCCGAGCAGTGCCAAAGCCGACCCCAAGGGCAGGGTCGTGGGACTGGTGGCAGAGGGGGAGGCGCTGCTGGCGAGAAGGCAGAAGATGCAGGAGGAAGTGGCGGAGCAGGTGTCAGTGGTGCTGCCCAAGCTGGCGACTTCTGCAGTGGAGGAAAGCGGGTACCAGGTGTCGAAGTTGGGAATCAGTTATGAAGAGAACCCGGCTTTTAGGCCGCGTCCTGCGCCTATTTCCATGCAGCGGAAACTGCCGCTTCTCCCTGTGAAGCCGGAAGCTGGCAAGTTCAACCGAGGACTGAGTCGCGGCAGACCCTTGCAGCCCCTACACCCCAACCGAATAGGTGCATCCAAGCCTGTCAGTCCGTCCACTATCCTGCAGCCAGGCCAAGGCGATGTCTCCACTTCCCGGCCTCACGAGAACAAAATCCGCTCCGAGTCTCCCAGCCTGTTCAATAAGTTCCGCATCAGACGCTTCAAAGAGAGTGAAAGACCTGCACTGAAGTTGGCGTATAAACTGCCCAGCGTCCTGCCGCAGCGGCCGGTAGCAGTCCTGCACCCTCAGCTCTAGCACTGTAGGTCGCTATTCGTTACGCTCTAAACCTAATGGGAGACATTTCAGAGTCGGCCGCGGCCTACACCAGTCGATTTCTCGAGAGTTTCTACTCTGACAACCTCATCGAGGCCTTTCGGCTCCTCGTGCAAGCGGGTAGGCTCTATACAGAAAGTGTGCTGGGGGCTGAGGCCTTGAGGCTGCTCAATGAGAAGCCGGAAGCCAAGACCGTCAGACTGAATGTCACCAGTGCGGACAAGTGCTTGCAAATGCTCTCTGACTACGACTCTTGGACTCTACTCCGTGACGAGAACTCCATCCAGACCTGGAGTCAAGAAGCCAATGGGGACTTCTTCGTGCGAGCGGAAATGACGATTCACAAGCCAGTTTTCCCTGTGTTGGCCCTTTTTTCGGAAGTTGACTTGCTAAAGCAGCTGTGAGCTGTAGGCAGCTTGCAGGAACTCGAACTTGCTGAAGTCATTTTTGAGCCGTCAATGTTTAGAAAGTTGATCAAGTACAAGTACAACCTGCCCTGGCCCATAACCAGCCGCGAACTGATCCTCGAGTGCTTCGGCCTGCCTGTAGTGGAGGCCAAATCCATCCTAATTGCCTTCCGCACTCCCCAAGTCGAGAACTACCTCGGCTTCGACATCCCTCCAGCAGGGCCCGAAGTCGTGCGCATTGATATCCCTTTCGGCTGCGTGAACTTGATGTATGTCAACGAAGAGGAAACGCTGCTCACAATAATCGTCCGGTCCAACCTGAGAGTGGTACGCTGTATGCAGTCTCTGCTGCCTTTGAAGCTCATCAACTACGGCACTAAGCAAATTGTGTTCACGATGATGGAGAAGATTCAGGCCTTTCTGCAGACGTATGAAGGCAGTGAGTATGAGTACAGAGTCAAGACGAAGTGGAGTTACTATGGGGAAATCACTAGACGCATGCATGAGTACCACCTAGGTTCTAGCTAAGATTCCTTCCCGCCTCGCGCATAAAGCAGCACCAGAGGACCTACTTCCGCCAGAGTCTCCACACGGTACGCCCTCGAGTCTGCCAGTCCCACCCACCCCGCACCCTCAGGTATCCAAGTGACGTACTGAGGCGAGTCGATGGAAAGGCTTTGGAGACTTGCCAGACCTAGTAGAGTGTAGAAGCCAGTGGCAGGGGTCTGGTCTAGTCCGAAAGAGGAGGAAGCAGGGCAGGAGCGAGCGGAGAGCAGGGCGGACTGCAGAGAGGAACTGCATATAGGACTGACATCCAAAGTCCGAGGGTAGTTCAAGCCCGCTTTCCGCTCCCCAAGAGTGTGAATCCAAAGATAGGCCGGCAATTTCGCTACTTGCCAGGCCTCTCCGCCCTTCTCCAGTGAAACCTTCAGTCCCTCTTCCAGCGTCGTAGCGCCGTCTACTGAGGCCGTTAAGCGCCACACAGACTCCGTCTTGCCTGGCCTTTCCACCTGCAGTTCAAACAACTCCCTGTGCAGTCCTCTTTCCTTGCCATCTTCTCCCAACACAGTCATCCCCACCCCCACCGCCTGCCAAAACGCCATCAGAAACTCCCCCAAGTCCGGCCTCTTCAGCCTGCCCCCCGCTTCCCTCTGTCCGAACTGCGGCAGCACACTCAGCACCTTCGCTAACAACTGCACTGGAGACACTGCTTGGCCTCTGCTCCCTGCCAGCGCCAACAGCACGTCTCTGAGGTACTTCGGCAGTTCGGAGCCGCTGTAGCCTTGCAGACTTTCGTGTAGTTCCGGGATGCGGTTGAGGAGCTGCAGTGTGACGTTGAGATGTGAGGAACTGCCCAAGTCCGCCAGAGTGGGGAAGTCAAGGTTGGAGACAGGCGCTGCAGGCACTGGAGCACTGCCCTCAGCTACTCCTATCAGTACTACCAGTCCTTCCTGCTCCAAACCCACAGACTCTGGAGTGTCCGTCCCCTTCAGAATCCGTCCCTTGTAGAGCAGCTTCTGCTTGTCTAGAGGGATGTGAGTGATAGGCAGCAACTTGCTTTTCAGGTCTTGGAAGGTGTCTGTAGGCGCCAGGTCGATAGGTCCGAGGAGCTGCTTGTTCCACTTCACCTTGACAGGGAACATTATGGAGAAGGCAGGAGCCTAGCGATTTCCCTCTTTCCAGAGGCTTTGAAACACCCGCGAGTTTGGGTCTGGGTAATGGACGAATGTGGACATGTACTAACTTTTCAATGGTTTCCGGAACGGCAGCTCTAGCCAGATCTGTAGATAGCTAATAATCCCTTCCGACCTTCGGCTTATAGTGTGTAAAAATGAACATCAGCAGTGATCGGCAGGCTTGGCCCAGCTTCCTAACCTTCTGTCCCTCCGCCGCCTTCTCCCTTCTGCTTTCCCAGGCAGAAACCAGCATCGAAAAGGTGCTTTCCTCACAAGAATGCATCCCTGCAGCCCGCAGTGGCCTTCCCGCCCTCCTCGCCTTGTAAGCCTTACCCAGTCTCCAAGGCCTCAGACTGGAAGACCTGCTTGAGTACGTAGTGGACGAGCCTTTGGACTACATCTCCCCTCGACAACAAGCACTGTTCCCCTTCATAGCCACGGAAATGCTGCTGGAGGCTCCAGAACTGCAAGCGATGGTTGCAGGGTCGCAGCGGTACTTGGAGAAGCTGTTTTCCTTCCTGAGACAGGAGGATTTGAGTGCGACTTCTGCTTCGTATTTCTCCGCAGTGGCACAAAGTCTGTTAGGAAGAAATGCGTCTGCAGTGGTGCAGTTTCTGTTTGTGAGCAATGACTACAAAGGTGACTTGGTGCGGGGTGTGGAGAGCAGGGCGGTTTGCGACTTCCTTTGGAAGCTGATATACTGTGAGCCGGGACTTAGTCAATTTCCCTATGTCAAAATATGCATTTTGCAGTCGCTGAGCGACGCTTTGTCTTTGCAAATATCCGATATCGCTGTGAGCAACATCGGCCGGCTCCTGCAAGACCTCGTCAACTCCAGGGAACTGAAAGGGTGGAAAGTGTTTGTAGCAGTGGTGATACAGACAGCAGGGAAGTGGTGTGAAGTGCTGAAACTCACACAGAACCCAGTACTGATTAGCACCCTTCTTCGCCTCCTTTCCACCCTGCTTTCCCAGCCTGATTTCGCCAATCTCTCGCAGATCGATCTATCGGAAGTACTGCTGATCATGCAAAGACTGTCCCTGTCCTGTCCTTCACCCACTTCTCCCTTACTGCCCAGTCTCCTTTCCACCCTTCCTCAGTTGCTTTCCTACCTCCAGTCCCCCTCGACTTCTGGTCTGCACTGTAGTCTGATACTGGATTTGATGTGTGGACTTGTGGGCTGGGACAAAGACGCAGAGGAAACGTTGGTTTCCGAAGGGCTAATCGATGCAGCAGTAAGTCTGTTTGCTACTCAACTATGGAGTTCGCTTGTGCACAAGTCCTTCGAGCGACTTGTGCAGACTATAGGAGACACTGGCTTTGTCCCTTTACAGTACTACCTAATAAACAGTGCTAAACTACCCTGGACTTTGGCGAATATAGCGTCTGACCCATACATCGAGTCCGGCAAGCACAAGATTCGGAAAGGGAATTTGGGACATGTAGCACGCATTGGGAATTACTTGAGGGACTGCTGGGGCCTGAGAGCCGGCTTGAGCGAGGTGGAGCAGTCCTCATGGTGGCGAGCCTTCCTCACAGACTTCTTGGAAGGACAAAACCGCCTCGAAGCAGGGAGACTGGGCGAAGGCCTGGAGCGCTCTCCCTCTGCCCTGTTCTCTGAGCAACTCACAACTGCACTTCAACTGTCCTCCCTTGCAGCGTCCCTTCAGGACTGTGAGGAGGACACAGCAGCTCAGTTCCGCCCTGCGGAGTACTGGAAGATCCCAGTGGAGCAGCTGGACTTGGAAGACTTGGACTAGTGTTAGATAAGGGAGCTGGATCCTAGAGCGTTGCTATTAATGGACCCTGTCTGTGAGCGCGAACTGCTTTCCCTGTGTCGGGATCTCGAAGATGTACTTAATGCAGCGCCTTCCGCGTCCACTGCTGTGCGGGGAGAGCCACTAACACAAGAAATTAGCAAGTTTTACTGTACTTTGGGCGGACCTGTGACACTGGATGAACTCCGTCCTTTGTGCAGAGACTTCCTACAGCAGTTCCGACTCTTCTTTGCAGCTGCCAAGGGACGAGTGAGTGGTCTGGGCGAAGTGCTGGAAGCGAGTCTGCAGACCACTCTGACTCACCTCTGCGCACTGGTGATTCGCATGATCGAGGGACTGAGTGCAGGGATGGACAGGGAAGAAGCTGCTCACTTGGCAGCTGCAGCAGCTGAGTACGTGGTGAAGGCTTCGCAGGCTTCGACTGACTTCCGAGTACAATTTATGCAGAATTTCGTGGTTTCCCAACTCCTTTCTCAAATCCGTCTCATGCAAAGTGCTAATGAAGACCTGCAATCTGAGTCGACTACTGCGGAAACTCAGCAAGCGGAGGCGCAAGTGGCAGGGCATATCCAGCACTGGCGAGGCGTAGCGACCTCCTGGCTGCCTTCCAGCGGCTTAGTGCACCACATTGACGAGGCTGAAGCGGTGATAAAAGAGTGCGAGAGGGCCGCGGATGAAGTGGACTTCTTGGTGGCGAGAGTGCTCACCCTGGGAGCCGGAGACGTGATAGAGGAGGCTGGGGAGTAGAGTACACAGGTAAGGGCAGGAAGGGTCTCTGCAAGTTCTCCACACCAGCTCTCCCGCCCCTGGACTAGATCTATCAATAAATATGGGTCGAAGAGCCGCACGGAAGAACAAAGCCAGCAAGTCGCCTCCCTCAGATCTGCTCAAGCCCGAAGCACCGACCAGCCACGCGTCCAGCGCCAAAGATTTCAGTCTAGTTCCCGATATGAGCATCCGAGACGATGTTGAGGACCACTTGATCCGCATATACGACAGCTTCTTCCAAGAGTTTCGCAAGCGACACAGTGAAAGGAAAGATGCGAAGGACCCACTCAACGTCCCTCCCCTCCAGAGATCTGCACTGGACGACAATGTGCGCACTCACCTGATAGCCCGGGTGCACTGTCTTTCCCGCACCATCAGTCTGAACGAGGTGTATGAGTTGTTCCAGGACAGGACCTTCGACTTCATTGAGAGACTGCTGGTGACGGTCAGAGACTTGGTGGGGGACAGACTCAGGGCTGGACTGCTGCTCGATGCCTTTGATGTCATGGAAAATGCAGTGGAGGTGGTGGAGGGGCTGATTCGGGGCTCTCAGTACGGCCCCGACCTCATCCTGCACCTCTCCAAAACCGAGTTCTACAGTCTCATCAAGTCCGACCAATCCCTGCAGTCTCTGTTCCAGTGGGGCAGCAGTCTGTCCGCGTCCCATCCGCTGTACTTGGACCAGATCCGCTACTCACAAGAGTACTTAGAGGAAGAGGAAATGGGCGAGCGGAGAGCACAGGAGGTGACACAGAGCATGTCGCTGGAAGAGCTGGTGGTGTACATCAACGAGCCAGGCAAGGGGAAGAAAAGCAGGGAAAAGGAGGAAAAGACTGAGGCAGAGCGAGAGGAGGACCGCGCAGTCGAGGAGTTCCGCCACAAACTCGAAGCCGCAGGCAGACTACACAAAAAGCCAGTGCAGCCGCGCCTCTCAGACGAGTGGCTGCAGCGTATGGCCCTGCGTCTCTGCCCCGCTTAGTAACTGGTAGCCACAACTTTACTCTACCTAGACCCGGTCTCCACACCCGATCATACTGCCAATCCACCGCAGGAACCCGTTCTTCTCCACTGCTTTGTGATCTATTGGCTTGTGCACTCGGGGTAACGGTTTTTCCATCTCAATCAGGAGGGACTCGAGCTGGGCTTTGCGTGCTTGCAGGGCGGCGTTGGCGTGCACTAACACCTGCATGTTCCGCGGGGACTCAGGACTGCGCTTGGTTTGCAGAGTCAGTTGGTCCAGTTCTTGGAGGAGTTGAGTGGAGCTGCTTTCTAGGTGTGGGTCTCGAGCCCGCAGTCTGGGCGCCTTTACCAAGCTGTCGTTGCTGTTTCTTTCAGCCCACTTTTCCTCGCTTAGGCAATAAAACTGCTGATTCCGCTCCTCTATTTTCTGTCTTTCCGCCTCGAAGTCAAAGTCCTCACCCAGTCCCGGAGTGGAGTCCAAAGGGCTGAAGCTTGAAGTGCCGTGTGAGGACTCCACCAGTTCCGGGTCAATCGTCAAGTCAGGCCTACGGAAGGTCTTCGGAGTGAAGCTTTCTTTTGCCGTATCCCGCAGTTCAGACTCAGGGAACATATCAGGACCGGTAAGAGTTTGCCCAGGAGTGGTCTCCGGCTCATCAAACGTAGTCAGCATGACCGCATCCACCTTCTCTATTTCCACCTTCAAACCCTCTTCATCTGCCTCCAGACCTGTGCCCTTGGCCTTGTTGAGGCGCTGCAGGGACTCTTCCAGCTGCTTGTTGGACTGCTCTAGTAGAGCCAAGAACTTGTCAGGCTTGGCTGGAGGGCGGGAGGGAGGCGCTTTGCACCACTCCTCGATTTGATCCAGTAGAGCTGCTTCTTGGATGGATGAGGAGGAAGGCGGGTCTGGGACTTTTAAAGGCTTGCGCTTGAGGATTTTGCAAGCCCGAGATACAGATATTTGCTCTGTGACGTCCGGAGCTTGGAAGTACACTGTGCAGTAGTCCCCTTCAATAGCCGTAACTTGTCCCTCCGCTATGCCGTACCCCTTCACATAGCTCTTCAGTACAGACCCAATTTGCACCACTTCCCCGCCTTTCTGCACCCACTCGTGTGCCAGTACTTGCGACACTGCCAGTCTGTCTTCTGGCCTCGGCTGGAGCAGACAGGCAATGAGCGCGTGCAGTGCAGAGGAAAGACTTGGGTCAACAGTGTATGAGGAGCCAAGGATTTGCCTGCACTTGTCTGCTTCCTTGCGAGCTGTGAAGGGGGCAGAGCCGTGCACGAGTTCATACAAGAGGACGCCCAGAGCCCATAAGTCAATGGAAAAGGTGTGGCCTCCTCCCATCACCATTTCAGGCGCCATGTAGTCGAGTGTGCCGCAGAAGGTAGTTCTGGTTTCCGTGCCTTTGGCGCACCAGCCGAAGTCACACAACTTGATGCTGCCGGTTTTGTCCAGCAGTATGTTTTCCGGCTTTATGTCTCGGTGGATTATCTCGTGCTCGTGCAGGTACTGCACAGCCTCACACACTTGTCTGAAATAGCCCCTGGCTTTGTCTTCGCTCAACTTCCGAACTCGCCTGATTTCATGAAAGAGACTGCCTCTATCAGCCAACTCCAACACCAAGTATACATTTTCAGTGTCTTCCAAATGTCCATGCAGCTTGATGATGTTGGGGTGGTCTAGTTCTCGGTGCAGCAGGATTTCCCTTCTCATCACATGGAGACTGTTTTCGCGCTGGAATTGAGACTTGTTGACTACTTTGAGGGCGTAGCGTTGTTGGGAAGAGGAGTGAGTGACGAGGCGCACTTCTCCATACGCGCCTTTGCCGAGAATAGTGGATTTGGAAGCAGAGAAGGAGAAGTCGGAGAGCTGGAAAGGGGAAGGGGCTGAGTCCGCCTCGATGCCGCAGGAGAGTTGGTGACCTGCGTACCAGTGGTCTAGTCGACATTGCTGGCTGCAGTACACAGCCTTCTTGCAGCTTGGACAGTACCTGGGCTGCGAAACAGCACGTCTGCAGGCCTCGTTACCACATTCCATTTTATCTTCGCAACGCTGAAACGGAGGCGTCTTACTTGTAGGTCATTTCTAACATACTGTATATAAATACAGCAGAGACCAGCGCAATGCACAATCTCAGTTGCGAGGAGTGCAATTGCCTCATTCCTTACATTCACATGGAGATAATTGCAGTGCAAAAGTCCTAATGACTCCGTACTGTCGCTAAAGCACTGAGTATGCGCCAGCTTTAGGAATCCAATGTGGAGATATACTAACAAAGCTAGGAAGGAGTTTCTTACTGCTCAAATTGCTTTGGCTCTTAGTATATGACTGGCTGGGAGTTGAACATATATCTTCTTGTTCTTAAGAAATCACTTAGGCTCGAAGTGAAATTGCAAATATAACAGCTCAAGG
>Ga0247837_1004688_pt1 | contig 21651 bp, 21 predicted proteins | sample LaCtaG_2_FD_187115 | JGI IMG/M metagenome (GOLD analysis project Ga0247837, IMG submission 187115) | Freshwater microbial communities from meromictic Lake La Cruz, Castile-La Mancha, Spain - LaCruzMarch2015_14.5m | ecosystem: Environmental > Aquatic > Freshwater > Lake | place: Spain: Castile-La...
GATGAGTCTTTGCAAACACCTAGGGACCCAAAAGAGGGCATAATTGCCTATTTCAGAGCTGAAACCACGACGCTGTGCTTTTACTTTAAAATAGGAAAGGAGAAAACTTTCACAGCCAAGCCCTATCCCCAAAGCTCTCGAGAATCCGTTTACTTGCGTATACTATTTGACTTGTGTCCTGTGGTAGTCTGCTGCATTTCCAAAGAAATCCAGCAAGACTGGTACTGGACTAAAGATAAACTGCGCAGTCACCCATTTCTTCCAAAAGTTCACCAGAGCATGACTGTTACTGTAACGAGGAGAGTTGTTGGCTCCTCAGAAAGCCAACCCGTCGCGGTCGTTTTGCCTTCTTCATATCACGTTCGGGGTCGTTTAATGCTCACGAACGACCAATGGCCATATATATTTCAAGTGGAGCATATCGTACAAGATTATACGAAGCCGTTAAAAACAGCTCTTTCTGCGTTACTGGACTGGCTCAACGAGAGAATTTCTACTGTGAGTGACGAAACTTGGAATGAGTATTTTTCGTCTTATAATGAATATAGACTCGGCTCTTTTCCTGCATTCACCAACGCGATAAATAAGCTATCGAGTGAGCCTGCGGACACTATTCAGGCTGTGAAGATAAAATACGAGCAAGCGAAGAGTGCTGTTGAGAAAGAAGCTGAAAACTGCTTCAATGCTTTCTACAGTAAGTTTCAAAGTACTTTCAGCTACACTACTGAGGAGAGTAAACTCATTTTCTGGACGGAGAAGCTTTCTGATTTCTATAATGAACTCTGGCAGCAGGTCGTCCAAAAGCGCCAATACCACATGCTAAAAACTTATTACAAAAAAGCCAAAAGATTCGTAGTGGATGTCAATGGGAGCTATGAGCATCTGAGCAAGAGAGAGCTTTCAGCTGCTGTAACTAATTTCTTTGAAAAAGAGAACAAAGACCTTTTGAAACACCTCGATCTCTTTCTCTTAGAAAGTATGCAGAAATTGCTGGATGAACTTACGCAAATGATTCAGGACATTGCTTCTCTCAACCGGGAACAGTACTTAATCACAACCTTCCACATTGAAGCATTCCACAATTCAGTGAAAGTTCAAGATTTGGCCACAGTAAACCGCCTTCTACTTGGCGCCCAATCAGAAATGCACTTGCACATACTCGACCCAGAAGCTGCCTTTGCTACAGTATCTACTAGCAAACAAACTGTGAAATTCAACCCAACAGGGGGCTTAACCTATGATATAGATGTGCTGCCGAATGTAAAATCGGAGTTGTTGATAGCCTCGGGGTCCACAGTGACATTGTTTGTGGCCTTCTCAAATGAAGAGCAAATAGCAATACATGGCAAAGCCCCGGATTTGAAGGAAATCGACAAGGGAACTTTGTTAGAGGTATATGGTAAAGAGGTGCATCAAGTACGAGCTGCCTGTGTGCAGCAGAAAGCAAGGCGAATATTTCTCATCAATGAGAATGGATCTCTTCAGTATCGATTTGAAATATGAATCCTGTCTGACTCTTGTTAAAGTAAATCGCAAAGGTAATTCCTCATCTGAGAGAGTCGAAGAGCAAAGCTCATGGAACGATCCAGTGCCACTGACCCCAGCACGTGGAAGGAAGTTTTACAATATAAAGTCTGCAGATGATGAAACTTTGTACTTCCTCCAAAGTGACAGTGCTATTGAAGTATATGATTTGAACTATGTGCTTTCGAGAGTGATTGAAATTCCTGGTCCCGATGTCTGCTTCAAAATATTATCAAATGATCCTTACAAGATAGTGATTACTTTGTACCAAAATGAGCTGAAAGCATACCGCTTTCAAAATGCGATGGATTATATTGATAAAACTGTGGACCGAATTAAAGAGGAAGCTGTTCCTGGAAATCCGATTATCGATATGGCCTTTCATGCATTTTTCAAATTCGGCTGCACCAATCCTGAAGGTGGCGCTAATTCCCTATTTTATCTCTATACGGAAGTCCCAAATCCTGAGTGTGGGTACTATGTAAGAAGTATTCCTCTCCTTTTTCAAGCTCTGGACTGCAGAGGCACTCTTCCCCTAAGTCTAAAAAATAACCTGCTTGACTCTTTGCCCGCTGACGAGATTTCAGTTTCAGTTGAGAACCTCAAATGGCGATTATTATCAAGGGCACCCGTGCATATCTGCTCAATTCAAGGCGGCAATTTAATACCACTCCAAAACGGCTTGAATAATTTCGAAGAATTTTTCGGAAAGCGCAGAGAAGATTTCATCAGTGACTTTGAATCCTACGTTAAATTCGGAGCACTGGAGTCGATTATCGAAGAAACTCAAGGACTAAAGGTAGTGGCTATTATTGGAAGACAGAGTTCAGGGAAAAGCTACCTGCTCAATCGACTATTCGGCACTCGATTTGACGTGGCTGCCCATCGCTGCACTGATGGCATTTGGATGAGTTTTGCACGGATTGAAAATCAAGTATTTCTCGTAATGGACTGCGAAGGGCTGTTTTCCGTCGAAAGGTCTGAACAAGAAGAAATAAAGCTGTGTTTATTGTTGGCAGCAATTGCGGATGTGACCATTTTAAACCAGGATTTGACTTTCAATCGTCATCTTTCTTCTCTTCTCGAAAAATTCCGCTTTGGCATGGATAGACTCAAGGGATCGAGTCTCTTCAAAGGTCGCTTGGAAATAGCTATCAGAGATGTGCCGGCAAATCAAGATCAAGGTACAGACGTCGAAGTTGAAAAATTCGTTGAGAACTTAATAGAAACCAAAAAAGCAGATTTCCTTCTGAATCTTTTTAGTGGAGCTCTTATGTGCAGCTCATATCATAATTTTGAAAGCGGGGATATGTTTGAAACCTTGGTAAATATTCGCAGAAACTGCTATATGGAAAATATTCCAGTGAGATGGGCTTCAGGTAGAGACTTTCTGAGAGATATCAAATCAGTGATGGCTCATATATTCACAGATGACTCCACAAGTATTGACTTTCGCAGTTTCCAACTAAAACTTACCTCAATTTCCAGTGATTTCAAGCGTGCAATCGAGATTCCACCTGCATTTGAAAAACTAATTTCCCCTGCAAAACCGGAAGTTTCAGTATCCCTCAAACTATTTGGCGCATCGTTTAAGTTGAGTCTATTTGACGTTAAGGTAGATCTCACTCAAAATTACAAAGTATTTGAGGAGTTTATGCGGAGATATGTGGATGATGAAAAAAGAATATACAATCATAACCACTGGTATCAGTCTTTGGACGAGTTCATGGCAGCATACTTTGAAGTATATTGGACTGAGTTATTGACTCGCTTTGAAGCAAAAGTCGTTAATAGCAACGCTGACTTTCGCCCAATATTTCTCGGAGAGGTTAGTAATCTGGAGACAATCTTTAACAAACTTGTACGTTCAAGACATAATCTGTGCCTAAAGAAATGTCAGCACTGTGACTTAGAGTGCGTTAAATGTCAAAACCACAAGGACCAATGTGATTGTTCAACTTCTCACAAGTGTTCTTTCAATTGCTCCATCTGTCCAAAAGTGAAGTGCTCTCAAAACGCAGGACATAGTAGGGAAATTCACTTTTGCATTAGTAAGCCTCATACCTGTGGAGAGCTTTGCAACATGCAAAGATGTGAAAAGCCCTGCACTGCTCGTCCTTACCATGATGGAGATCACAGGTGCAGTGCAGCTACTCATCCTTGTGGAGAAAAGTGCTCGATTGATATTTGCCAGCGTACATGCGCCATTGACCAATTAGAGTGTTGTGGGTATCACGATTGCAAGCAGCCAATTTGTCCTTTCCAGTGCAGTATCTGTCCCAAAGGGAATACAAGGGGCTGTTCAGAACCGCATTTGCACTCGCTCACAGAGGATACTCCACAACACTTTTGTGACAAAGAGCATCCTTGTAAAGCTGAATGTGAGAGAATGGGAACCTGTTCATTACTGATTGGCGAGCCTGAACTGCGTCACTTGGAGAGTGGGGGAAGCAGCTATAATTTTTACTATATGAGTCAAGAGGCAAAACGTCTACCCTGCAAAAATCACTTTCTTGCAAAAGCGACACAACACAATGGTGCTCACAGTTGCGGCAATGATCATAAATGCACTGAAAAATGTCCTGACTGTAAAGCGTATTGTGAACAAAAGATTGGGCATAGCGGATTGCATTACAGCGCCGCTCACCGAAACAAAGAAAACTGCATTTATCTAGCGAAGGGCCGAAAGTTCAAAGTTGAAGCGGAAGAAAAAAACAGCACAACCACACGCCAGCTTCAGGCAGGTGACAGTGCACAGCCAGAGTTCTGTGATCAGTGCTGCAAGCGGAAAGGGCGTGGACACACTCACCCTATGGAGTGCCAAGGTGGCTCTATGTGTCTGCAGAGAGTCTGTCCTGGGAAAGCTGTGCACTCTCAAGCGCAGTATTACCCACATCAAGACAAACAATATGATTTGATGGAGTGTGCCGCTTACTGGGAGCTAAAGGGGTGGGAACCCCCAGTGCTTAGGAAGGACCCTCAAAAGCAACAGGAATTTACACTCTGTCCTTGCTTCTGTGCAGACCCAGATCACTCTGAAAAGGTGTTCTGTGAGGGAAGACTCTTCCACACCGGCTCAATGGCATACAAAGACCACCAGTTTTCTCAATGCGCGCATAGGAGTTCGTCAGAATTCGACATCGTGTTTATTCTTGACTGCACAGGTTCCATGGGGTCGGCCTTTCCGCAAGTAAAGTCTGTCATCACTGAGATCACTAGCCAGTATAAGGGGTCACAGCTTTCTTGCAAGTTTGCCATAGTGGGGTATACTGACCATCCTCCTGCTAATGGAAAATTCCCTGGAGATTATCCCGTAGATGTTTACCCTAAAAATCGGCAACTGGAAAGCTTTGACTTTAATGAATCCCAGGTATATCTGACCGCTTTGAAAGCATCCGGAGGAGGAGGCAATGGTGGGGAAGCAATGTTGGATGGTATGAATATGTGCAATAGTCTTAGATGGCGGACCAGTGCTTCTCGCTTGGTCTTCATTATCGGTGACGAAGGTCCTCATGGGCGTGAATTTTCGAGTGTTAGTCAGTACCCAAATGGGTGTCCATGCGGATACAAATGGCGAAATCAGCTGTCTTTGATGAAGGAAGAGAAGACAGAAATAAGGTTTGTGCAGCTTTCTTCGAGTATGAATGCGGCAGCGATCCTCTTTCGGCAGGAATATGGACCTAGGTTCAGAGTCATGGAGCTCGAGGACATGAATCTTATTAGTCAAGAGGTGGTCAAGTCCATTGTGAAGGTCATTGAGCACAGTCTCGAGTTCGCTTTAACTTAGACTTCAAAATCTTTCTCGCAAATTGAGAAGGAGAATAGCTTGTCTATGTTGAAACATGGGGAATTCTTATTACATCACTCCGTAATTGCTCCACTAGCAGAGAAAACGGCTGAGAAGTGAAAATGGAATCGAGCGAATCCTCCAGGAAAGCGGACCTTACATCTTTCCGTCTAAGCGGAGGCCAAAAATAATACGCTGTATAGTTATTACCTACGACCAATCTAGTGAACTTTAAAGCTTATAGGCCTGAGAATATATCTCTCCGCTTCATTACTATAACTGCGTCTAAACCAAGAATGCCTGGATATGCCGGAGGGACTACTATGTTCAAAATAGAGCAAATAGGTGTGTATTAGAGTCGCCCTACCCAGCAATTTAAGGGAATTCATATACCTTGGTGTCCTGTTGGACTAGTGTCTAGTTGTGGTCTGTTGCATTTCCGAGCCATTCTGAGCTTATCCCGTTTTCTCGCAGGCTAGGACAAGATATATTAATTTGCTTACATTCGTTCTGCATTTGCACAAATACCTCACAAGCAGTCTATTCAAAGCGCAGGCGACTATTTACTAAATGAATCCCTCAATATGGATCTACAATGGGTAATTAGCCGCAAGACTAGACTGTAGGCTGGGCAGGCAGCACCTTCTCAGCTGCGAAAAACAGCGCTGCGGCGTAGATACAGACAGGACCCACGATAAGGACGGGACTCCCGCTTCGATGAATCTTCAGTCTGTCCTCGCCCTCTGAAAGATGCACAGCAATTCCGAACTCACCTCAATCACATCCACATCCGACCCAGAAACACAGTCCAAGCAGGGCACCAGTCCGGTTTATGGGCTATGCGGGAGTTCGCAAGCTTTTCTTGGGACTTACATACATTGGGCGGTATTGTTGGGCGGATTGGACTGTAGAAAGGTGTATTGGGTCTCTAGCTTGAGCCACTCCTTGTCCCGGACAGCTTCTTGAAGTGGGGTTTCTCGAGGGAGATTCTGCCCATAGCCCGAGAAAGCGGCTTCACTGGGCGGACTTTCCTATCACTTGCAGTGCCGATTCCCTGCTTACGAATCTTCTTTTCCAGACTGATCTGTGTGCTGGGCTCGCAGGCGACTGCAGTAACAGGGATATGGGGAATGGAGACTGCGGCGGAGCTCAGGTCTGCTATAGGCTGCAGGTCTGGCTCAGCGCACAGGTCGTATATGCTGAGAGAGCTGGACTTGAGCAAAGGCCGGACTTTGTGTGTGACCCAGTTGATGGTGGCCTTGAGGATAGGTCAACGGAAGTCGCTTAGGTGCTCGCGTGGCTGTAAAGGCTGCTCTAGGCTGTTTTCCTCGGGCTTTTCCTGCTTCACTCGCACTCCGCCTCAGTACAGGGCGCGGTTTTGCGCTTTGACAGGTAGGAAAAGGCCTGGGAACGTTAGGCGCTGCGGTTTCTGTGTATGCGCGGAGGCAGGCGGTGAGGATGCGGACTAAACGGTTCTGGGGGCGGGATCCGAGGCCTTGAAATCGTCTCTCAGCTTCATTATATGTCTAAAATAGCCTACAAACAGCGCTATTCGCACATACTACTGAGCGTTTGGACTGCTAAACGGTCTAGCAGGTGAAAGGTAAGGATGACGCTGCAGATAGGTACTTTTCTAGACACACATTTCCAGGTGCTTCCAAGTTACAGGCCTGAAAGTATACTTCTCCGCTTCCTTGTAGGCTAAGAGGCAAGGACGAGTTATATACATCGCTTAAACTCCTCTCGTCTTTTGCCCAAGTTTCTCACGAGCAGTCAGTCTATTCAAAGCGCAGCCGGCCATTTACTAAGCGACTCCCTCAATATGGGTCTACAAGGAGGAATTAGCCGCTGGACTAGACGCAGGCTGGGCAGGCAGCACCTTCTCAGCTACAAAGAACAGCGATGTGGCGTCTATACAGACAGGACCCACAATAAGGACGGCACTCCCCGCTCCAATCCGACTCCTGCTCCTATGAACCAAAGTCAGTCTGTCCTTCCTCGCCCTCTGAAAGATGCACGGCAAGTCCGAACTCACCTCAACCACATCAATTACATACACATCCGACCCAGACACACTACCCAAGCAGAATACCACTCCTCTGATCAGTCCGGTGTATGGGCTTTGAGGGGGTTGGGCAGGCTTTGAGGGGAGGTTTACATACATTGGGACGGTGTTTTGGGGCGGAATTGGGTCTGGAAGGGGGGGAAGGGGCGGGTTGGACTCGAGAAAGGTGTATTGGGAGGAAGGAGGGACTCGCTTAGTAGGCAGATTCGGACGATATCGAGGCTTTTTCCCTAAAACCAGCGAAAAGGCGGAAATAGTCCGAGTCTGACCCTCACTTGGCCCGAAATCCCCCCTTTCCCTGGCTTTCCCCCCTTCCTCTACCCTTTCTCTCCACATCTCCGCCCAATTTCTCGTGTTTTCCTCGTCACTTCCAAAGGGTGATACGACAGGCACCAATTCCTCACACAAAATCGCATTCCGCCGTATCGTTCTGGCCTCCGGATGCGCAGGCTGCTCTCCCGCTCTCCCCATCTGCACCGCCATTATTGCCAGATACGCAGGAAGCGAGGTCTAAAGGGACTAGAGGGCAAAGTCATGCAGGGAAGTGGGGATATAGGCGGGTTTAGGGGGATATGGGCGGGTTTGGGGGGGAGGGGAAAAGAGGGAGGTACTAGGAACTAACCAGCCACATTAATATGGGCAGCTGTCTTAGTGATACTGCGGGACTACCACGCAAGCCCCGGCAGGACAAACTCAAATCTAGCATTGCGAGCCGCCAACTACTGTTCCAAGCCGTCTTCTCCGCCAAAGCCACACACGCCCCAGTCCTCCACCTCCGCGACAACCCCCTCTTCCTGCGTCGCATCAGCGGCACCTCCAAAGGCTCCGCAGCCACCGACGACCCTTCCTAGTCCCTTCCTAACCTATATATATAATGCTAGAACCTGAGGAACAAGAGGTGCAGACCTTAGCGCCTAGACTGCACGCCCACCTCATTACCTCGCAAACTAGTCTCAGTTGGACTGAAGTGCTGCTGGATTTGAAGGCTTTGAATTGCTTGCAGGCTTCGATGCCGCGGGTGGGGCCTTTGTGTGCGAATGCACTCAGGATTGCGGATGACTTGGCGCTGGGGCAGGTGGAGAGCAGGGTGGCGAGGTTCAATGTACTCAAGACGAACAGTGTGAAGCTGTTCTTTACGGAGGTGTTTGAGAAATTTGGGACCATTAAGTTGGAAATGAAGGAAGCGCACTCAGTCATCAAGGCGAAATCACTGGATATGGGCTTCTTCCTAACCGGCGGGAAGTACCTACTCGACAGACCCGACACAGACCTCGAGTCCGAGACCAGCCGCCTGGTTTCCATCTACGAAGACCTGAAGCTCTCCCTGCAGTGTCTGTTTTTCCACCTGCGGCCTTCTTTCCAAGCGGAAAACAGCAAGGAAATCGACGATATTCTCGAAGAGCAGTTCTACATGCAAGTCCTGAACCCACTCAAAACCCGCCTTTCAGCCTATGAGTCCAGCCCAGCCCTCTACAAGCTTTACGAGCGGAACTACGGCGTGTCGCTAATGAGCAGGCCGAGGAGCCTAATTTCGCAGGTCTGGGGCTCCAACTACAACAAGGAAACCATCTACTGCGGGGAGCTGGTGGAAGGCCTGCGCCAGGGCTACGGCAAAGTCACATACTCCACCGGAGACTGCTACGAAGGGTGCTGGGACAGCGACAAGTACTCTGGGAAGGGCGTATATGTGTGGAAAGACAGAGGCTCCTATGAAGGCGACTTCGAAGCGGGGAAAATGCAGGGCCACGGCAAGCGCTGCTACCCCTCGGGAGCGGTCTATACAGGGGACTTCCAGGACGGGCGGAAACACGGGTCTGGCACTATGGTCTTTGGGAACGGGGATGAGTATGTAGGGACCTGGGCGGAGGACTGTATGCATGGACTGGGGACGTACACTTGGACTAGTGGGGGAGTGTACTCAGGGAACTTTGTGAGGGATAGGAGGGAGGGCAAGGGGAAGTTGGTATTGGGGCCGGAGGAAGTGCATGAGGGGGAGTGGGCGGCTGGGAAGTTGGTTAGACGTTCGTAATAATATGGCCGACGTGAAGGAAATGCGGATTTTCTGCGCGGAGCAGATTTCAGTGCCTGAGGAACTGCCTGAAATCCTGAAGAATTACTCGAAAGAAGTGATTCGCAACAACCCGCCCGACATCTACGCTTTTTCTGCACGTTACTTTGAGAAACTGCTGGAGCAGCGCGGCAAGCCCGAGTCCCTGGCGACCGCCCCCAAGCCGAAGTAACTAGTTCCTATGGGTAGTAATGCTCGTCCGCCTGCACGATGTCTATGCCCGCGGCTTGGGCTTTTTCGGCCAGCTCGGACTCAATAACCGCTACGAAAACGCAGGGACCTTCCAACTCATCCCGGCCCTACACCACGTGGAATTGCGGGATTTGAAGGGCAGCTACTGCCAGTCCGCAGCTCTAGTAGGCAAAAACGAACTGCTAGTGTGGGGCTGGCCATTGGACGTCCGGTCTCAAATGCAGGTCCTGTGGATGCTCCAGGACAGGACCAAAATCGCCCGCTTCATACAGAAGTACTCGCCCCTGCCGTGGCTGAGTCTGCGGGAAGGGATTGAAGTACCGGAGCGGGAGACGGAAATCAAAGACAAGGTGGAGAAAGTGGATATTGGAGGGGCCTTTATGGTGGCTTGTGACAGTCAGGGAGTGGCGTATGGCTGGGGGACTTCGCACAGAGGGCAGTTTGGGCTGTATAAGTTCCCTTTCTATAGTGTGCCGACGCCGATTCCGGGATTGGAAGGACGGAAAATCGTGGACGTTCAATGCGGATATCAGCATACCTTATTCCTCGACGACACGGGAAGGACCTTCGGCACTGGAAGATCTGAGTATGGCACTCTGGGAAACATACCTATGACCAAGCAGTCAGTCTTTGGCAATATGAAGAAGGTCGTGGAAGTGCCGATGAGTGGGGTGAAGCAGATAGCGGCGGGACAAAACCATTCGGTTATGCTGCTGGAGAGTGGCGAGGTCTTCGCCTTCGGGAAAAACGAATACGGCCAGTGCGGAGACCTGACCTCCATTGAGCGTGTATTCGAGCCTCACCGGCTCTACCTCCCCGAGCCAGCCCAGCAAATAGCCTGCGGGACCAAACACACCCTCATCCTTGGCCGCAGCGGCACTCTCTACAGCCTGGGCAACCGCCGCCTCGGCCAACTAGACGGCTTCAGAGACGGCTTCCACGAGAACCAGTGCAGCGCCACTCCCTCCAAACTGCCCTTCACCAGTCCCATAAAGCGGATTCAAGCGGGATTCGACCGCAGTTGCGCCTTCCTAGAGACTGGAGAAGTGTGGGTGTGGGGCGGGGACGACTCCAAGTACCTGGGCGGCGAGTTCTACCCTGACTTCACCCTGCTCAATGACGAATTGCCAGAGGATGTCAGTGGGGAAATATCACATGTGGGTTTGGGCTTCATGCATACGCTAATAGGAGTTATGGTGCAGGCCAGCAAGGCCTAGCCTCTTCTCTGTCTCGCGCAAATGGCCTGCAGCACAGCGGAATACACCAACTCCGCCTCGCACTCGTCCAACTTCAGGGCGAAGGCAGCGTCTTTCAGGAAAGTGGCAGCCCGGTTGACCAGGATGAAGACCTGCTCCAGCTGGTCCGGCACTTCCGTCCTCCGCTTGACCCCGAACAGCTGCATGAACTTAGTCACCGCCTCGATATCTGACAGCAGAGCTGAGAGCTGCCTGGGAAGTACCAGTGGGTCCAGGTGGTGGGTCGAGGCAGACACGCGTAAAGTATGGGCCAGACAGTGGTGAAACTTGGAAAGGGACTGAAGACGTGAGCGCCAGCCTGTTATTGTAGGGACGATTTCGTCCATATTCGAGAGTTGAGTAGAAAAAGGACTGGTTTCCAGATCTGGAAAGACTGCTAAGCACACCTTTTGGACGAATTTCTCGACCAGAGGCAGGCTGTTGATAGCTTCCTGCATCCTTTCCACTGCTTCTAGCGTCTCTTTGGCCCCATTTGTGCCCAGTTTTCTCTCTAATTCCTGATAATCCGTGCTTTGTGAAGACTTTTCAGCTGTTTCGTCAGTCGAAACCGCTGAATTTCCCTTTAAATACTCAATTTCTCGCTCAAATTTGCCTATTTTGTCCTCATATCGTCCAATAAGCGCCATAATCCTCCCATCTGTATCACTCTCCGCCCTCCAATTCCTCTCAAACCAACTCCTAAACACCTCCACCTGCCTCTCACTCCCCATTTCCACAGTAATTTGCCTTGACTTCGCCTCACATCTAGCCTTATACTTCCCCAGTCGCATATTAAGCGCGGCCGTGGAGCCCAGCAGCTCCTGGTACTTCCCAGCCAACTGCTTCATCCGCGCAGTCAGCTCCTGCTGGGCTTCTCGCTGCTTTAGCAGTCTGCGGAGAGAGGAAAAGAGGCAGTTGAGGAGGTCCTGTTCGCCTATTGGGTTGGCCAGTAGAGGGAGACCTGCGGCTTCTAATAGATCTTGGAGGTCTTGGAGAGTGGAGGGAGTGGGGGAAGTGGGCGCTGTGGGAGTGGGGACTGGGAGGGGGACAGGCTTGGAGGACAGTGGGGAGTCGAGGGGCAGAGTGGGGAGGGATTGGAAGCTGCGTGGGCGAGTGAAGGGCTGTGGAGGCGGGGAAGCCCAAGCTCTGCGGGGCTTGCTGGCCATTTACCAAATAACGCTAGGATTTGCCTATCAGCGTGTTCAGCCTATGGAGTGCCTTGCCTAAATGTCTAGCTTCATGGCTATTCCAGAGAATGGCTCGGCCACAGTCCTCCCAGCGTTCCTCGAGGAATAGAGGCAGTTCAGTTTGTACCGATTTGTGTGGAAAGTGGGCTTTACTAGGTAGCTGTTTGGGGCTAAATAGGAAGTGGCAAGGCAATGTGAGCCTTTAAGGCAGAGACAGGGGTAATATTCGCTTCTGATTCATGTCTATTTCGAAGCCTATGGGAAGCAAGAAGGCGATGAGCCCTTTTAGGGGATGGATAAATGAAATGGGTGCGGCTTTTGGAGTGGAGAGAGGAGTTCCTCCTTCGTTTAGTGCGTAAAGCTGTGAATTTGCACTATGAAGACGAGAAAACAGCCCTCTGAGCGCATCCCAAGGACAGCTCCTCCCTAGTGGCCTGTGAGCGACTTTGTGCAACCAGCATGGTAGAAAGACCCGCCTTTCTAGTTCTAAGTAATGCACCCCTTTCCAGAGGTGTTCTGTGTAGAAGGAGGTGCAGACTCCGCCTGCTACCTTTAACAAGGGATTCAGCCTGGTACAGTCGCAGGCTTTTACAAAGGCCTGCTGTCATCAAGATCCCTTCACCCCACTGCTGCTAGCGGACTGCTGACTAAGGTGGAGTACCAGACCAAAGGCCTATTCCAAGGGAGCAATACCCGCAGATCGCAGACAGTACCAAAAGCCCTCCCCCTCGCCCACTGCCAAGCCATACATCCGTAGGCCAGAATCCACCCCATCTACTCCCCTCCCCTACACCCAGGTCTCCAATCCAGCCAACTGCACTCCGCAGCTGTATCTCAGCAGACACACGCTTCAAATTCGAGTTCACCTGAGGAACTGCTCCATACTCGGCCACACCCTGGAAGATTCCTACCAAAAAGCGGGGTTAAAAGCCGCTTTGCAGGACGAATTCGGCCGAGAAGACTCTGTGGTGGGCGAATGGCAGCCTATCACCACAGTGAAAGCAGAGACTACTATCTCTTGCGACTAGGCGAAGCAGTGTCTTTATTGCTGTGCTGTAGCAGTGTCGTTTTAGCTAAGTTTCCCGACTGTTGTGTGCATATATAGCGGAAAAGAAGTGGGGTTAGCTGTGGGAAAGGGGACTAACTGAGGGAAATTCAGACTGGCGGCTACCCTCTCTGTGCACAGAGACGAGGAGTAGGTACAAGGAACTGAGGGAGTTGACAACATAGCAGGGAAATATACTCACATGAGAGGGTTCCGCTTTCGCATTAAAGTCAATTTGAAGGCGTATTGCCGCAGCAGCGAGTCTCCGACTTATGGCTCTGTGTTCCCTACGAAGCCCTCCTCATTCTCTATTTTAGCCTAATGTGTCCTGGGATAAGCTGCCATTCGCAGGGCTCCAGAGAGTATTCTGCCTATAGCGTAACAATGCAGGTGCAGAACGCCCTCTGGGAAGGCACCCTGCAAGACTGGAACCAAGAAGTAGTCCGCTGCAAGGCCTCCTAGAAGCCCGGCCAACCCTCGAGCCCTGTCTCCTGCCTCGTAATCCACCAGCCACATAATCGTCCGAATGTGGTGGTTCCTCCACAATGCGGAAAGTCTGGACAGCCAGGAACCCTCTGCAGCCAACTGTAGGTTCAGTAAGGGGGCACTTGAGGGAGGACTGGGAGTTCGACTTGAAGGTGGCCTTGGCGGGGCAGAACTGTGGGCCGCTGGGAAAGGGGAAATTGCTGGTGTTGAAGTGGGATACGCAGCTGTTTATCGACCGAAGGTATTGGGAGGGACTGAGAGGCTCTCCTTTGCGTAGGTTTTAGCTATTTCAGCAGACAAAAAGCTAATTTTGCTGCTGAAATTTGGTTAACTAGGCGGCTTTGTCAACTCTTTCAGCTTCTTGAGGACGCTTTTAACCACAGAACCCTTGGGATTCAGTCCAGGCGTTTCCCTGCAAATGGCCGACTGCGCAATACCAAGTTGAGCTCGAGAATGAAGTGAGAGTTGAACTTCACACAGTTCGCCAGGGCAGTAGAGATGCACTTGATGCTGGTCACCCGAGCAGTGGTGTGTCCCAGGTAAAGCAAGGCTTCTGGGATCCAGTCATGTCTGTGAGCGGCTATAGGCTGTAATAGTCCCTAGCGGTTCCCTCACTCTTTCCTGTATTTTTGCTGAAAATCGCTTGTTCGCAAGTGTCTTTCAGCTGCAGACTGAAGTCCTTCACACTGCCGGCCTCCTCGACCAGGCGGACGTAGTGAGCGTTGAGGGTTTATAACAGGAAAGTGCCATCTACGGCCAGCATGTCGGTTTGGAGCACTGTGACGGTGTGGGTTTGGTCGGTTATGATGTCGTGGAGGATGTGCAGGAGTCGGTCTGTGTTGCGGAAAGGAGGTCGTCGGTGATCTCTTGGAGGTCGGAAAGGTAGGATAAAGTGCACTGGGTGTAGGCACTGACTGCCTCACCAGCAATTCAAACAGACTGTCCTTCGCCAGGGTGTGTAGTCCTCCCCTACCATCTGCTCAGTCGCTGACTTGAAGTTCTCCGCCAGCAGGGCAAAGAACTCCCAGTGGTGATTCCTCATCAGCTCCAACAGCTCATAGCATCTCTGCGTAAACCCCACCCTTCGAAGTGTCTCTATGAACAGAGTCGTTGCCTCCTTCCAGCCCAACACCTCCTCACAGTTCCTCCACTAGTGACCGCGGCTATCACCTCCAACGGTATAATCCTGTCAGTTGTCCACAGAGTCCCCCTGCTGACTCCACAAGTAGACATAGTTGCCAGAGACTGGGACAGAGGGAGGGGAGTTGGATTGGCTTCCGCCCATGCACAAGCCCCATATATAGGGACTGAGTCTTTACAGAGAATTTCGAAGCGTAGACTCACTGCCACTAATGTGTTGGCTTCATATGTGCAGAGTCCACCAAAGCACCCAAATTCCTGGCCGTATCCACAAACACAGTTTCCTTGAACTTGTAAGTTGAGTCCTGTATGCAGTGGCAGGGTTGTTGTTTGGGTACTGGTCCAATTCTCCATAGTAGCCAGGCTGCAACTTCGATGGAGATATCATCGTGGCGAAAGTCCCCTCACAACCCTTGAACAGTGCTTGTGAGGACTCCTAGGAACTCACTAACAGTAATGAAGGAGTTACTGAACGCATAAATCAGGCTGAAAGGATTGTACAGCTGAGACGCAAAGTAGTTGCCAGAGGAAGGCACAAAGCGAGGCTACCAGAGATCCGCTGGAAAGGGATACACAGGCCCAGGAGGGGTATCAGTGTTAGTCGCCAATTCATAGCTACTGTCTTCACCCACTTCCTCAAATCCCAGTTTAAATGCACTCAACTGTCCTCCTATGTACACCATTTGTCCGCCACGAACCACCCTGATGGTCCCAGCAATTTAGCTGGTCGGAACTCATGATTATGCCTCATACTGCTTGGGTGTATGTGTTAGGGTAGACATTCAGGTTTCCGTAATACCCCAATTCCAACTCAGTCAGATTCTCCATAGCCAGTCCAATTTCCACCCACTCGCCAAAGACACCGAAACCACCACCCTGCCTCTCCCAAAGCCTCCATTACCTTAGCGAAGACGCGGGGAGGACCTGTATAGGAAGGATCCCTCTATTCCGAAATGGTCGAGTCCGACCATTCCACTAGTCTAGAATGGCAGAGCGCAAGAGACCCAAGCTGCCCAGTCTCTCCCACGTCTGCAACTTCGAACTCAACCAGCTCACTACCAAGTACTTCCAACTCCTCCGGTCCAAAGGCGCCCCCAGTCCCCTCAGAAAGCGGAGAGGCTCTGGCTACAGAGGCCGCCATGCCCTCAGTCCCATCAAAACTCCCAGTGAAGAGCCTACTGAGCCGCTCAAACCCTGCAGTACTCTATGTATCACTCCTACTGGTTCCTTGGCCAGACTGGACAGCTCGTCTCCGAGTCTGGACAAAGGCTCTAGGGACAATTCGGTGCCAAGAGGACGGCTGTCCGACCTTAGTCCTGCGCCTATTGTGAGGGAAAACCCGTTCCTGACGCTGCCGCATAGACGAGTCGGTCCTATTCGCCTGGAGGCGCACTTGGGCAGAAGTAACGGGAGTCGCTTGCGCCAGATCAGACGCAAACGACCGGAACCCAGTTATCTCTGCTTAGATCAGATTAGACGTCTGATCCCTCGAGCGGCTTCCTCCTGCTTCAACCCCTAACTCCTTGTAATATGGACAAAGCGCTCTCCCAGGCCTCTGCCTCTCCAATGCACAGTAAAAAGCGTCGCAGGAAGCGGCCCAAAGCCGAGGAGTCCTTCTGGCTGACCGAGCTGCACAGACTGAGACTGGAGCTAGGGGAGGATTTGGCTGAAGGACCGGTTGGAGAGGCGGGAGTGCCACAGGAACTCCGCATCTTCCTCACGCCTCCAATGCAAGGCGTCATCTACTGCTCTGTGGAGCTCGTTATCAGGGTAAAGCCGGGGTATCCGCAGCAGGCCCCAGACTTCCACTTCGACAAGGCAGTCAACTTCCCTGCTTCTCAGGCCTCAGATTTGCTCAAAACGCTCGAAATCGAAGCTGTGGCGAATGCTAGAAACGGAGTTTCCTCAGTTCTGCCTGCCTGTCTGCTGGTCCAGGGAACTCTGCACCGGCTCAACATCGCCCAAACACTGAGTCGGCAGGCAACTAACAGAGGCGAAGAAGCAGTAATTCCTATGCGCAAACAGTCCAGCGACTTCACAATTCGAGGCGAAAAGTGGGAAATCCCACGCTTCGGTGGCAAGGAAATGGAGGCCAAAGTGGACTCTAGCCGCCCTTTAGTGTCCTACCAGTCTCGCCTGCTGAAGGAATTCGACAACATGGCCAAAATCGGCGAAGGCGGCGGCGGGTCTGTGTTCAAAGCCTATGACCGACTCGAAGAAAAGGACTACGCCCTCAAGTGCATCCGTCTCGCTCACCGCTCCCAAGCCAAAATCGACCGCTTAATGCGAGAAGTGGCGCTTTTGTCCGAACTCTACCACGAACACATCGTCAAGTACTACTACTCCTGGACTGAAAAGGCGCAGGAAAGCTGCAGTAGCTCCGAAGACGAGGACTTCTCTGAAGGGTCGGAAAGTGAGTCGTCCTCCAGTGGCAATGTGAGTGAAAGCAGCCTGTCCCTGCAGTTCCAAGCCTCGAGTGAGGGGAATGAGTCGGAGTTGGACCAGTCTGAGGACTCGGAGAAGCCGGTGAGGCGGGAAGAGCTGCGGCTGTATATAAAGATGGAGTACTGCGAGGGAGCGACACTGCGGGACGTGTTTGATAGAGAAGAAGGGCTGAAAGACAGTGAAAAGTGGAGACTCTTCAGGGAAATATTGGAGGCTTTGAGCTATTTGCATAGCAAATCGCTCATTCACAGGGACTTAAAGCCTGCCAATGTCTTCCTCAACTCCGAGAAACGCGTCAAAATCGGCGATTTCGGCCTGGCCACGACTCGCCGCAGGGTGCGCTCGAACGAAGGCAGCGAGGACGAGGCGGAGGCCCAGTCCTCAGACAGCAAAGGCGCAGGCACTCTCTATTACATGAGTTCCGAGCAGGAAAGAGGCGAAAACGTCACAGAAAAGACGGATATGTACTCTTTAGGCGTCATTTGCTTCGAAATGTGGAGGGAGTATCGGTCCACTATGCAGAGGGAAAAGGAATTCCGCAGGCTGAGATTTGAGCAGAGACTTCCGGAGGACTTTTTAGCCGAGGCGCCGGCGAATGTGGTGGCGGTATTGGTGAAATTGCTGAATAATGACCCGAAACAGCGTCCGAAGGCGAGGGAAATGCTGTTCAGTGAGTTGCTTCCGCATCGCTTTGAAAGCCAGTTGGTGGAGGAAGTGATAAAGACAGTGCTGCAAGCGAAGTCCTCAGAGCGGAAGTGGGTGCTGGACGCACTGTTTCGACAAAGGAATCCAGAGGAGGTGGACCTGAGCTTCAGCGTGGCCACTTGTGCGCAGGACTCTCAGGGTGTCAGGCGACAGGTCAAACTCAGGTCCTTGGTGCAAAGCTCCATTTTGAGTCGATTCCAGAGCGTCTTCGAAAGCTTCGGCGCCATCCACATCTCTTCCCCTCTAGTCTTCCCCTACTACGACCACATCAAAATCGCCGAAGAACAGCCCAACTCCCCCACTTCCCTGTCCCTGTTCAAGTCCCCAGCCCTGCGGCGCAGCGCCTCTGTTACCTACTTGGAAACCACTGGGGTCATTGTGGCCCTGCCCAGCTCTTCCTTGCTGCCCTGGACTCGGCTCATTTCCAGGAAGAACTTGGGAGGAGTCATCAAAAGGTACTGCTTCGAGCCCAGGTTCAGCCCCAGGGAGAGCCAAGAGCCGCAGCAAACGCTGGAAGCGACCTTTGATATATGTTGTGAAGAGAAAATACAGGCGCAAAGGCAGATGGAAGCGGAGGTAATCAAGGCCGCCTACGAAGCCCTGCTGTGTCTGTCCTCAGAACTGCCCTCCCACGACGTCTACCTGAACAGCACGAAAGTGCTGGATGCGCTGCTGGCCTGGCTGGAAGTGGCTAAAGTGCTGAGGAAAGAAGTGCTCCAGACTTTGGGGGAATTCAGCAAGAAAAAGTGGCCTGTGGTCAAATCCGCACTAGAGAAGTTGGGCCTTACTAGTGAAAAGGCGGAGCGGTTGGGGCAAATTGTGAGGCAGAGGGGAGATATTAAGATGGTGCAGGATCACTTGAGGTCGAAGATGGGAAAAAAGGACTATTCACTGCTGAATAGTGACATGCAAGCGTTGGAGCAGGTGATTGCGGCTTGTGTGGTACTGAAAATACCGCAAGAGCGAGTGAAAGTGGACCTTTGTCTGCTCTCCGAAGGACTGTTGTGCCACTCCGGCTTGGTTTTCCACATAGTGACGAGGGAAGGAGGCGAGGAACTGGCCTCTGGAGGCCGCTACGACAACCTAATCCAGCACTTTGAGTACCCTGACAAGGACCAAAACATCTTCGACAGCCGGCCTGTGCGTATGACCGGAGTAGGTGTGCGCATCCCTGTGAGTCACCTAGTGGACCGAGTGATCAAGCTGCACGCCCACACCCACACCACTCCCGTGTGCTTGCTCGGACCCCTAGTCTGCCTCGTCAGTCTCAACACTGCAGAGCAGGAAGCAAGACTGCTCAAGGAGAGGGCTGGGTACTGCGCCTTCCTATGGAAGGCCGGGGTTTCCGCAGTCTATTTCTATACGGAAGTGGGGAGTGATGTGGCGGTGGAGTACTGCCATAGGTACAGAGTGCGCTTTTTGGTGGTTGTGAGGCTGCAAGGCGAAGTCGCGGTGGCTGCTTATACGGACTTTCAAACTCGCAAGACCTGCGACCGACATTTAGGCCGAATGGACCTGGTCCGCACTCTCCTGCACGAACTAAAACAGCCCTAAGCCCTAGACTAGGCCACATTTTCTCCCAATATATATGACTGTGCACCTACAATTGAGCCGAAAGGGCCTGAATTACTGACATTTAGAGGGAGAAATTGGTATTTTTGGCCTCCTAGAGTGCCTTTGAGGCCTTAGATTGCATCCCCCCTCTACCGCGATTTCAAAGCCTTCCGCGGGAGTTAGTCGAATTGCGGATTTCCCCGCCTTCCATTTCTAATGGCCCATAGTCCTTATAAATGGTAAAGAAGCAGCGACTGCAGGATGACGAATACGAAGTGGAAAGAATCGTCAATCGGCGCCTGGAAGGAGGCCGGGTCCTCTACAAGGTGAAGTGGAACGGGTTCAAGGACGAGGAAAGCACCTGGGAGCCCATCGAGCACTTAGTGGGGTGTCAGGACCTAGTGGACACCTACGAGAAAGAGCATCCGGCTTACAGAGTGGCTAAAAAGTGTGCGCTGGGCCCAGGCAAGCGAGGCCGCAGCAAGGAAGTTCTGGAAGTGGAGGACTGGAACTTGGTGGAAGACGCGGAAGTCGGGCCGAAGCAAGCCCACAAAAAGCCCATCAAGAAGCCCAAGCCCGGAGTTCTGGGGACAGAGAAGCCTCGCTCAATTGTCAAGAAATGGCGAGAAAGCAGCGACTGGAAATTCGAAGTCTCCTGGGAAGACAAAGACGGCCTGTCCTACCTCAACTCCGAAGTGAAGCTGCACGACCTGCGGGACAAGGAGCCCCAGTTCCTTATTGATTTCCTCGTAAAGGAACTTAGATAAGCCATCATTAGTGGCTAGATGGAGCTGATTGGGGTTTGAGGGATTTAGGACTTTGGAAGAGTGGCTTCCTATAGTGTAAGTTCGGCCTATGACTTGGCACGGCTTTCTGCTTATAGCTAAGTTTGCATATACTCCCACAGCCGTCCTAAGCACCATACCAATTCTCTATGTTCCCTAGTCCAAATCTCCTTAATTTACCCCAAAACCCACTTCTCCGGTCTCCTTCCTCCACCCAGCCTATCCTCCTCCTCCCCGCTTGCCTGCAGCAAAACCCGTGGCTGGAGAACAAATAAAAGGGCAGTGCGAGTGGGAAAGTAATCTAAATATGCGCACTTGGCTGTGTTTGACGTTGCTGGTGCTGTCTGTGGCAGGCAGGGCAGCAAGTAGGGACTGGGACGACAGGGACGAGATTGCGGATTTCGATGATGCGGATGAAGGGGGTGTGATGGATTTCGATGACTTTGACGATGTGGACGACTGGACTGGGGATTTGGATGATATGGATGAGGCGTACAAGGGCGGAGATTTCGACGATTTCGATGATATGGACGACTTCGACGATATTGATGACTGGACTGGTGATCTGGACGATGCTGATGACATGATGGACTTCGATGACTATGATGACGCCGATGAAGCAACAGTGAAGCCCGCACCCCAGACAGTGCAGCCGCAAGAGGAGCTGAGGGTATACGGCAGCAAGCCCACACCGATTTCGTGGTGGAGCTGGGTGCTAAGCTTCTAATCCTTAGCTTCCACATGGAGACGTAAATATGAGGTCCGTTCTCTTAGCCCTCCTCCTATCCCTGGCCTCCGCCTCCGAATACGCCGTCATCGTAGCCGGCTCGAACGGATACTGGAACTACCGCCACCAAGCCGACGCCTGCCACGCCTACCAAGTGCTAATCGACCACGGCTTCAACCCAGCCAACATCATCTTCTTCTCCTACGACGACGTACCCACCGACCCAATGAACCCCTTCCCAGGCCAACTCTTCAACCACCCCGGCAACAACACCAGAGATGTGAATGTGGGCTGTGTGAAGGACTACACTGGAGAGGCCGTCAACGTCGCGAACTTCCTGGCGGTCCTGCAGGGCAATTCCTCGGCGACTCAGGGCGGGAATGGCAGAGTGCTGATGAGTGGTCCGGGGGATAACGTGTTTATCAACTTTGTGGACCATGGAGCGCCTGGACTGGTGGCTTTCCCGGACACTTACCTGTATGCTGACCAACTGAACGAGACACTGACCTACATGTGGGAACACCAAATGTATAAGCAGCTTGTATTTTACCTGGAAGCCTGTGAGTCCGGGTCGATGTTTGATGGCATTTTATCGCCCGACATTAACGTGTATGCCACAACTGCGGCCAACCCCAACCAGTCCTCATGGGGCACGTACTGCTACCCCAACGAAACCGTGAACGGAGTAGACCTTACACCTGTCTAG
>Ga0247837_1004694_pt1 | contig 21638 bp, 21 predicted proteins | sample LaCtaG_2_FD_187115 | JGI IMG/M metagenome (GOLD analysis project Ga0247837, IMG submission 187115) | Freshwater microbial communities from meromictic Lake La Cruz, Castile-La Mancha, Spain - LaCruzMarch2015_14.5m | ecosystem: Environmental > Aquatic > Freshwater > Lake | place: Spain: Castile-La...
AACACCCTAACACCCTAACACCCTAACACCCTAACACCCTAACACCCTAACACCCTAACACCCTAACACCCTAACACCCTAACACCCTAACACCCTAGTTGCTGAAACCAAGGGCTTTCAAGGAACTCTTAGACTCATTATTATATATGGGTGCAACTCTTTTCAGTCCTCGGAAGCATTACCAAGTTCTTCTTCTTGGTCTCGACTCAGCGGGCAAGTCCTCTATTCTTAACAAAGTCAAGGAAACTCAAGATGCTCCTCCCATTGTGGGCATCAGTGTTGAGGTCGTGGAGTTCAAAAACCTGACTTTTACTACGTGGGATATAAGCGAACAAGATGCTTTGCGTCCTCTCTGGCGCTTATACTACCAGGGCGCTTCAGCGCTTATATTCGTGGTTGACTCTAACAACTTGCAGCGAATGGATGAGGCCAGGGAAGAACTTCACCAGCTGCTCAGTGACGAGGACTTGAAGGTGTCTCTTGTGCTTGTGCTTGTGCTCGCTAACAAGCAAGACCTCCCCAATGCTATGTCTGTACCAGAAGTAGCTGATAGACTAGCCCTGCACAATATCAGAGGCCGTAACTGGCACATTCAAGGCACTTGCGCAGTGGCTGGAGATGGAGTGTATGAAGGACTGAACTGGCTCTCAGATGTACTATCTCGCAAGTTAAACCCTTAGTTCTCGTATCATTCTCTTTGCCAATCAGCTTGAAACGAAGCCCAGCCAACTGCTCGACTGAGCCTCCTGCCACAGAGCAGGTCATCTCACCATGGAAAAGGCAGCGAGTCGAGTCCTCACAGGTGAAAGTATCTAATAGAATGGGTCGTTTGGCTGAGTGCGTGAAGGCAGGGCTGGAAGCGACGAAGAGTTGGCCTATTCGCACTCAGGTACTGAGACTGGAGTTGGGAGTGCTCGTGGTGATCCTGCTGGTGACCAACTTCTTCGTGGTGTTTAACATCCTCTACCTGAGAAGTCGGACCCTTGCAGAGGTGCGCAGTCGAGCGGATGCAACTACGGACCAAAACTTACTGCAACTGGCCAATGTGCTGGGGAAAGTCATAAGCGTGTATTTGGAGTCCTGCCTTATGCTGCTCGGCACAGTCCAAACTGCTTTTCTCGAACTGAGTTCCTCTCGCTTTGCCCAGTTGCCTTCCTGGACGTATGGAGAACTGCCTCAATGCTGCATGCAGACTAACCAGACACTGTACGGCAACCACCCAGTCTGCACGCAGCACTCCAGCTTTAAGCTCCTCCCCGGCCCTATCAACAACTCCACCCTTTACCAGTCTGCACAGCTGGACTACCTCTTCCCTATCTTGGCGGGCCTCAGCGCAGCAGGCGCCAGCATGCTCAGACTGCAGATGTACTTCAACTCCTCCAACTTCCTACGCGTTTTCCCCGGAACGTATGTGCCGATCACCTATGAGCCTGCAGCTCAGCCCTGGTTTCAAGCCCTGCAAAGCAATGCATTCAATTCCACAGTCACAGGAGTGTATAGTGACACACTGGGAAGTGGGCTGGATATTTTCTCGGTGGTCGTGCCGCTTTTCAACCAAGGCAAATGCATAGGCGCGATGTCTTTGGACCTGCAGGCTTCCTCGGCTTTTCCTCTGCTGCAGGATGCTGCGTACAGCGAAGATGGAGAGGCATTTTTGGTGGGAAGAGATAAAAAGCCTTTCCCCAATCCGAACAATCGTAGTCTCAACCACACAGTGCCAGACTCTGTGTTTGAGGCGGGGCCGGGCGAGGTGATGCAGCTCGAAGGACAGCGTGCAGTGGTGGTGCGCATTCCCGACTCCAACGACTGGAGTTCTTTGCTGATCGTGGCAGTGCCAGACTCAGTGGGAAGTGAGTACGTGAGAGTGGAGGCATACTACATGGACTCGGCTGCAGGCTGGCTATTGGTGATATCAATCTTCAGCTCTCTGATGGTCGTGGTGGCTGTGGCGCTTTGCCTTTGTTTCTATACCCGCCGACTCACTTCTCCGCTACATGAAGTCATTCGGCTGGCCAGAGGTCTTCATAAGACCGCGACCAGCCGACATGCACTGAAGCAGGCGGAACTGGAAGACATGGAAGAAGGCGAGGACAGTGTCCAGCAGCTAGTTCAAGTATTCAAGCAACTGGCCTCTCAGCTCATAACCAACCCCAGCCACGTCCCTCACCGCAGCACAGTTCGAAGTCGCTTCCCTGTCAACGAACTGCAAGGCAAGGCGCCTTGGCGCAGAGCTCTGAGATATGTAAGTTAGGTCAAGTGCTGGACTTCCCAATGCGAGAGCGCTTCCACTTCGAGTTTCTCCGCGGTCTGCTTTTCAGTGAGGTACTGGTCCCACCACTGCTTCTTGTTAGGGGCAGTCTTGCGTCTGGTCACTTGTGGTAGGATCAGCTTAGGGTGCGGGTCCTTGCGGAACTCGGGAGGCTTGATGGGACAGGGCAGGTCAGTGATCTTCGCCACACTGCGGGACTTGAAGAGAGGCTTGGCCATGCGACAGCAAGGCTTCCAGTCAGGCGCTACCCCACTGTAGCGAGGTGCAAAGTGCTTTTTGCCGCCTACCGTTTCCAAGCCTGTCTTCCCCTGCGTCGTGAGAGACTCATCCCCCACTCGAAACTCCTGAGACGTCTCAATATGCTTGCGTCCGCCGTTCCAGCGACACGGTTTGGCTCCAGTCCACTCCATTACAACTGTCCTAGCTTCTGCAGTGCTTCCATGTCCCTGCGCAAAACCTCCCGTGCAGCTCGCAACTCCTTGTCCTGGACGTCTTCTTGGACGCGCAGAGCCTCCTGCAACGCCTGTGTCTTGGCTGCGACTTCAGCCACTGCTAGGAACCGCTTCTTGCGGTCTGCCAGCAGGTCCACTTGGGAGCGCAAGCAGAAGTCTTCGTACTCCAAGTCCTGCACTTCCTCTTGCAGCTTCGAGAGACGCTGGGACAGGCTTCGTCGCTCAGACTTGCCTAGCTTTTCAGCCTGCAGGGCTTCCTCTCTCGCTGTCTTTTCGCCGGCCTTCTGTCGACACTGTTCCTCAAGACGAGCTGCAGAGGCTTGTGAGGTGCGAATGTGCTGAAGCAAGGTCTGCACACTTGGCGGCTGGGAGAGGGAAGCACGCAGTTGGTTGCGTTGCTCTTCCAAAGGAGCGAGGATCTGAGTGAGGAAGCTCTGATTCTGGGCTGCTAGACGGTCTGCCTGGAAGCGAACGGGACTGACTCTGTTGCGCTCCTCGAGTCGGGCGAGATCTCTCTGCAGAGTCGCCTTTTGTGCATCCAGTATTTCCCCTTCCCCGGATATTGCGTGCAAGAATCGTTGGCGCTCTAGATCGAGCTCATCAGAACTGCCCTGTCCCATGTACACTCCATAGCTGTTGAGCAAGTGCTCCGAGACCAGGTCCGGGCCTTCCTCGAAGGCGGGTTCCAGTGCTCTCAGCAAGTCGTAGACCCAAAAGAGGAAGCCGAGCACTGCCTGCAAGTTGCAGGCCGGAGTGCCTTGCTGCACAGGGTAGGGATAGCCCAGTTCCTTGGCCACTGTGCTCAGTTCTTGTAACGTCCGCACACTTCGCTCCGAGTGCAGAGGCCTCACTAGCCAAGTAGCCAGCGCCCAGACTTCCGGCCTGCCAGGAGTCTGTAGCTGAGTCAACGAGACAGGGAAAGGACAGGTGTGCACTACCAGGTAGCGAAACAACTCCCGCAGTCGTTCTTTCACATACCCAGCATCATGCAGCGGCCTGGGGTCTTGCGCCCTGCTCCTAGCCTTCTTGCCTGCCTTCTCCATAAAAATACAAGCGGCGGGAATTGAACCCGCGACCATCTGCGTGTTAAGCAGATGTGATAACCACTACACCACGCTTGCATCTGTGCTTCCTTAGTGCATTTCCTCTTATCTATGTGCTGGAAACCTACTAGCTAGACACAGCGAAGACTTCCACTTCCTCCACCTTCCAGTCCTTGTTCTTGCCTGCAAGGAAAGTGTCTTCCCGGTGTTCGTAAGGGTGCGGCAGTATGAAGGTTCTGACCCGACTTGAGGACTTCTCCAAGTTGTCGAAGGACAGACACAGGTCGTACCCTAGTCGTCCAAACATCGGGCCAACTCCCTTTCTGTGCAGCACTGTGGAGTTCGGAGTGTTCACACTGTGCTCCAGGCGCACAGCAGGTCTGTCCTCGTCACTCAGCAAGGAAAACAGTCTGGTGCCGTAGTTAGTCTGCCAGTAGCCTTCAGTGCTCCAAGCCAAAGGTGTGTAAGCACCGAACACATGTAGCTTGTTTGCATGCACCAGCAGTACTGTGGGACCCTGGTTGTCACACAACTGGTGGAACTTGTCAGCGTTGGCTCCGTCTCTGGTCATTCTGTACAGCAGTCTGGCTTTGCTATGAGGCGCCATAGTGCTTTCCAGCGTCTCCAGCGTTAGTTGCTTTTCATGGAAGCGAGTGAACAGCACACTCAGGATCTTGGACTCCCAGTAGACACAAGACTCCCTTGCAAGTTGCAGCCCTACGTCCACTGTCACACTGTTTTTAATCGCTGCAATAGCAGCCTCTTGGTCACTGGAGAACTCCACCCTCACTTCTCGCTTGTCGGAGAAGTCCGGTATAGAGCCGTGCAGGTTCTGAATGCGCAGTTTCCCTCTGATCTGGTCCACCATGTCATTCGCCTGTGCTCTTTCAAAGATCAGTCGGTCGATGGTTTCGAGCGCACTGGTGTACTTCTTGAGGTAGTGGTTCGTTTCTTCCATGATGTGTTGGCGCTTTTCCCTGAAGATGATTTGCACAGACTCCACCAACGTTTCCTCCGCTTGCTGTAGTTTCTGCAGAGCCAATATGTGTGACTCTGTAAGAGTGTTGGCTCTGTGAGTTATTGAGGCCTTCAGGTCCAGCACGCCCTGGTCCAGTCGCAAAGTCTCCAGTGACTCGAGAGCCTCTTCTAGAGAGGCTATGTCATGTGAGCGATGGTCTTCCGATTGATATGCGCACACCAGACAACAGAACTTCCGGTCAGTTCTGCAAAAGCAGCGAATCACCTCGTGGTGTGTCTTGCAGAGCTTGATTCCACTCAGAGGGCGGCAGGTGTGGTTCTGACACTTCGGGTCGCTCAAGTGGGCTTCGTAGCAGCCCTTGCAGAGGGAGCACTTGCAGGTCCTGCATTCTTGGATTGCTAGGATGAGGGCGTCTTTGCAACGAGAGCAGAAGAGAGGAGAGCCAGAAGTACTCGCAGACTTGCGGTAAGCTTCCACCGCATTTCTAAGTTGCGTGTTCTTCTGAGCTGTTTGCGAGGGCTGCTGACAGAGCGGACAGGTGGTGTTGCTGCTGCCCTGCGCCTCACTCAGCTTCGCTACGTCCTGCAGACACACTGAGCACAGGTTGTGTCCGCAGGTGAGGATGATAGGGTCAGAGAAGAGTTCCAAACACACGGGACAGGTGAGTTCGTACTCCATATTAGTGGAAAGAAGGCTGCGGGTCAGGCGTCACTGCTCCTCTGTCCAGTGTGCGGTAGAAGCTAGGCTGGCGCAGAGGGTCTGTCACTAGGTAAAGCGGGGTGCTGCTGCGGGATTGCAGTTTGGGCGTGACTGCCACTACAGTGCCTTGGGCGACTACCAAGTTCATAGTCACTGGACGGATGTAGGGCAGAGTCACTCGCTTGCCTCCGAATTTGCCTTTCTTGGGAATCAGGAGGAGGGGCGGAAGCACGACTTCTGGACCTTGTTCAGAGGGCTGGAGCACAGGCAGTTTCTCCTCTATGGGCTGCACTGTGGCGGTTTTAGCCGCGTCCTTGAACTCCTGAGAAAAGATGTGCCAGTGCTCGACCTTTCGAGTGAAGCAGGCGTCGCGAACTGTATGTCCGATCAAAAAGGCAATCACCAGCGAAGCCAGACAGCACGTGAAAATCAAGGCAATAGTGTATCCTTTGGTCTCAGCACTGTTATTGTCATTGAGATACTTGTTACAGAGCAGGTAAATAATGAGGATCAGCATGGCCAGCACAGCCAGCAGTAGAGGCGTGAACAGGCACTGCGTGATTCCTTCTTTGCATATGTCTCGGGGACTGAATTTCCGATGCACTTTGATTTTCATGACAAAGGGCGTTTTGCACACTTCGCACTCGGATTTAGACAGGTCAGTGCCTCGGGAGGCCAACCACGCTTTGAGACACTCTTCGTGGATGTAGCGAGCAGACCCAGCGCATCGACAAGGATGGAGGAGGGGGGCGGGAGTGCTCTCCACATCGAAGCAGATACGACAGGTGGGGGACTCGGCTTCGGTCTGCTTGCGGGGCAGACGAGAGGGAGTGACACTGCGGCTTTCATCCACTTCGGGTATGGGCTTGGCAGCAATCAGGGGGTGGCGAGAAAAGCTTTTGTCCAGTTCGTGGAACTGGGTGCTCTCATCAGCACTCTCCTTGCCATCTTCACGAGAAAGATTCATTACCATGAGAGCCGCAGCACTGGAGGAACTCAAAGCCCGTCTGCTGCTCAAGTACGGCGCAGAGGCAGAGCCCACGATATCGACTCAGTTAGCTGAGTTCTTTCAACGCAAGGCTTCCATCACTTTGCAGGACTTGAATGTGTTTGAGAACCTGCTGGCTGGCCATTTGGGCTTCCCTGCCAAGAGAAAAGCGCAATGGTCTCGACTGCAGCAGTCCAGCGCCCGCGAATCCCCCATACCCCCAGAGGCAGTCTCTCAGTCCCGAGTTCTCTCTCAGTCCTTTGACCTGCGAGCAGTACCAACGGCTGCTGAAATCGTGCCTATTACCCGGCACCGCAAGGCACCTGCCAAAGTCCAGGACAGTCCTCTTTTCCCTCGCTACGAAAACAGAGCAGTGTACACTCCTGTTCCTGACAAAGCCAAAGTTAATGACACGGTGCGGACTTCTTTTTACTGGAAAGAGGAGGAGAAGCCGCCTGGGTCTACGCGGCCTGTGGACGAGTGGGGAGATATAGCGAAGTGGGACATCACGAAATACCAGTGGGAGCAACAAGACAGTCGCAGAGCAGTGCATGGCCAAAAGCGGGAATATCGAAACTATTTAAGTCGACAGATTCAGCAGAAAGAAGCGAAAATCGCTGCTGAAAAGCTAGAAGCGGCCCAAGCCAAGGCAGAAATTGCCAAAGAAGCGGAACGTCTGAGGGCTGCCGAGTCTCGCCAGGCCAGAGCCAAGCGACAGCAATACGAACAGCACCAGCGCTCCCTTCAGGAAGATATAGACCAGCGGGCTCTGCAAAGAAAGGCTTCGCAGCAAGCCAAAGCCACAGAGCGGCTTCAACTCGACCACAGGCAGAAAGTAGAGAAAGAGGCCGAGGCTCAGTTCCTGCAGGACAGACGAATTCACTGTCTGTCCCTCACTGACCACAACTTGAAAGCCGCAGCGGACCGACAAGACTCCACCCGCCTAGTGACCCAAGACACTAAGGAACTGGACAAGAAGAAGGCGCAGGCGTTAGTGCAGCAATTCCTTTCAGAAGACCACAAGAAAAGACTGATGGAGCGACACGCTGCCAGAGATGTGCAACTGCACAATCAACAAATACCAAAGCGTGGCAGCACTGCTGAGTCCCACCACACTGCACATGCAGAGTTGTTCCGTCTCCAGGAGCAGCGCCAGCGCCAGACTAAACACCAACTGCTGCAGAACTTGGCAGTGTTGTCCCAGCAAGCTTTGGATAAGACGCAGAGAGACGGGGTGTGGAGAGTGCAGGAAGAGGAGCAGGCGGAGCTGTGGAGACAGGAACAGGTGCGGCAGTTTGAAGAAGATAGGGCGAAAATCGCTGCTCGCAAGGCTAAAAAGCAACTAGTGAAGCAGACGCTCACACAGCAGGTCCAAGCCAAGCAGCAAGCCGAGTCCCAGGCCAGACGTCTACCTCCCGCAGAAGCCCAGCTGAACCGTCCTCTGCTGCAAGCCGCCATAGGTGCTCTTTAATGCTGAGGTGTGCCTGGGTGCTTTGCCGCCGCCTCTCCACTCCAGCCACAGCATTGGTGGACACTCTTAGGAAGGAAGCCGCCTTCGAGGTAGAGCGCTACACAGTTGACTCGCAAATCACAGTACCGCTAGGCAGACTTTCCTTTCCAAAAGCGGCTTCCAGCTTTCAGACTCTAGCAGTGAGGCCAAGGTTCTCATGCGCAAGCAGGTTCGGGAAAGCCTCGTAGAGGTTTCTTTCCAGGCCGCTACCTACTTGCCAGACGCTGTGACTGATAACGACCCCGAGGTCCGAAAGCAGCTTGAGGCCGACACAGGCCTGGGCACAGTTCCCTTCCAAGTCACAGTGTCGCTGGGCAAGCAAGGACTAGTGTTCGAATGCGTGGCCGAGCAGACCAGTTGGAAGGTCAGTTACTGTGCGTTCAGCAAAGACTTCAGCCAGACCTCTAATGTGCAAGACTCGGAGATGTACACTGGCGTACAACTTGCAGACGGACCGCTGAAGGAAAGCGTGGTGCAGTACTTGGAGACCTATGAAGTGAATGGAAGGTTGGTGGCCTTCCTGCGTGCCTACGCCAAGGACAAGGAACAGCGACTCTACAGGGGCTGGCTGGAGCAGATGACTGCTTTCTTTTCCTAGTTCCCACATAAGTCGCTGAGTGTGGGAGAATATAATGGTCTGGCTCTGGACCTTGCTCCTTTGCTCTGCACTGGCTGACTGTCCTACATCCTACACTTACGCCCAAGCAGGGACGGACTGGCCTGGCCTCTGCTCCACTGGAACCAACCAGTCTCCTGTCAACCTCCCTGCCAAGGCACAAGCCTCCGCCTACTCCAGCTACATCTTTCCCAACTACTTCCCTTGGTCGAACTGCCCGGCCACTACCTGTGTCTGCTGTTCCTACTCTCTGCAACTCACTACAACTGGAACTTTCATCATGAAGGAAGACGGACAGTCGCTTGTTTACAAGCCCAGTTTCCTCGCCTTCCATAGTCCCAGCGAGCACCAATTCAGCGGCACTTCGCATGATGTAGAAGTGCAGATCTTCCACAACCTGTTTTCAGGGCAAACCTCTCATACAGTGGCTGCAGTTTCCCTGTTCTTCGATGCTGCGGGAGACACTGACCTGCCTTTCTTCTCCCAATTCGTCGATTCCCAGGCTGGAAGTCTCGCCAATGTCGCAACTCTGCTGAATATGACGACAGTGATCAGCCAAATGACGACCTTCCAGGACTACTTCTACTACGAAGGGTCGATGACCACTCCTCCTTGCACTGAAAGCGTGAATTGGGTTCTCCTCCCTGAGGCCATGATCATCAGCGAGGCGCAATTGGCAGTCTTCACGAAGCTGTGGAGCGGCGCTGGCTTCAAGCGAGGAAACAGCAGAGGTCTTCAGAAGCTCAATGGGCGGAACGTCTTTTATAAGGCCGCTCTGGTGCCGTAGATGGTAGAAATATGCTGCAGTTCCTACTGCTAATCAGTCGTCACGGCAAAATCCGTCTCTCCAAGTGGTTCAACTCCTACTCCCAGAAAGACCGAGTGCAGATCCTGAAAGAGGTAGCGCTAGGCAGCTGAAGACCATGGTGATCGGCAGACCCTCGAAGTTGTGCAACTTCCTAGAGTGGCGGGACCAGATTGTAGTCTACAAGCGCTACGCCAGTCTCTACTTCGTCGCCTGCGTGGACAAGGAGGAAAACGAACTGCTCACACTTGAAATCGTCCACTTCTATGTGGAGCTGCTGGATAAGTACTTCGGGAATGTGTGTGAGCTGGACATCATTTTCAACTTCCACAAGGCGTACTACATGCTGGACGAAATGATGATCGCCGGGCACATGCTGGAAACCAGCAAGAAGCAGATCCATAGAGTCATTTCCAACCAAGACTCCATCATGGAGGAGGCGAAGGAAGAAGCCATCCCCACTCGCAGAAGATAATAAGGATCTAGTTCCCAGTGCAGACCTCACTTAACTCACTGTCTTTATCCAGCATAGAAGTTGCTACTTCCTCCTGCGCCTCCCTAGTCAGCTGGGATGAGTAGACAGACTATATCGCCGATTCAACTTTCAGCTGTTTCTCAGAAAATAAGCAGTTTGCTGGAGCGGAACTCTCGAGGGGATAAGAATAGGCACTGCTTGGCTTGGAAGGCTGCAAAACGGCCATATGGCTCTCAATTCAGTGCTCTAATTATTACTCATTCACTAAAAAGGACCCACTTCTATGCGTTTCCTCGCTTAATGGACCGAGAAATTCTTCGATTTATCTAAAATCGCTCGATGAAAGGGTCTCTTTGTGGCTACTATTTCTGCCAAGGGAAGAAATGTTGGATTGTTTGAACGAAAGAAGGTCATAGAGGAAAAATTTATATAAAAATGCAGCAAGCCCCGCTTTGCCTTTCTGAAGATGAGTTTCTGCAGGAATTCCTAAAAACAACAAGCATATGCACCAATAATTATTATATACATAAACTCTACCGCTAACTTAATTATAGCCGATTTAAAGTGTTGAACTTTTGGCGATTAGTTGCTTAGGAGAACCTCTCCTAAGTCCGTATTATGTACTCCTTGACAATATGACTGAAAGCCAGATCCAACAGATAGTAGGCAGGGAACTGCCAGAGTTCCGAGGAAAGCAAGCGAAAGTGACGTTGCTGCACCGAGGCACGAACATGGTCTACAAGGTGGAAGCACTCGGCGAGAAGCCCGTCATATACCGACACTTCGGAAGCACTGCAGTGATAAATCGGCAAGCAGAGCAAATCACTTTCCTCAAAGTAGCGAGAGCGGGCCTCGGACCTGCCTGTTTGGCGCACTCCCCGGACTACCGCATTGAGGAGTTCTTGGACGGACAGCAAGTTCGACGAGAAGAAGTCGAGGAATTGGTGGAGCCGATTGCAGTGCGCCTCGCGGAGGTGCATGCACTGGAGGCGGGCAGAGGTTGGCCGACTTCCTACTGCTTCTTTACCCAGTGGAGAGTACTGTTCGAGCGGAATATTCAGGAGTACGAGGGAACGCTGGCTCCCGAGCGGAAAAAACTGCTATATGAGCTTTGTGGAGCACTGGACACGGAGCACCCTCGAGCTCTCACTCTAGTCCCCCTCAGTGACGGCCTGGTTTTCTCCCATAACGACGTGTCCTATGGCAACCTTTTGAGACATGCAAAAGGCATTCACCTCATCGACTACGAGTACGCAGGCCTCAACTTCCCCGCCTATGACCTCGCCATGCTGTCCAACGAAGTCACCTACGAGTACTTATACCTGCAAAGCAGTCAGTTCCGAGTAGTGGACAACGGGCTGTCCAAGGAAAGACTCAACACTTTGGTGGAGACTTACTGCGAGGCGGCGAATTGCGAAGCGAGTGAGATTTGGAGACAATTCTACAGCTGCAAGGCGGCCGCCCACTACGGCTGCTTCCTATGGGCGCTGTGTCACTACCGCCCTGGGACTGAAGCGTGGTTCGACCTGCTGCGCTTTGCGGAATCGCGGCTGGATAGCTATAGCCGGGCGCTGGACATGGCGCCTTAGTAATTGTTGGTCAAAATGGAAGATCGGCAGCGGTCAGAGTCTCCTAAGCACAAATCGCGCTGGTCTTCCAAGCCCGAAGAGCGGCGGTCGCCTGGCGGAAACAAGTGGGGGGAGATTCCGACCTGGGCGAGTACGGGATCTACAGGCCATTACCTCAGATCTCACAGCCCGCCAAGAGGTGGTGGCTCGCGCCAGGGAGAAAGCTGGGCGCAGCTCAACGTGATGGACTGGACACATGAGACGCTGCTGCCTTTCAACAAGAATTTCTACCGCGAGTCGCCCACGGCCGCTGCAAGGAGTGACGCGGAAGTTCGGGAATTCAGGGAGAAGAACCAAGTCTCTGTGCTTGTGCGGGACGCACCGAAGCCGGTCATTGCCTTCGAGGAAGCAGGCTTTCCGGAGTACATGGTCCGCAGTCTCTACGAAGCCGGCTTCAAGACTCCCACACCCATCCAATGCCAGGGCTGGCCTGTCGCACTCTCAGGCAACGACATGATCGGAATTGCTCAAACAGGGTCAGGCAAGACGCTGGCCTTCCTCCTGCCTGCACTGGTGCACATCAACGACCAGCAGCGCCTGCGGGTAACTTCCACACAGCGAGGGGATGGTCCAATTGCACTGGTATTGGCGCCGACCAGGGAGCTAGCCAAGCAGATCTCTGACGAATGCCGACGCTTCGGTAGAGTAACCGGCATCCTCAACACTTGCATCTACGGCGGAGCCAGCCGACAGTTCCAGCAGCGGGACCTGGAGAGAGGCATACAAGTGGTGATTGCCACTCCAGGTCGCCTGTTGGACTTCTTGTCCTCGCGTGTCACCAACCTCAAGCGAGTCACGTACCTCGTGCTGGACGAGGCGGACCGCATGCTGGACATGGGCTTTGAGCCCCAGATCCGCAAGATCTTGGGGCAGATTCGCCCTGACCGCCAGACGCTCATGTGGAGCGCTACCTGGCCGCGGGAGGTGCAGGCGCTGGCGCGCGACTTCCTGAAAAACCCTGTGCACATTCAGGTGGGGTCCCTGAACCTTGCAGCCAACATCGACATCGAGCAGCTCATTGAGTTCGTCGACGAGGACCGTAAGCTCCCTCTTCTCCTCAGGATTCTGGACGATATCCTTAAAGATAGGAAGACCAAAATTGTGGTATTCACCGAGACCAAGCGCGGCTGCGACATGGTGGGCAGGGCACTGCGGGAGAAGCGCATGCCCGCAGAGGCCCTGCACGGAGACAAGACGCAGCGGGAGCGGGACAACATCATCAGAGCCTTCAAGAGTGGAGAGTGTCAGGTCCTAGTGGCGACCGACGTCGCATCGAGAGGACTCGACGTCAAGGACATCCAGTTCGTCATCAACTTCGACTTCCCGGGGCAGATTGAGGACTACGTGCATCGCATCGGAAGGACTGCCAGAGCAGGAGCAAAGGGAACTGCCATCTCCTTCTTCTCTCGCAAGAACGCACGCAATGCCAGAGACCTGGTCAAGATCATGAAGGAGACGAAGCAGCCAGTGCCGCAGCCACTGATGGACTTGGTGTCGGTGGGTGGGGGCGGGGACCACAGAGCCTCTCGCTGGCGGCCGAACTACAACTCCGGACCCAGGTCTAGAAGTCCACGCAGAGACCGCTACTATGACTCTAGACGCTAGTTTCTCAGGACACTTCAGAGTGCTGGCGCTTTTAGGCTAGGCTATCGGAGTCGGGCAGCGTGCTTTCGTACCGCGACAGCAGGCCTGCGAGGTGCTCGTTCCTGTCTAGGTAGAGTAGAATGGGCACAGGCTCCTTGAAGTGTACGCGCGAGTAGCAAGTATTGCTAAACAAAAACCTCGGCGCCCCCTTCATCTCCCTGCGAACCACCAGTCTCCCGAACAAATAGTCCATGAAGTTCCCATGCGTGACTATGGCAACGCCCTTGCCTTGGTATTCCGGGTCTCGACTCATCGCATATAGCCGGTCCACTACTCTCTGAGCCCGCTCCCAAGCCCCTTCCTCAGTCTCAATTGGCTGCATGTACCAGCCTTGCTCAGTGCAGCTTTCAGGCAGGACTGCATTTGGGAATCGCTCGTGCAGTTCGGTCCTGGTGGCCCCTCCGAAGGCCTGGCCTTTCATCTGACAGCCCTTGTTCTCGTAGATGTCAGTCCACATTTCCATCGGCACTTCCAAGGCTCTGGATAGTGCGTGGGCAGTTTCAGCGGCTCTGCGCATAGGACTGCAGAAGACTAAGTAGTGATACCTCTGTGGATGTGGACGTCTGCATTGCCTGCGAGGTATCTCCCCAGGTGACTGGCCTGCAGCCGACCAAGCGGAGAAAGGCCAGGGTCACTGTCTCTCACCAGCTCATAGGCAGCCCGGTCTGCGCCCTGCACAGCGTTGTTAGTGGACTCTCCGTGCCTCACTACGTACACATCCAGGCCAGTGGGCGACAAGTACCTGGAAGCCATGTTATTCTAGGACCATGCGGACTGCCACTTGTTCCACCACAGGTTCACGTGGCGGTAGGAGGGGTCGACAGCCACATAAAGGAAGTTCTGCCTGTGTGTCTGCGGGAAAGGGTCGAAGTCCGAGGTGCCCTGGAGCGAATAGACCCTCGATAACACCCGCAGTTCCCCGCTCGCCTGGTCTTTCCCCACAGCCACCAGGTCCTTATACAGTCCTTTCGCAGTGTCCAAATAGGCGCTAATCTCGTCCTCATACTGACATAGTCCTCCTCCCAACACCAAATGTTCAAACACCCGGAACAGAAACTCCGTCCTGTCCTCCGCTGTGAACAACCCGTAGTCCTCGCTTTCCTCCACCATCAGCACTTCCCTGACCCTATCCGCCACTTCTATCCCGTCTATATAGTCAGGCACCATCTTGCGTATGCTCCCTGCATCGTCCACCTTCCCAGCGTCTCGCAGTCGGTCGAAGAGATCCATGGATGTCAGCCGTGCGCGGAGCTCTGTGAATTGGACGTCTGTCACAGCCTCTGTCCTAGCAGCGGAATTGATAGGAGGAAAGGCTCTTCTGACCTCTGCACTATTTACCAGGTCTTTCAAAAAGTCACTAGGAGACATGGAGTTGAAGGGACGGTCGAAGCGGAATTTCGCCACTTGCATGGCAGAAAAGCCCCACTTCTGCTGGAACGCCAGGAAAGACTTGCTGTGGTAGCAGGTGAACTGGGCACTGTCCAGGGAGGTAAAGACATAGGAGGCTTCTTCGTCCATATTACTAAGGTGAGAACTAGTGATGCATGGGGAAGAGTTAGGGAGATGCACCGAGTAGGGCTTGGATTTCTGCGTTGAGGGCGGTTGTGTTGGGGGCGGGAAGAGGCTTGAGGGCAGAAAAGTCAGCTGAGTGAAGCTAGGTGGATGTCACCAAATCAGCAAGTTGTGAGACGTCAAAGCAAGCAAAACAGTGTCCCGCTTCCGCCATGGCAGCCACAATCTCCACCTGATGATTATGCATCAACGTTGAATTAACCACCGCCACCAGTGGCTTGCCCAATCTTAGCACTTGCAGTATTGTCCCAGACCCTCCGTGACTAATCACCAAGTCCGCCCTTTCAATGTCCTCGACTAAGGAGGGTTTATACCGGTAGTAGGGCAAGGCTGGGGTATAAGTCCCGCTGTATGGACTTTACTCCCCGATTTGAAGCAGATTCTGAGTATATCCTTTCGTTTGCAGGGCGGATTGGACGGCCTGGGAGTCGACTGAGCGGATCAGGGCTTCGAAGTGAGTGGAGCCGACTGTGGTGAAGCACTCCATTCTACCTAAACTTGCTTTATCTTAAGGGAGGAGCCGAAGCGACGAGAGTAGAGGACAGCGAAGGCAGTGGCAAGCGCCCAGTGCACATGGTACCAAAAGAGCATGAAATTGAGTAAATCGTGGTACAGCTGCGCTGGTACAAAACCCACTTTGTTGATTTCCACGATGCTGGCCAGCACACCCTCGTCCTTGCTCTTCATCTGGAGGGTGTCTATCTTGGCTTGGAGTTCTAGCTCTTCCACGTATCTAGGAGACTGGATACTTGCAGGCCGGATAGGCGGTGTAAAGGTGGGCGAGCCTGCGAACTCCTCCTCGTCCAATTCCTCCAATAGCATAGAACTACTGCTCACTGGAGCAATAGACACAGAAGGCACACATCCCTTCTTTAGCAGCAGCGCAGCCAGGAAGAGTCCCAGTAGAACCACTGAAAGGTGCTGGTGCAACCGCGCCCAGGCCGAGTTGTTAATGGCTGTGACCTGCATGCGACCGTGCTGCTGAGTTTCTTTATTCGGGGCTGCGAACATGGAATAAGCGATGCTGACGCTTTGGTTGAGGAAGTGTTGGATTTGAGTGCGCATTTGAAGTAGACGCGTGAAAGCCACTGCGGTAATTATGCTTATGCGGAAGTACTCGAATTGGAGTTCGGTTAGGCTCGTAGGCACTAGTAAATCTTTGGTCATTGGCTTTATCCACAACGGAATGCAGAGCACTGGCGAAATCAGCACTAACAGCGATACTCTCTTCGACTCCGTCACATCCAAGCCTCCAGCGAAGTAAGTCAATGTCCCTCGCAGCAAGTAGTTGAATATCGGCAGCAGCACTATTGCCAGAATTGCGCTAAGCACACATACAAAGGCTGTGAAATGGCAGGAAAACGCTGCTTCCTGCCACGCGTGTTTCAGTGCATATGTCATTTGCAGCTCGAACAAACGCACACTTGCATGGAAGTTGAAATCCAGAACCGTGCTGAACTCCGTGAGCAGACACATAGCACTCAGCGAAAAAATCAGAAGTGTGAAAATCAAAGCGATGCCGTTATCCGGACTCAGCAACTTGCTACGCATAAACTGCTGGTACAGCCCAGTGACGCACAGGAACATCACCAATAGACACATGTAGAAACTGAGAGTCTGCTCGAAGTCTAAGTACAGCCGTAGGACCGAACTGAGGACGCACAGCACGATTGCAACTTGCGACATGAGCACGAGGAAGTCGGTTTCGGTGAAGAAGAGACTTTTCACTGAGGTTTTGTCCTCCAGTGTCAGGTAGCTGATTGCGAATTTGTGTGGCTCTTTGTCGTACTTCTTTAGCTCTGAGTCGGAGGGCGGCTGGAACACGCGCAGTCCTCGCAGCAGCTGTTCGCTCTTTAGCAGGTGGGTCTTTAGGCGAGTGAACAGAAACAGCAGTATGCTGATGAGTACGAACTCGCCCGTGACCAGCTGCATATTATGGCCTAGGAAAGGAAAGACAGCACCTGGGCTGCCAGCCGCTCGCTCTTCGGCGTAGGGATCCGACTGCCGCTCAAACGAGTCTCTGCAATTACACGGTTTTCCGAGTAGTAAGGACTTCTAGGCGCATCTCTGGCCATTAACTCCGTGTAAAGGCCGACCACCTTCCCCAGCACTTCCTGTAGACGTGTGGAGGGCAGGGCAAAGAAGCTCTGAGTCTCGTATAGCTGTGCGAGGCGCAGGACTGCAGGCACTCTGTGCGTGTCTTCTATCTCTAGAAGCTCTTCGATGGACTGGATTTCGGAGGTTAGTAAGGTGAGCTCGCCCTCGCCTTCGACTACTGTAGGTCCTTTGGAACTGAGCTTGAGAAGCTGCTGAGCCATTTGAGTGCACCCCAAAGAGTCCTTCAACGCACTATTCGCAGCATTAGTGCGCAGTTCCAGCTCTTCCCCGGCCTCATCCAGCACTGTATAAGTCCATATATACCCATACGCACTGCCTGAATCCGCCCTCCACTTCCCCTGCACAGCCCTCCACTCATTCGCCACAGCCACTGCCTCCTCCCCTACATTGGTCACACTATGTGAAAAGCCCACCTTCAGACCTGCAGGTGTCCTCAGCACTGAAGTAACCAGTATAGGAGTGACCTGCGCTATCAGCCACTGATGGTACGTCCACAGACTTTGATCTGCGGGACATGTATACATCGCATGCTTCAAAGTCGTCAACTCACTTGTAACAAAGTCCTGTGGAAGGCCTGTGGGGTAGAGCCCTGTGACGACCTTGCTGCGGTAGTGCCAGGCGGAGTAGTTGGAGAAGTCTCGATAGATGAGGGTGGTGGTGAAGGCCAGTTCTTCTTCGAAGGTTTGGGAGGCGGCGACCTTCACTAGCCAGGTGCGGTAGTTCCACACGTGGAAGTTGCGCTGGTCCAGGGCCAGCAGCTTGTCACATAGAGCGAGTTCCTTTTTCATCAGCGGCTCGAAATTGCGACTTCGCAGGATCACCCACTGTCGATGGAACCAAAGAGTGTATGACTTCGGACTCTCTCGGGTGATTTTGGTGAGAGTGTCCAGCTCCTTCCCCAACAGTTCCGCCTTCGCTTCCTCACTCTGGTCCTCCAGAAGACACTGCAGAATACGTCTGCGGAAGTTGAAGACTGAGTAGAAGTCGGGGGAGAGAGTGATGCACTTGGTGGTCAAGTCCAGACTTTCTTGGGTGTATGTGGCTTGTTGTTGGGCCTGCAGCACTGCTTCGTGCATGTTGAGGATGGCTCTCAGACGCTGTTCTTGCTTGCGCCGCTCCTCTTCGGTGGGCGGCTGCTGCACCCTCTTTTTCCTCGAGTGCTGCATGCGACTATTAGGCTAAGGAATGCTGGTGCAGTTCTCCAGAGTAGCAGGTCGAGTACAAGAGCCCTCCCTGCCAGTCTAAGCCGCTCACAATGTCACTGTGTGGCTTCGATTTCACTATTTGGCGGAAATCTGGCAGGGAAAAGACCTGCAGTCCTCCGTTCTGATACCCCACCGCCAATATACTGCCCTCACATTTGACGCAATTCGCAAGACTGTCAATAGGCTGTGTGAACGGTACAGTAAGCTGAACGGGGGTTTCAGGCATGCGAATGTCGAAGTAGCCCAGTTGGCCGCATTCACTGATAAGATAGGAAGCTGACCCACTGTGGGAAGCACTGGTAACTGCAGCTGAAAGGGTCGCTAGTAGAGATGTATCGCCACTCCTGGAGTCAAGAAGTTGAACCGCACCATCTCTGTGAGTGGTGAGAAACACGTCCCCGTTGATAGCCTCCACATCAGTGACTGCTCCAGCCTTCGCACTGACTCTTAGCACTTCCACCAGGGTGCTGCTCCAGAGCACGAGTCTGTGTGGCGCTCACTCGTCCTCTGCGGCGGTCATCACGTGGTCACTGACTGCACTAATTGCGGTTCCCATAGAGTGATGAGCTGGGACTCGCCTGGGACTATCCAGTGTATGTGAAGGGAACACGACCAAATCTCCATTGTCGCACACACAGGCCACTCCCTTCCCCCACCATTCCGCCTCTGCCACTCCCGCTGGCTGTGGCGCCGCTGCTAGTTTCGTAACTCTCCCTGGCAGTCTATGATATACACTGACCTGCCCATCCCACATATCCCCCGTGAGACTGGACTCCGCAAGCAGCACATAGTCCTCCCCCACAGCCACACTTTCCAGTTGTGTGCTAGTCCGCAGCAGCTCCATACTAGCAGACTATTAGTTGCGGTCCACCAGGTTGGCAATGGTCTGCTGCATTGACCTGGTCCTTTCGAGCTCCTCGCGGACCACTTCTTCGGAAATCTGAGGCACCACTTCTCGGATTCTGGCCACTGCGAAGTCCACTCCGCCTCTAGGGGCTGTGAGTTGGGCCAGCACTCTTAGGAACTCTTGACTCGGCTGAGGCTGATAGCCCTGCAGAAACACTTGTTTGCAAAGCGGACACTTTCGTTCACGCGAAGACATCATGAGCTTGCGCAGACACTCAATGTGATGGATGTGGCTGCAGGGCAGCTGGGAACAGGTGCTAGAGGGTAGTGGCTCCCAACACATGCAGCACTTCTCATCTCCCAAGGCTTCCACTTGACTTGCAGGGAGCGGGGGACATTGCTGAAGCAGTAGACCTGTGGACTGCTGAAAGCCACGATATCGCAGAAAGTCCTGTTGAAGCTGTTGCAGCACCTTTGTAAGTCGAAAAAACAGTAGAAACTGCAGAGGAAAGCCCAGCCACTTCATATGTGCAAGCAGGAAGTGAGACCATTGGAAGAAACTCACTCCGTGTGCAGCCATCACACACTTGATTTCCCACGCAGTCCAGCTCGTCCTGCCACTCATCTGTATGCCTGCAAGTAGGAGCAGCAGCACAGCTCCGTCATAGTGCAGCTGGACCAGAGTCAAGCCACTAGCCGCCCAAAAGACCCATCCAGTCACTATCATAAGTGACAGTAGTGCGCCCAATTGCAGTGCAATCAGCGCCTCCAGGCCTGCGCGGCGGTTCGCTTGAATGCGCAATTCCGTCCATATCAGCAAGCCGCGTAGGATGGAATAGATAGAGTAGATGCAGCCCCATAGAAGCAATTCCACCATACCGGTGCGTTCTTGTCCCAAGCCTACGACAATAAACTGCAAGCAGCTGTTTTCACTGCTTAGTATTTTGCATAGTTGTGAGCCTTCCTGTGCATTCAGCGGGCCTGTAGCCCTGCATGCAGCCCAATTGGCCATCAAGCCACAGGCCAGAGCCAGGCTGAAAGCTAGTGTCTGTGTGGGAAATACCAGTGCAGTGCGCAAGGAACACTCTTCTGCGAAGTTGAGGAGAGCCGCAGATGCAGACACATTGGCTTGGATGTGGGGCAGCAGGGCTTGGAGCCACAGGCCACAGCTCAACGCCACTGTGGCTGCTGCTACTTGCGGGCGACTGACAGCAGCATACAGGCTCATAATCCACACTTCCCAATTCATTTCTAACTATCTACCAAGTTCCAGGCACGATGTAAGTCCCGAATTGTTAGAGGAGTGTACATATCATTAAAGATTCGAAAGTGCTACATGCTGTGTAGAGTAGCCGCTAGCTTGCTTTCGCTTTACAGTCCATGGACCTAAAGCGGTGTTTTCCCGTCCACAAGCCTCTTCCCTCGACCTAATAGTACTAATGACTATTGCTCTCCCTGACCTTTCCGCACCTTTGCTGGAGAGAAGAGTTGATCAGTCGAAATTCTCCCAGTGCTCGCGTACCTTGCGAGTTCCAAGGCCTTCACCAACTCCTCTTCGTAATCTGCGCTAGCACTAGTGTAGTCCTGTAGGTCTACGTTGAGGAACCAAAGAGCTTCTGTGGACTTGTTGATTAGCCGGACCCTTTTCCTGGCTTTCTGCTGACTTAGGACCACTCCGGGCCACCACATGTCAGCGATTTTTGCGAAAGTAAGTTCAGGCACTTGACGAGGCTTCTCATGGCCACACATGACAGGAAAGTTATTCGTGTAATCGACCCAATTCATCATCAAACGCTCGACATCAGGAGGTTTCAGGATGCAGGTGAAAAGCTGAAGTTCTTCGGGCATTTGAATAAGCATCTCAGTAGCGAGAGGATGTTGAGGGGGAGTTCCTCCTCGAAGACAGCGATCCACTTCCTGCAGTGCGGCTGCCAGGTCTGTCTCTGCTTGTAGCACTTCGCGCTCAAGTGTCTGAATCAGCGATATTTTGTAGACTTGGAGTTGCTGGACGACCAGGTCCATTGAGCTTTGGACACTTCTGATAAACCCTTTCATTTCCTCAATACAGTGCTGAAGTGCTGCTGTGCCTGTCACTGCTTTGCTTTTCTTGCTTTGGTACTCTGCTAGGCTGCAGGATTTTAGCGCTTCTAGAGGAATAGGGTCGTGAATGTTTGCAAGATTTCCATCGAAGTGGCCTGAAAGGCAGTCTGTGCATATGCTTGGGTGGGGCGGACACAGACATATGTGAGTAGCCTGCTTGGCTTGGCAGATAGAGCAGATATGAACAAAGTCCATTATAAGACTAATGGCTATTTGCGGCTGATCAGCAGTCGCTATTAAGGAAAGTGGAGTCCTGCTTTTACACAATATTAAGGCACGTATTATTAGCCTCACATATTGCGATACAAACCGAAAAATAAGTATTTCATATATGACCAAATTGACAATATTTAGAAGGGCAATTTGAACTGTAAGCTTATATTATCAGAAGAAATATTTTAATAGCATTCCCATTTAATTTGTCAATTGCCTGAAAAGATGTAAAGAGCTAGATGCTGTTCGCACACATTGCACTAGCAGCAGCCACCATTTATACCGCAGTCTAATGGCGTAGCTATAATAAAGCGATGGCGGGAAATCATATTTGTGTTGAACCGAGTTGCCGGTTTTCTGCTTATATGTTCGGATTCGTGGGTGCAAGTAAACACACCGTATGCTATCAGCACATCAGCCGCCTCACAGACCAAGGCGTGCTTATCTTTGAGATAGAAGCCTATCAGTTCCTTGAG
>Ga0247837_1004695_pt1 | contig 21628 bp, 18 predicted proteins | sample LaCtaG_2_FD_187115 | JGI IMG/M metagenome (GOLD analysis project Ga0247837, IMG submission 187115) | Freshwater microbial communities from meromictic Lake La Cruz, Castile-La Mancha, Spain - LaCruzMarch2015_14.5m | ecosystem: Environmental > Aquatic > Freshwater > Lake | place: Spain: Castile-La...
TGAGTAATTTAAACATTATTAAACTATTATTATTATATTAGTAGAATATTAATATTCTTTTATAAATTATATTAATATAATAGTAAACATAAATAGTAAACATAAATAGTAAACATAAATAGTAAAAATAAGCATAAGAACTATTTAGTAATTACTAAATAGTTTTCTTTCATTTAAAATAGAGTTATTTAGTAGTTTTTGAGAATAATATAATCTTATTTTTTTATAACAATATTATAATATGCTTCAACTAAATCCGGCTCCACTTGATTCTGAAAATTCCAATTTATTAGAATCAAAATTATCTAAAAATTCTAATAGAACATTAAAAAATAAAAAATCAGTAGACTTTAGCAGTACTAATATTTCTAATGTTAAAAACAATGATAATGATTCTACAAAAAATAAAATAACAACTTTAGGAAATTTAATGTCAAAGATTCATGAAAATAATGAGGAAGACGACGAATATAGTAATAATAATAACTACAGCGCAAATGTTATTGATGAAAGTATTAGCAAATCATTAACAAGTAGTTTAAATAGCGAACTAGAGAAAATTCAAAAAATGAGACAATCAGGAAATAATATACCACATAATGTCTTTTTTAATAACAATGAATTAAATAATAGTCCAGTTCAGAGTCCTAATCAAAATATAGGAGAAAATTCCATACAAAATCCTACAAACAATAATAAATCCTTTAGTTCAAACTTATTAGGAGATATAGCAAAAACTGGCGATTTCTCAAATTTTAATGACAGTTATAATTTAAAATATAATCCGTCTTCACAAAATGCTAATTCAATAAATTTTGATAATAATAAACTCTTATCAAAACTGGAATATATAATTCATTTGCTAGAAGAACAACATAATGAAAAAACAAATTATATTACAGAAGAACTAATATTATATTTGTTTTTAGGAATATTTATTTTGTTTGTATTAGATTCCTTTGCTAGGGCAAGTAAATATGTTAGGTAATAGTTTTAAATAATAAAAGTGTAACTACTTAAATACTAATTAAAACTATTTAGAGCTATTTTATTAATTATTATGATAAACAATAAAATAGTCTTATGACATTGGTAAAAGAATATTTGGAATTGACAAAACACTATAAAGTAATTTATGGCGCAAAAACATTAGTATTAATGGAAGTAGGCAGTTTTTACGAATGTTATGCTATTAAAAAAGCCGAAGGACTATATGAAGGAAGTGATATATTAGATTTTACACAAATTAACGATATGATAATTGCTAATAAGAACTCATATGTTGATGAAAGTAATGTTGTAATGGCTGGATTTGGAATAATTCAATTAGACAAATATGTTAGAAAAATGTTGCTTCATGGATACACAATAGTTGTGTATATTCAAGATAAACAAACTAGTAAAACGACTCGCAGTTTGGGTTGTATATATTCACCTGGAACATATTTTGATAATAATGACTACTATAGTCATTCTGGAACAAATGTTACTGACTATTTAACAAATAATACAATGTGTATATGGATACATTATAGCAAAAAAAACAGAATTGTTAAAGAAGAAATGATTACAATTGGATTAACATTAATAGATATTATTACGGGGAAACTTATAAGCTATGAATATGCTATTAATTATATTAATAGCCCAACAACCTACGACCAACTAGAGAAATACATTTCAATTTATAATCCATGCGAACTAATTATTATTACTAATACTAGTCAAAATACTAATTTTATTGATGATGTTATTAGTTATGCCAATATTAATTCGGCAAAAATTCACAAGGTTTATTTAGTTGAAGATGAAGACTTTAGAGAGACTGCTACTGCTACCACGACTGCGATTGTAACTAGTTTTGAGACTATTGCAAAAAATTGTGAAAAACAGTTATATCAAGAAACATTAATAGATAAAATATATGGTGATGGTTCTTATAGGGGCAAATCAGAATTTCAAAATTATAGTATTGCTAATCAAAGCTTGTGTTTTTTGTTAGTATTTATTGAAAAACATAATCCAGCATTAATTAAAGCGATTGACTATCCGCATTTTGAAAATATTAATAGTCAATTAATTTTGGCAAACCATTCTCTCAAACAATTAAATATGATAAGCGACCAGCGCTATAATGGCAAATTAGGTTGTGTAGCTAATTTTTTAAATAACACACTTACTAACGCTGGTCGGCGCAAATTTGCCTATGATTTATTACATCCAATCAATACTATTGCAACTTTAAACGCAAGTTATGATGTAACACAAGAATTAATAGACACAAAATTTTATAAAATTATTAGCATTTATTTATTAAATGTGAGAGATATTGAGAAGTTTGAGCGAAGACTTATGATGTATAAGTTAGACCCAAAAGACTTTGGGACTTTATATGCAAATCTCTCTAATATTTCAATATTATTTGAAAAAATAAGCACTTCTAAATCTAATGTATTACTTTATTCATACATTTCTAGTCTAGTAAATGGCAACATTTACGATTTTGCAAGCTTCCTAAATAGTTATATTGAAAAAGTATTTGATTTAACTAAACTTGCCAATATTACATGCGATAAGTTTTCTAGTTATAGCTTAGTTGAGCTCGACTTTATTAGTAAAAATTATAATAAGAAACTGGATAAACTGTTTAAAAACAGTTTTGATTCACGAGAACAATTAGACGCAATTGTTAATTTTTTATCAGAATTGTTGAGAGATTATGAAAAACCAAAGTCAGGGCAAAATGTAAAAAGTGCGAAGGCAAAAAATGCTAAGAAAACATTAGTCAACGAATACAATAATAGTAACATTAACATAGATGATGATGAAGTAACATATATTCATAATAGTGATTTGTTAAATAATCCAAAAACAACTCTTGAATTAGGAGATGATGATGCCTGTTCATTAGGCTATAATTATGTTAAAATTCATGAAACATCCAAAAGCGATGCCTTATTGATTATTACAAAACGCCGTTCCTCATTATTAAAAACTATAATTAGCAACCTTATTGCAAAGTCTGGACCAAAATATAGTATATGTTATAATTCAAAATATAGCAAATGCAATGAAATTATTGAACTGGACTTAACGCTTATTGATTTTAAAAGCCACGGTTCAAATAATAGTAACAATATAATAATATCAAGCCAAATTAGCACATTAACTCATGCTATTCAAAACTCGAGAGATTGGCTACTTGACGAACTAGGCGCTACTTATAAAACTATTATGTGTGAGTTTAATAATTTAACAGCGGAATATTACAAAACTAATTATAAAAACGATGCTTTAGAAAACACAAAAACGTCACTACTTGGAACAATCTCTCAGTTTGTGGCGCTAAGTGATGTATGTTATGTAAAGGCTTATAATGCGTTAAAATACAATTATTGTAAACCGCAAATTGTGAACGAACCTACAATAAACGCAAAGTCATATGTTAATTTTAAAAAGCTTAGACACTGTTTAATAGAGCATTTAAATGCTAATGAATTATATGTAACAAACGATTTAGAATTAGGAACGGCAAAAAATGGAATTTTATTATATGGCACAAACGCGGTTGGAAAAACAAGTTTTATTAAGTCAATTGGTATAGCCATTATAATGGCTCAAGCTGGAATGTATGTTCCATGTGAAGAATTTATATATTATCCATATGAATATTTATTTACACGCATTTTGGGAAATGATAATATTTTTAAAGGTCTCTCTACTTTTGCGGTAGAAATGTGTGAATTGCGAACTATTATGAAAAATGCTACACGTAATAGTATTATTTTAGGTGACGAATTATGTAGTGGAACAGAAACTACATCAGCATTAAGTATTTTTGTCGCAAGTTTAGAGAGATTACACGCAATTCAAAGCACCTTTTTATTTGCGACACATTTTCATGAAATATTGGAATATGAAGAAATTAAAAGTCTTGACAAACTTAACGCATATCATATGTGTGTACTATTTGACCGTGAAAAAAACACGCTTGTTTATGATAGAAAGCTACGAGAAGGACATGGCGAGTCAATGTATGGACTAGAAGTATGTAAATCGCTAGCTTTACCTGATGATTTTATTGAACGCGCGTATGCTATTCGTAATAAATATAATAAAAAACATATTAGTGTATTAGAGGCAAAAAAAAGTCGCTATAATGCAAATAAACTGCGCGGTCAATGTGAATTATGTAGTAACCATGAGGGGACAGAAGTTCATCATTTACAGTTTCAAAAAAACGCAAAGCATGGAATAATTAATGGCGAATTTAATAAAAATCATAAAGCCAATTTAATAAATATATGTACGAGCTGTCATGACAAAATCCATAGTTTAAACAGCGAATTTAGAATTACAAAAACGAGCGATGGTTATAAATTGCTTCCATTGTAAAATATTATATATAATATATTATAAAATGGAGAAACCAAAATCTCCAAAATCTCCAAAATCTCCAAACTCTCCAAACTCTCCAAACTCTCCAAACTCTCCAAACTCTCCAAAATCTCCAAAATCTCCAAAATCACCAAAAAAACAAGAAGCCACATACATTATTGACGCACATGGAACTATGCTTACAACAAACTTTGGTGACAGTGATAGTCCTATAGTAACAAAAAAGTATCATGCTATTACTATACCACAAGATATGGAAATATATACATTTAATGATTTAGGAAAGTGTGTAGCACCTAGTAATGGAGAATCTAATATGATATGTAAAACTGATTTAGATAAATATAAAACAAGGCTAATAAAGTCTATTACGCCTGCGTTTAAATTTATTCATGAATATGGAAAAGAAAACAAATTTCCTGAACTATTTTTAACACCAGACAAAGCAACACCAGTTCAATTTTATAGTGGTATAACACATTGTATTCCAGAAAACCTTAGAACTAGTGGTTCAAGAGAAAAAGAACTTATATATAATATTGATGCTAAAAATACAAAAAATTGTGAATATGCTTCAATTGTTTCTAATTCTATATGTACTCCTTATAATTGTCATAAGACATACAGCACCTATTATAAAGAACAATTAATGGGATACAAATATGACCCAAGTGCTCCTTATCATAGTATTAATAAATGTGGTCCAATTTTGCTAAGCGAAGCTCTAGCTATTATTCAAGCACATTGTGAAATATACTATGGTTCCACTTGTGTCATAAAAATTTATATAATTGCATGTTTGACAGAAACAGATTTACTAAGCTTACGCGAGGGTTCCAAGGCTTTATATTTATATACAGCAAATGAATTGAAGCACGACCATCCCATGTTTTCTAGTGCAAATGCTTTATTTAATATTGCTCCTGATACACTAAATAGCGAAGAAAAGACTTACATAAAGAAGTTAATTGTTTCTGCTGATTTACATCTTATTAAACCCACTGTTAGTGAGGAAGAGAAACAGAAAAAAAAACAGAAACAAATTAACTTAATGGAACATTATTATGAAGTCAGCAAACATAATACATTTAATAAAGTTAACTTTCAGAATGTTGTAGAAAGTTTAGATGACTTTAAAGCTATTATGCTAACAAAGCCATCCTTTACCATACATATATATATGTATAGAAATAAAGAATTTCGTATTAAAACTTTTAATGGCGCATTTATAGAGTTTAATAAACTAGAAGTAACTAAACCAGAACTAACTAAAAAATTAGAAGCTACTTCTAGAGGACGCATTAAACAGAAACTAGATAATTATGTAAGAAATGCATTATATAAATTTGATAATGCTGAGGATGCTGATAATGATGATGATTTATATTCGACCCATGACTTTACTAATACTAATGAACTTGATATTTTACCTAGAATCAATGAAATTAACTTAGCATTTCCATTTAATATTACAAGTCCATTTGATTTAAGTGATGTAATATATAAACAATTAAAAGAATTAATACAACTCACACAACAAAAACAGGCTCGTGGTCCTCAGTATCGCAAAAAAACATTAAGGAAAAAACGCAAAAAACCAAAAAAAAATAATACACTAAGAAATTAGGAAATTACTTACTTACTTACTTAGCTTAGTCTTCGAGACATACTTTTTGACATCTAGGAAGTTTAACCTTAGTATGCTTTTCAATAGTAGCAATTTGTGCGTTATTAGGTGCTTCTTTGTTTGCTTCCCATCGTGCTAACATTTGTGGAGATACTCCAATAAGGGCAGCAAATTGCTTCTGATTTTTTAATTGACTTAATCTGGCTTGAGAGATTAATTGTCCGAGCTGTTTAGGAGCATCCATAACGATTACTTCTGGAATATGTGGTTTTTTAAATGTTACCTTTTTTGCATTATTGCTTGGTATAGCAGTTGTAAACCTAACACTATTCCAATCTTGATGCTGTATCATATTTTATATTATAATATTATAAGTTATTATAAAATAATATAACAAATTAAAACAATTCAATTTTATATAATATATTTTATAATATTATAGTATACAACATGGCAAGCAAATTTGTAAAGATGACACAAACAATTGTTTTTATTGTTATTGCGATAGTAGTAAGTATAATATTATTAAGTTATTTCAACATCAATATGACATCTAATGACACATTAAAATTAAACAGATTTGCTGTTTTTGAAGGATTTGAAGAGCAACAAGAAAAAGAAAAGAAAAAAACTAATCTAATTATACAATAAATACACTAATACACTAATACACTAATATACTAATACACTAATACACTAATACACTAATACACTAATACACTAATACACTAATACACTAATACACTAATGCATATTTTCATATTTTCATATTTTCATATTTTCATATTTTCATATTTTCATATTTATTGTTTTATATTATTTTTAAAAATTGAAATATAAAACTATTATATTTTAATAATATAATATAATAGTTTACTATGATTATTCCAGTAAAATGTTTCACATGTGGTAAAGTATTAGGTAATAAATATAGATATTATCAACGCGAAGTTCAAAAACGCAAAATAGATAAATCACTTGAACTTGATAAAGTAGTATATTTAACAAAAAATTTTATGGATAAAACACCAGAAGGAGAAGTGCTTGACCTTCTTAATTTAAAAAAAAGTTGTTGTCGCAGACATATGATAACACATGTTGATATTGAGTAATGTTTTGAGTAATGTTTTAAATAATGTTTAAGTAATTTTCTGTAATATTTGTTCATAATAGTCTTGTTTTTTTTTCTTTTTTCCATTTTCATCACACAATGCAATACCTAATTGCTCTGCTATTTTTGTCAAGTCGTCAAGTTTATAGCTTGAAAATGCTTTTAATGGTTTCTCAATATTTTCGATATAAAAATAAGTGGTTAAATATTTTTGCAGACCATCTTCACTAAGCGATTCGTTTAATAGCTCAACATCAAAATTATTAAATTGTGCACTCATTTTTTCATTTGATAATTGCAAGACTTTATAATTTTGTAAATTATAAACTTTTTCATCGTTATTGCTACATAAAACACAATATGTGTTATTGGTTCTTATAATTATTACATTTATTAAATATAATATACACAATGCATGAAATGTTTTAAAACTGATTTTTTCATTATTAGTCAAATCGTCTTCCACAAATAATTTACTTATTTTGAAGTGTTTTAAGCTATTTTTTTGACTTCGCAGTTTTTCAACCATACTAAATTTAAAGTCTTTCATAACTTTAAAGGAATTAATATTTTCCAAATCACTATCATTAAAATTGTTAATAATTTTGTAAAATAACCAAAATAATTTATCTTGAAAATTTTTATGATTTGTGATTTTAAACGGCTCATTGTATTTGCTATATTTTTTACTATAGTTTATTTTAACTTTACTCATTGGAATATTAGGAACTATTGACATATTATACTTTTTATTATAATTAGAATTGCTTGAATTAACAGTTGAATTAACAGTTGAATTAACCACTGAATTAACACTAGAAGTATTACTATTTGAGTGCGTATTTGATTTTTTTAAATCATATAACATGTATTGTGTTAACTCTTCTAATTTAATAGGAGTGTACAATTTTTCTTTAGAATGTAACATTAGTTACACTATTACTGATAATATCTTTATTATCTTTAAAATAAATTGTTTCCAAATCTTTTTTCAATTTTTCATCTTTATTAATATCGGTTTCTTGTTTTTTAACAAAGTTAATATAGTCTTGGATTTCATTATACGTAGCTATTGTTATTTTATTAAGATTTACAAAAATACCATTATTATTTTCATTTAAATAAATAGCATTTAATTTTAATATTTTAGCTATTTCAATATGATGTATTTTATCAAGCGGTTCAATAATTTTACACAATTTGTCTAGATCGTTGGGATGAATATTGTTTTCTTCATTTAAAGCCATTTCTAATAATAATCCTTTAAATAGCTTTAAATAGTATTAAATTAGGTAAATAAATTATAAAATTTTATAAATTGGTTTAAATAATTTATAATATTATATATGTGTTGGAACGAAACAGTATCATTAAATACTTTTTTATTTAGTTTTTCGCAATAAATTTTGCATATTTTAATAGTATAATCAATATCTATAGCTATTTCAAAAATATTTCATTTACTTCAATGCAATTATTAGAATATTTTGCTTGGAAACATTTAAATAATAAAAAATATAATAGATTATTATCACAGTTAGGTTTATTTCTTATATTTATACAACCATTCTTAGTTCGAACGCTTTATAAGTTAACAATAAACAATAAACAATAAACAATAAACAGTAAAGTTTAAAATAGCTAAGCGCTATTTTTTTTCACTCTTATTCCACCTTTTCTTGTTTTTAGTTTAATTTTTTCACCTCCAATAGTTTGTTCTATAGTAGAGTCCAAATCTTCTTCCACTTCTAACCCATAATCGCCTTCTAGCTCTTTTTTTAATGTCCCGTAATTATTAATATTAATTAATTCAGCAATTACACTAATAAATTTATCATTTAATTCATAGCGTTGTCCCAATACTCTAACTTGTAACATATCATTTTCTTTAATTTGTGAAAATAATTCATTATTATAATGATGGTCGCGTGCTATAAAAATAATATATGGACTAATATTATCCTCCGTTAATAATTCAGCACGCACTCCAACTTTTGTAATAGATTTTGCTACACAATTTAACATCATTGACTCCACTGGATTTGTAATCAAACACTCAAAAACACATTCAAACACCAACTTATTTGAAAATAATTCACCACCCGAATATGTTAACAATTTTACACTATTATTTTTAACATAACCATCTTTAATACATTTATTTTCATTAAATTGTTTTAATTTAACCTCTAATGTGTTAAATAAATCAGAATTAACCTCGTTATAATTTAAAACTATTTTTTGCGTTAATAATGAACTTATATATATATGTAAATTAGTAGTTGAATTTTTACCAGTCAAATTTTTACTACTCAAATTTTTACTAATTTGAGTTTTGTCTTTACCTAGTTTTAATGAGTAGTTTTTATTTACTAATTTAGACATCTTGGTATATAATAATATTTTTATATTTAATATTTATTCAATTATATATATTAATATTATATTTTTATAATAACGCAAAAAAAAACAAATTAGCTAAAGTTATTAATCAATGCTTGAGATAAGTTAAAAAACCAATGTTTGTCGTCTTTTTTAATTAAATTATAATATCTAAAATAAATTTCCAAAGCATTGCAAAAAGTAATTTGATTGTACTTTTTTAGTTTTTCAATAATAGTATTAGATACTCCAATAGCAACAAACAATTTTTCACTATGCGCTTTTCCCGCTTGACTGCATCGCGCGCCTTTGTTTGAACCGCTTCGTATTTTGAAATATGTAATAAATTCTTTTTTGTTTTTTTCTGCTAATACTAAAAATCCGAGAGATTTTGCCAATGCCGATGGAGTTACTTTTTTATTATTAATAGTTTCAACAAAATCATCATAGTCTTCTGATTGTCCTAATGTTAATAATATATTAGAACCACTAATGTGAGGAGTTTTACTTTTTGTTATTATGTATAATGTATAATTTTTAAATTTACTCTTTTCTGCTAATATTAGTGCTTTTAATTTACCATTAGCACTTATTATTATATTTTCATTATAATAATATAACAATTCTTTTTCAAAATCAGTTAATCCAGACAAATTATAGCCATTATTTAATAAATAATTAACAAGTAAAATTGTTTTGTCATACGCGAGTTCATCTAATAAAATAGCAATTGCTAATTTTTGGGTAACACTTGTATTTAATACATCACTATTTTGTAACAGTTTAATAATAGTTCCATAACTTATAAATTTATTGTCATTACCAGCATAATTGTCTGGCATATTAGTAATATTATTATAATTAATATCAAGTTCAATAATTAATGATTTTACATAGTCTATATTTTCAATTGTTAAATAATTCGCGTCAAACATGTCAAAATTAATTTTTGTATGTGCTACTTTTGTGTTTACGTTAGGTTTTTTTGGCGTTTCTTTAACTTGCTCAGGTTGCTCAGGTTGCTCGGGTTGCTCGGGTTGCTTAGCTATTTTATCATCAAATACATCAAACGTTTCTGGGAGAGCAAAGGGTACACCATCTGGTTTAACTTGTATTGGATTAGAACGCTCAAAAATAGTAGCATCATTATTTAATAATAATGGTTGGAAAATATAAAAATTTTCAATATTTATTAGGTTACCTAAAGTATTATATTTATCAGTTATATAAATATTTTCATTATTTACCAATTGATCCAATGCATTATTAATATGATTTGTTGAATAATTGCTAAAACTAGTTAAATAGCTAATAATATAATCTTTGGAGCAAAAATATCTCTCTTTAAACAAATCCCTAATAAGTTTAATTATTGCCTCATTATTTGTTTGTAAATAAGACTCATTGTAAGAATAATTATTTTCTTCAATATCTTGTGTTAAACTCATTTTTATTTTATATTCTTCTAAATCAGGTTTACATTTATAACTACATTCGGCCATATAATCACATAATGGACTGTATGATTTATCACCAATATTATAAATTATTGTAGAATTATTTGATAATGTTATAGACAATTTTTTATTAAGCAGTTTTTCATCAAACTTTTGTTGCTCATAATTTAACATGCAATCAATAGAATGTTCTTTTAATATTCTACTAATGCCACCTATAACTTTTGCTTTTGCTTCTGCTTTTCTATAAATCAATAAATCAACAGCTTCAACATCATTATTCAATAGTGTACCATGCATAAATATTTGAACATTTCTTTCATTGAGAGGCATATTTTTATGACTACAAGTTCGTATTGCACGACCAATTATTTGCTCTATTCTATTTATATTAAACCACGGCTCTAAAATATGCACTTGTCTTATAAATTTTAAATCAATGCCTTCACTTCCCGCAGCAGAAAGAAGAATCACCTTAACATTTGTACCATCACTATTATTTGTATTAGTAGCTGCTTTTAAATCACCAACAACATCAGGAGATAAATTTTCATTGCCACTAATAATAATATATTTGGCTCCATTGAATTTTGTTCCGGGTGTTAATTCTGACTTTTTCCTATAACTAGCTATATCTAGCTCTTCACTTTGGGGTGTTAAAAATAGTGATTTATTTGCTCCATATCTTGAAAATCCGAGAGATTCTAGTGTTAGGGCAAATGGAATCAGTCCTGCATCAATAAATTGCGAATATACAATAACGGGTCCCTTACTATCAATAATAGAGTCTATTATTGATTTAATTTTAAAACTATATTTGCCAATACTATTAATATCAAATATATTGGGACTAGCACTATTTTTATACACATAATGATGCCTTGATTTAGGTGCATATGTTTCTTGATATTGCATAATATTATTAATACCTGCTTTTCCAATTACCTCTTTAATAGAAACCAAACTATTTATTTCTTCCAAGTTAATATTTTCTATTAATTGTGTAATATTATTTTCATAAGAGGCCATTTTTTCTTCAAAATAATTTTCTAATTTACTGTTTGGAAATACAATATTTAATGCTTCTAATGGTTTTTGTAATAATGTATATCCATAAGAATCCATGTCATTTAGTTTGTCTTCATCAAATTTTGATATATTATTTTTTAAAACAATATTGTATATAAATTCTTGATATGGAGAGATTTTAGTATTTATATATATATCAAATAGTTCTATTGATTGTGTTAATGGAGCACCATTAATTTTAAATTGGGGGTATGTTGTATTTAAAATACTGTTTGGTGATGAAAAATCATTTGGTAAAATTCTAAAAGGAAAGCTCAAAGGATTATCACCTTTTACATAACTAATATATCCAGTTATTTTTCGTTTAAATAACTCTAATCCCACTTCTTCTCCTTTGGCATTTACTAGAAAAGAACCATCACTATTAAATATATCTTTAATATCTACAATACTTCGTCTATCATTCATATTTAATATATTAATTAAAAAAACAATTTCTTTATAATCATTAAACATTGGTGTTGCAGATAAAAATAATAATTTTAAATTATTTACATTTTTAACTAGCTTTAATAACTCATTTGAAACCAATTTGTTAGTATTATCTTTTGACTGTCTTATATTATGAAATTCATCAATGATTATTAGTCTATTATCAAAAAACTTTTGCAGTCTTTCTGCTACTTTTTTTTTATGTACGCTTTCAGAGACAATTGCAGCATTTGCAGAATTTGATTTCTTTATTATAAGATTTGCAAACTGCGTGTAACCCATAAATAAGTAATAATTATTTATAATATTTGTCATAATTTTTACTAATTTTTCTCGTGTCAAGTTTTTATGTGTGCTATTAATTTCATCTAATATACTTTGACCCGCACAATTATTAATTGTCCATATGTTATTTTTAAATTCTAATTTTCGTTCATCAAATAATTGTAAATAGAAATTTTCTTGAACATTTGGAGAGGCTACTATTATAATACGTTCACTATAACCCATATATTTCAAATATTTTCGTGTTTCTTCAGCAACTCCTATTGCTGAACAAGTTTTGCCTGTTCCAAGTCCATGATAAAGTAATAGTCCATTATAGGGGGTGTTTATCGACAAAAAATTCTTTATAAATTTTTGATGCGGTGCTAGTTCAAAATCTTTATCACATATTTCATTGCTTAATTTTTCAAAGTCAGAATCTAAATTTACTTGTAGTTTATTTTCAGCAAATTCTTTTTTGTTTGCTATTTTAATATTAAAAAATTCATCATCTAAATGTGGATATAAGTATTTATAACTTTTATCAAATGACTCATTTAATTCTTTCATATTTAATAACTCAATTGCATTCAAAAAGTATTTCGTGTCACTTTTTGTTTTAACATTTTTTTCAAGAGCCTCTAATTCACTTTTAGTTAGTGTTAATTTGTTTATATTTTCTTTGAACATTTCTGATAACTTTAAATTATTATTGTCAAGAGGGGGTCTCGTATAACTATTTGTCTCGTCTTCTTCTTCCGCGCTACTAGCTTCTTCTTCTTCGCCATTAGCTTCTTCTTCTTCGCCATTAGCTTCTTCTTCGCCATTAGCTTCTTCTTCTTCGGCGCTAGCTTCTTCTTCGCCACTAGCTTCTTCTTCTTCGCCACTAGCTTCTTCTTCTTCGCTACTAGCTTCTAACTCATCTGGTTCTTTTGCATTTAATTGTTCCGACGGTTCCGTCATTATATATATAATCTATATGTTTTTAATAATTTATTTAAATCATTTATTATATTAGTTTTTTCATAGTTATAATCTCTAATATAATTACATACATTAGTAATAGGAACCCATTTTATTTCACTAATTTCATTAATTTGAAAATTATTTACAGGAATAATAGCATTATCAATAATGCCAACAAAATATTTGTGTTTATAAGATTTATAATTTGAACCAGTAAAAATTTCTTCAAATGGCACAATATTATTAAAAATGTCAATATCACTTTTTTTATATCCAGTTTCTTCTTCAAATTCACGCAATCCACATACAATATCTTTTTCATGATAGTTACGACGCCCTTTTGGAAACCCCCATTCGGGTTCATTATACTTTTTATCACATAAATCAATTAAATCTTTTAAATTGTAACTTTCTAAAATATTAACAAAACCACATTTCAATTTATTAAATTTTATTTTTGATAACTTCTCCTCGTTTCTATACAAGTTATTTGTATTATAATTCCATAAATAATTCCATATTGTAGCAAAATCATTTTCTAATAAGAAAGTTCTCTCATTTATGCTCATATTATTTAATAAATTTAAAATATAATTTTTATCTTCCATAATATATTTGCCCCTCATAAAGTCTATAAATGCTAAACTGTCTTTACGCTTTATTATTAATAGTTCAATAACATTTTCAACATGTTTTAAATCAGCATTAAACTTTTTAACTATTCGTAAGGGAATAATTCCAATACTTGTTACCGGAACACGACAGTTATGAAATAAATGCCCTAACTTACCACAGTTGTTGCAAAATACTTGCTTCTTAATATTCATAATTAGCGTAAATAGCCAGTTAATGTATTAACGTGTTATTGTTTTATATTTATTTAAAATAGACATTTAATCGCCATTTAAATTAAATTAGAATATATATAAAATGGATTTAAAAGAACTGCGAAGTTATCGCATTCAATTTGAGCAACCATATTACAATTCAATTGGTTTAGGTATGTCATTATTTGATTTATTTATGACATTTTTTATTGCCTATTTAATTGAACCATTTGTAAGAGTATATACTAGACTAAATAGACAAGCATATTACTTAATGTTATTACCGTTAGGAGTATTTAGTCATATATTAACAAATCAACACACATTCTTAAATGGTAAATTGTTTGATAGTTCAATCAATTTATATAAAGTGATAATGATTATTATAGTAATAAAATTAATATATGAATTAGGCAAGAGTTTTTATGGTAAAAACACGTAATAGTTTTATTAATGTTATTTATAAGTTATGCCCCCTAATTTAAAAATATCAAATAATAATGTATCAAATAATAATGTATCAAATAATAATGTATTGAATCCAACAATATGGGGTCCTCATTATTGGTTTGTATTATATACAATTGCACTAAGTTATCCCAATAATAGCAATGATTCAACAAAAAAGAAATATTATGACTTTATAACAAATTTACCATTATTTTTACCAATTAGTGATATTGGAAATATATTTAGCCGATTTTTAGATGCTTATCCAGTTACACCATATTTAGACTCGCGCGAGTCATTTATAAAATGGGTTCATTTTATACATAATAAAATAAATAGTTATTTAGGAAAACCTGAAATAACATATTATGAAGCAATGAATAAATATTATGAAAACTATAAATTGCAAGAACTAAAGAAAAATGATGATCGCAAAAATAAGCAAAAATATATTTTTGGAAGCTTGATAATATTATTAGTGTTAATAATAATAGGAATAAGTGTTAAAGTTTAATATACTTAATATACTTAATATACTTAATATACTTAATATAATTGTTTAATATAATTATTTAATATAATTATTTAATATAATTATTAATATTAACTATGAAATTAGAATTGCTTATATTAACTGTAACAGGTTTTGTATTATTAAATACATATTTTGAAGGTAAATTAATACAAAAACTTAAAAATTACGAAAAATATTATAAAATGGGGTTAATTGCTTTTATTGGGTTATGCATATATTTATTTATTAAAAAAAATCCCGCAAATTATAAAGATTTTGTTCATAATACAAATGGGTATATTAAATATTTACCAATAGATAGAAATACAGCAAGTTTTATAACTCCTATTATTGATTTTACATCTAAATCGATAACAAATGAATTAAATAGCAATTATAATTTAAGTAATGGAACAAATATAAGAGAGTCTCAAAATTTACATAGGTCAATTAATACTAATTTGACAAAACAACAGCAAAAAATATTGCAATCAGGTAATACTTCAACAAAACGAAGTGTGAGCGAAACCAAAAAAAAATATGTAGCAGCATCACAAAATTGGCATTGTAAAGACTGTCAAAAACAATTACCTGCATGGTTTGAAGTAGACCATGTTATTAAACTAGAATATGGCGGTTCAAATTCTATTGATAATTTAGTAGCTTTGTGTAGAGATTGTCATGGTAAAAAAACTGCATTTGAAAACTTATAATTGAAAACTTATAATTGAAAACTTATAATATTGATTTTAACAAACTTAGTAATTTATATTATTAATATTATTTAATATGGCACAAATATTAAAAACAAGTTATAACTTGGTTAGTACCACTTCAGATAAAACAGTGGCATTTCTTAAAAACAGTCTAAATATTTTTCTTGATATAATAGTTAACGGAATAAAATTTAAATCTAATGCAACAGATTCATCAACTCATGTATATTATTACTATAAGTATATAACTATTATATTAATAGCTCTAGTATTTGGACTGCTATATTATTTAAATACTTATCAAAATTTATTTGGAATAAAAAATACACAATATGAAATTTTGGGAGCGCTTGTATTATTAGGTATAGGAATCTTTTATTTTCTTTTTTTAGTATTTAGAAACAATAGCAATAATACAATTTTTGAAGAGGATAGAATGAAATTAGACAATAACGCACTTAAATCAAAGAATTTAAGTAATAATACTTATTATGATAAAGATTATAATGTAGATAATGATACAATCAAAAACACACTTGTAAAACCATTACTAACTTTGTTTATGTATATTGGGTTATTATTTTTTATATTAATAAGTGTATTATATATTGTTAATTATGTATTGTATTCACAAAAAAATAGTAATTCATTTAGTATTACACAATCAATTATAAGTTTAACGATTGTAATTGTTGTGTTAGCAATTATTGCCGCTACTTTTTCAATAAAGTCATCAAATGCAAGTGATGATTGTATTAATGAACCTGAAAATATGCTTATCTATAATTACATTTGTATTATGAAAAAAGTAATTTTTTTTATACCATGTTTGTTAGTTATTGCTATTGATGAATTAAATAAAGATATTAAATTAACACCAAACTCTGTATATTTATTACTTTTTATTTTACTATTTCTTATAACTTTATTATTTATTGTACCATTCTTATTTAATTATTCTAGAACATTAAATAAGAGCAGCTTATTAAAAGGAACAGGACCCTATTATTTAAATGAAATGAAAGTAATTGGTATTTATCAAAATCTTAATAAAAATGTTAATGCTAGTGTTGATGTTCCAATACCAAAAAATGATGTTGAAACCATTAGTCATATAAAAAATCCAATTGATGCCCTGCTAAATAATTTAAATTTAAATAAAAAAGACAAAACAATATTTAAGACATCCGAATCCGATAGTTCAACACTAATTGGTTCTGAAAGCAAGGAAGTAACCAAACAAGCACAAGAAAATACTAGTGATACAAAAGGTTACAATTTTAAATTATTTAAAAATGATTATAATGGTGTTTACAATATTAAAACCAGTTTTTATGATCCACCCACAGTTGTTAAAAAATTTCCATATAATTATTCATACAGTATAAGTTTTTTTGTGTATATTAACCCACAACCTGTAAATACATCAGTTGCGTATAATAAAGATACTGAAATATTTAATTATGCCTACAAACCAGTAATATATTATAATGGAAAAACACAATCTATTATTATTAAATCAAGAACATTAAATAATAAAGGAGACCAATTAGATACTATTTATGAAGGAAAAAATATAAAACATCAAAAATGGGTGTTTTTTGTTATTAATTATGATAATAATAGTATTGATGTTTTTATAGATGGCAAATTGGTTGGTTCAAAAAAAGACGTAACTCCATATTTTAAAGGCGATAAAGTAACAATAGGAGAAAATGAAGGAATACATGGAAGCATAAAAGAAATAAGCTATTATGATAGTATTAAAAGTCCTCAAACAATTGAGCTACTATATAATTTAACAAGTAATAAATAAAACTAATAAATAAAACTAATAAATAAAACTAATAAATAAACAATGTTTAGTTACTATTTTATATTTAAATATATTAAAATTTTAATATATTAATATTTTAATATATTAATATTTTAATATGGGAATATTTAATATTATTATTGTTGTAATTTTGATTATTGTGGTAATATGGGGACTTCGCAATTTGTTTTTTAAAACAAATATAATTTATGATGCGATGTGTGACGCAGCAGCTCCAGTATCGTTGCAAAATACAGTTACTTCAATGTTTGTATCAAATAGCAATGTAATAATGGCAAAAGATATACCAGAAAATAACTCATCTAATTTTACACTAAGTGTTTGGTTTTATATAGATAATTGGGGAAATAATATATCAAATGAGAAAAATGTATTGTATATGTCGGTGGATTCAAGTGCTCCAACATTACCAGAACTATCTTCAGTACTGACTGGACTAAGTACTAAAGTAGAAAAAGATATTGGTATAAATCAACTTAAACCTAAAAATATTAACATTGCTTTAGATAAATATGAAAATAATTTATTAATTGATATTGAAACATATTTAGACAAGAATTCTGGTTCAACATCTACTAGTGCTAGTGCTAGTGCTAATAAAAGAAATTATACAAGATATAAAATACCAAATATTCCTGTTCAAAAATGGAACAACTTAACATTAAGTGTTGATACAAGAACATTAGATGTATATTTAGATGGAAAATTGCGGAACTCATTTATAATGCAAGGGTTATATAAAAATTATTACAGTACAAGCGAGAAAAAAAATATATATATAGGAAATATGTCTCAAGGCACTAATGCTTCAAATAATAACGGTACAAATAGCGGTTTTGAGGGCTATATTACACGAATTCGTTATGAAAATGATTCTATAAATCCACAAGAAGCATACAATATTTATAAAGAAGGAATTGATAAATCATTGGCAAAATCGCTATTTAATAAATATAGATTAAAAGTAAGCTTTTTAGAGTATAATAAAGAAAAAGGCAGTATTTCAATATAATTTATATAATTTATATTATATTAATATATATAATTTTATATATTAATATAATGAATCCTCCGGAAAGTATATTTACTAATATTAAAAAAAATATTGACTCAGTAATTCCATATAGTGCTGAAGCCAGGCTAAAATCAACAAATGATTTCTTATCATCAAATACAATGATAGCAAAAATTACATTTTTATTAGCAATAGTAGTAATTTTTTCATTCTTATTTTATATTGGAAGTAAATTATTATATTATTTTTTTTCACCATCAGAAACGCCTTTTTTAATATATGGATTAAAAGACGGAACAGAAGGAGTAACCATTACACAGTCTTTAGGCGAAAGAGGATCCGTCCCCATTTTGCGCAGTAGAGATGAATATGAAGGAATAGAATTTACTTACGCATTTTGGATGCATGTTAGCGATGCAGATTACAAAGAATCAATAGACTTTAAACATGTATTTAATAAGGGGTCTTCTCCTAATTCACAAGGGGAAGGAGGAACTGGATTATTTGGACCTAACAATTCTCCCGGTGTATATTTATATAATGGAAAAAAAAATATGAGTGATGATTTACTAGACAAGTTTCCCCTTTTAGGTATGTTAGTACGAGTGAATGTTTTTCATAATAATGAAAATAACAATAATTCCTATTATGATGATATATATGTGGACGGTATTCCTATAAAAAAATGGGTATGTGTAGTAATTAGAGTAACATCGCAAAATATTGTTGATATTTATATTAATGGTAATTTAACAAAACGGCATAAATTATCAAATATTATTAAGCAAAATTACGATAATTTATATGTAAATTATAATGGGGGATTTGATGGCGCCATTTCTAATTTAAAATATTATAATTATGCTATAGGAACTTTTGAAATTAACTCAATAATGTATAAAGGTCCTAATCTTACAACAAGTAAAAAAAGTAGTCTTAAAGATACAAAAGCCGATTATTTATCTTCAAATTGGTATTTTAACAATACTGATATAATATCATAAATAATATCATAAATAATATCATAAATAAGATTATTTATGATTAACTAAAAACTTATTATATATTAATTACTAACTTATTATGTCATTGAATTTAAGTGCTTCACAAAATAATTATATTATTTTAACACAAAATAAGATAAAAAATGTAAATGAAGGTGCAAAAATATTTATAAAAACACGTGTTGTTACACCTCAAAGGAGAGTACAACTATATAATCGTTTATATAATTCACCTAATTATACAAATAATATAATATTAAGTTATAAATTTAATAACTCGGTAAATTGTTTATTAACACTAAATAACATACAAAATAACATTAAATTTCTTTTTACTGATAGTAGTAACAAGAAAAATGGCAAAATAATATTTGTTAAAAATAGTAATGCAAATAACTACAATATAGATAGTAATTATTTAATATTTGCAACACTAAATGAGTTTACGGAATCAAATGGCAAAAATTTGGCATTTCATTTAAATTATTACTTTAATAATATTAAAATTAGTAATAACAATTTTTATAACATTATTGGAACAACAAATTATAATTATGATTATTATAAACTAAATATAAAAGACTATATATTGAGAGATTACAGTTATAATTTTTTTGTTGCTAGTGTAAATAATGATATATGTTATAACAATTTAAGCTTTAGAATTGGTGCTATATCAGAAGATTATTCTAATAATCTCTATATAGATATTTGTGCAAACAATTTTAACAGACTTTCTGATATTTCTAATATATCAAGATTGGTAAAATACAATAATAATACCACTACTACTTACCCTATATATAACAATATATACAATAAATATTATGTTTATAATAAAAAAATACACTATGATGTCATTCTAAGTTGTAGTGGTAATACATTAACACTAAGTTTTGACACTTTTTTGATTAAGACAAATACTTTTGCAATAGCAAAAGACTCACAAAGCAAAATTCTTTTTGATACCAATAATAGTATATATTTTTTAAATGTACAAGTTTCCACACCATTAAAACCAATTCTCTTTGTTGAAAAATTAACCAAACCACATATTATTTATTTATCATTGGGAAATTTTAGAACTGGTCTTGTTCAAAGTGATATATATAATAATATTGCTTTAGCACCTAATATGGAAAAGTTATATTTTATGGAAAATATAACTGCAAATGTCATAAAAAACCCAATTAATGTAGCAAAAAAATATAATACACTTATACCATACTTAACTAACCAATTTTTGTATGATACTGAGTTGTCGGCAAATATACTTTTAAAAACCGTTACTATTAATAGTATTTATACTAGTATTAATAAAATTTTTACTGTTAATTTTAGTAATTTATTTGACCTCTCAAATTTAAGAAATTATTATAATAGTTTTAATAATCTTGCTTTTACTACTTTAATCAATAGTATTATTAGACCTAATGTTAATTATTTCGATAACTATAGTAATTATAATATTAATTCAATTAGTTTTGATATAGTAAGTGTAACAAGTAATAACTTATATACCAGAAATTCAACAGCTCA
>Ga0247837_1004698_pt1 | contig 21624 bp, 21 predicted proteins | sample LaCtaG_2_FD_187115 | JGI IMG/M metagenome (GOLD analysis project Ga0247837, IMG submission 187115) | Freshwater microbial communities from meromictic Lake La Cruz, Castile-La Mancha, Spain - LaCruzMarch2015_14.5m | ecosystem: Environmental > Aquatic > Freshwater > Lake | place: Spain: Castile-La...
AAAATGACAAACAACTTTACGATGCCATTAGCTCTATCAATTGGGAAGATTTGTTAAACATCAACGGAACTTTGGCCGTAGATGGTTTGTTGCGTTCCGACTTTTTTAACCATTCGCAATACATTGCTTTAAAAACCAAAGATGCCATTGTAGATCAATTTAGGGCAAAACATAACAAGCGTCCTGATGTTGATGTAATCAATCCTGACTTGCGTTTGAACCTTCATATTTTTCAAGATAGTGCTACACTTTCGTTAGATTCAAGTAACGATTCTTTGCACCGCAGAGGTTACAGAGAAGATGCTAACAAAGCGCCATTGAACGAAGTTACTGCGGCTGCCATTGTAAAAATGAGTGGCTGGAATGGTTCAGAACCTTTAATGGATGGCATGTGCGGAAGTGGAACCATACTGATAGAAGCAGCTATGATTGCAAAAAATATACCTGCCAATTATTTACGAAAACGCTTTGGTTTTCAATCGTGGTTGGATTACGACCACAAACTTTGGCAAGATGTAAAACAAGAAGGAAAAGAAGGAATAAAAGACATAAAATTAACCATTAATGGTTCTGATATTTCGTGGGATACTTTAGAAATAGCCAAAAGTAATGTAGAAAAAGCTGGTTTAACTGGAACAATTAAATTGGATAAAATTCCTTTTGAAAACCTAACACCTAATGCTAAAAAAGGTTGTTTAATCATGAATCCGCCTTATGGCGAGCGTTTGGAATTGGAAGAAGCCAATGCTTTTTACAAAATGATTGGCGACAAATTCAAGAAAGATTTTTCGGGTTGGCAAGCGTGGGTTTTATCATCGAACCAAGAAGCCATGAAGAGCATTCGTTTAAAAACATCGCAACGTTTGTTGGTTTTTAACGGACCATTAGAATGTAAGTTTCACCAATACGAAATGTATCAAGGAACCAAAAGAGTTTTTGATGCTGAACCAAAAGTGGAGAGTGGAAGAGTAAGTTTTTAGTACCTTTTGATTCTCATATTCTAGTGAATTTGCAATGAAAAACTTATTATTACTAAATATAAAATATGAACAATAAATAAATTATGGATACCTCTTTAAAAATAATCAAACAGAAGTTACAAAACATTCTTACTAGACTTGAATGGAAAGCTGAAAATATTACAAACAATCAAGGACAGACGAATACTACTAAGTTATCAGGTCTACACAACATCCGGAAAATAATAAATGAAATTGGGAATTTGAATCTGTTTAGTAGTGTTGTTATATCCCTTGAAAATTCTGCAATATTTACTTCCTCAAATGATCAAATGACTATCCAAATCCAAGAAGCAAAGGGCATAATTGCTGATCTTACTTTATTAGAAACACTTTGTAATAATTTTCTAAATGTATTGACCATTTCGGTTCCTGAAGAGGATATGAACTCTATCAATATAAAGCTTCCACAAGTAAATGATTTTGACGAATTGTCAAAGGTTTCAAGAGAAATACACTTAGGTTTAACGCAAGTAATATTCAATGATGATATTAATGGACAAACTAAAATTGTTAGTGTTGAAAATGGTTCGATTTGGTTTAATGTTTTCGTAGGAGCTTCTGCTGTAAGTGTCATTGCAAGTTTAATTTGGTCTTCTGCCGTAATTTACTAGCTCAACAAATAAGAGGACTTAAAGTAAAAAACGATAGTTTAGAAGATATACTTAAAGCTCAAAAAGCGGAAACTGAGATTATGATACAAGCAGAAGCAGATCATATTTCTAGTGAACATTTTCGAGAAAATACACCTGAAAATATAATTAGAATAAAAAATTCTATAGCAACATTTGCAGAATTAATTGGGAAAGGCGCTGAAATCCATCCAGCATTAATTGCACCTGAGGATGTATCAAACTTATTTCCCAATCCAGGCAAAATGATAAATCTTGAATCAAAAATTAAAAGACTTGCAAACCCCGGAGACAATTAAAAATAAGAAGTATGTATAGAAGTTTTTACTTGTTATTGGATGTTGTCTGGACCAACCAAATTTAAGTAGTTGGTGTGAACAACAACCGAGGGCTAAATGCTCTTCAGTTCGAGGAGTCGAAAACTTAATGTTCACTTTTTCAAAACATTTCTACCGATAGTTATCGGCATTCGTTCAATATGGCAAAACACAAAAAAAGCAGCCCTTTCGAGCTGCTTTTTTATTACTATTTTCTCAAAATTACCCTCTAAAAATTCACCAATAATTGAACAACAACTGTTCTGGCTGGATCCAATTTTCCTGGTCTTGTGGCAAATTCTCTGTTGGTTAAATTATTTACCAAAAACCCAAACGAATAGTTTTTAGTAGGTTTAAATCCTATTCGAATATTATGAACCACATCTGCAATTCCTGCATTGTCGAAAAACTTTTTTACACCAGGTAAAAGCAGCACAAATTCATCTGCACGTTCATATACGCTATAATAAAAAATACTGTAACCAAAAGTAAGTTTATGATAAGCTAAATCTAAATCAAATTTGGCAGTGGTTCTGTTTCTAAAAGTGAGTAAAGAATTATAAAGAGCAGTTTTAGGTTGGGCTTTATCTACACTTAAACTTTTAAAGAATAAATCGGCATAATTTCCATAATCTTTCAGGCTATTGTCAACGCTCATATTTACTGGTAGGCTGTACGTATAACCAGCTAAAATACGAATCATCAAATCTTTAATTTTACCTTCGCCTTGTAAGCTTAAATCTATACCGCCAGCACGAACATGTCCTACATTGAATGCTTTCAAACCAAGCAAAATATCTGGGTTTTCAGGAGTTGGATTCTTGTTGTATTGATCAAATTTATAATCAATCATGCTATCGTAATCTTGCATAAAAATAGCACAATCAAGCGAGCCTAAAAACCCAGCAATTTTAAAACCTTGTTGTACTCCAATTTCTGCAGTCCACCCTTTTTCGGGAACCAATGTTGGGTTTGGAATAACAGAAAGAAACGAGATTTTATCTTCTGCATATTTTTCACTGATAGAAGGCACTCTATAACCTTCGGAATAATTGGTACGTAAATAGGTTTTTTTAGCTACTTGCCAGTTTAAACCTATTCTTTTTAAAAGTGCTTGTTCTATTTTACTGGTGTCTTGCGCAACGTTTTCATAACGTAATCCTCCCGAAACAATTAAGGATCTATAAGTAAATTCGGCTTGAGAATAAACCGCAGCTGTTGCCCCTCCAAATACACCTTTATACAAATTGCCATTGGCAATTAAAGCTGTGCTATAAATGCCACTATTTAAAGAAATGTACTTGTTAATTTTATACTTGTTATTATAGTCAAAAGCATACAAACTTGCTATGGCATCTTGTTCCGATTGGTACCTTTTTACATCTACTAATCTAGCAATTTGATAAAATCTAAATTTTACAGCATGATTCATCTTACCATGTTTGTAATCCAAATGTGGATCAATACTTACAATTCTATAAAAGTTATCAATAATTTTAGTGGAATCTAACTGTTTTAAAGTTCCTTTATCGGCATTGTTCCATAAGAAAAAAACTCCTGAATTTTCAAACATCAAATTGCCATTTAAACCAAAAGATAGATTTTTGTTACTTTTAGGTCGGTACCGTGTTTTAAAATAAGTTCTCGCCCTAAACTCATCGTTATATTGTAAATGGCTGCGAGTGCTGGAAACATTTCCACTTAGCACCAAATCAAAATTTCCAAACATTTGCTTGTGCGAAAAAAACATTCCATTATTAAAGGGCTGAGTTGGTTTTTCCCACCAATTAATTTCCGACCGATCATAATTTTGCATCATGCCTTGGTAGGTTTGTATTTTAGTTTGTGGCTTCATAGTTGGCCAACCAGTTCTTACATTTATGGTTCCGTTTAGCGCAGCCGAACCATATAAAACCGAAGCCGATCCTTTTATTACTTCTACTTGTTCGGCTGCTTCTATTGGTAAAAATTTCCACCGTACATCGCCCAAATCGGCACCTAATAATGGCATGTCATCGAGCAAAACTGCCACCTTACTTCCTGTACCGTAACTATAACCTACACCACCTCTAATACTAGCTTGCCCATCTGCCACTTGCACGCCAGGCAAACGATTAATTACTTGCGATAAATCGGTACTATTTGTGTTATCAATTAAATAAGGTTTTATAATGCTAACCGAAGCAATTTCTTTGGCCACTTTTTTTCCCTCACGTGAACCTGCAATTACTATTTGATTCATTTGATCGGAAAAAGCTTCCAACTCAATTTGAATTTTTTTGTTTGCACCTTCATCCAAATCAATGGTTAAAAAAGCAGTTCTATAACCAACTCTCGAAACTTTTAAACTGTGTTTTCCAGCAGTGGTATTAAACGAAAAAGTGCCTAAACTATCAGTAAAAATTTGCTTGGTTTTATCAAGTGTAACCACAATAAATTCAACTGGTTGCTGAGTAGCTAAATCTATAACTGTTCCTTTTATTTTAGCTTGCTGAGCTAAAGCATAAAAGCTTACAAAAAAGGTAAATATAATTAAGTAAATATATTTCATCAAATTGGAAAAAGTTTTTATTTATAAAAAACAAATATGGAAAATTATACTTAAAAACCATTGATTATTTTATCAAATAGTTTTACTAAACCAAATCGCACTGATTTGAATAACATTATAAACAATTATTGTTTTCAAAAATCTAATTTATGCTGTTTGATTATTAGACTTTATTATTAATTTGCACCCATATTGTAAAACAGAAAAACAATTTTTATTTAAAAAATAATATGAAAATATTAGTAACAGGCGGAACTGGTTTTATTGGTTCACACACAGTAGTTGAGTTATTTAATGCCGGACATGAAGTGATTGCCATTGATAATTTTGACAATTCTTATCCAGAAGTTTTAGAAAGCATTGAAAAAATTACTGGTAAAAAGGTTGATTTTACCGAACTTGACATTAGAAACAAGCAAGCTTTAACCAATTTTTTGGTGGCACAAAAAGGCATAGATGCAGTTATTCATTTTGCAGCTTTTAAAGCAGTTGGCGAAAGTGTAGAAAATCCGCTTAAGTATTACGAAAACAATGTAGGTGGAACAGTTAATTTGCTTTACGCAATGGAAGCTGCTGGAATTAATCAAATTGCTTTTTCATCATCGTGTACAGTTTATGGCGAAGCTAATCCGCCAGTTGATGAAAATACTGCAAGACCTGAAGCACAATCGCCTTATGGAAATACCAAACAAATTTGCGAAGAAGTGCTATTTGATTACACCAAAGCAAGTAATTTAAAAGTTGTTTCTTTGCGTTATTTCAATCCTGTTGGCGCACACGATTCGGCTTTAATTGGCGAATTACCAATTGGTGTTCCAAATAATTTGGTTCCTTTTATTACTCAAACTGCTATTGGAAAAAGGGAAGTTTTAACAGTGTTTGGAAACGATTACCCAACACCCGATGGAACTTGTATTCGCGATTATATTCACGTGGTTGATTTAGCAAAAGCGCATGTAAAAGCAATTGAGTTTTTAGAAATGAAAAAATATACCGAAGCATTTAGCGTGTTTAATTTAGGAACAGGCGAAGGTAATTCAGTATTAGAAGCCGTTAACTCGTTTGAAAAAGTTACAGGTGTAAAAGTAAATTATAAAATTGGGCCAAGAAGAGCCGGTGACGTGGTTCAAATTTATGCCAATTGCGATAAAGCAACCAATGTTTTAGGTTGGAAAACTGAACGCGATTTGGATAATTGTATGCTTACTTCATGGGCTTGGGAAAAACATTTAGCTAACAAATAGCTTCTAGCTGCTGGCATCTGGCTGCTGGCAGAAACAATTTATAAACAAAAGGCTAGTTGCCAGAGGCTAGCTGCCAGAAGCAATTTATTATGACTAAAAGAAAAATATTAATAACAGGCGGAGCAGGATTTATTGGCTCACACGTGGTTCGTTTATTTGTAAATAAATATCCTGATTACGAAATTTACAACTTAGATAAATTAACCTACGCAGGTAATTTAAAAAACCTAACAGATATTGAAAATGCTCCAAACTATCATTTTGTAAAAATTGATTTGATAGATGCATTTGCTTTAAATAAATTATTTAACGAACATCAGTTCGATTCTGTGATTCATTTAGCAGCCGAAAGCCATGTGGACAGAAGCATTACCAATCCATTGGAGTTTGTAATGACCAATGTGGTTGGTACTGTAAATTTGTTAAATGCAGCCAAAGAATGTTGGAAAGGTAACATGGAAGGCAAGTTGTTTTACCATGTATCAACCGATGAAGTTTATGGCAGCTTGCACGATGGTGGATTCTTTTTAGAAACTACGCCTTACGATCCGCAAAGCCCTTATTCGGCAAGTAAAGCCAGCTCCGATCATTTTGTAAGAGCGTATCAAAATACTTATAAAATTCCAGTGGTTTTAACCAATTGTTCTAATAACTACGGGCCAAATCAGTTTCCTGAAAAATTAGTTCCGTTATTTATCAATAATATTAGAAACAACAAGCCATTACCAGTTTATGGTAAAGGCGAAAACGTGCGTGATTGGTTATATGTAGTTGATCATGCAAGGGCAATTGATGTGGTTTACCACAATGGAAAAATTGGCGAAACTTATAATATTGGTGGCTTTAACGAATGGACCAACTTAGGTTTGATAAAAGTTATTTGCAGCACCATGGATAAAATTTTAGGCCGTCCAATTGGTGAAAGTGAAAAGCTAATTACTTATGTAACCGATAGAGCAGGACACGATTTGCGTTATGCCATTGATGCCAATAAAATAATGAAAGAGTTAGGCTGGGAACCAAGTTTACAGTTTGAAGAAGGCATAGAAAAAACCATACATTGGTACATGGATAACCAACAATGGATGGACGAAGTAACCAGTGGCGATTACACCAACTATTACGATACGATGTATAAAGGAAGATAAAAACAAAAAGGCCGTTGACAACCATTTCAACGGCTTTTTTTACTTTATAAAAGCAGACTACTATTATGAATAAACAAATTACAATTTTGTTATTGATATTGCTTTCAGCAAAACTAAATGCTCAAAACTACGAGCCCATTATTGTTGATAGTAATATTTCTTTTTATGAAGGATTTACTGGAAGTATTGAGGGTGTTAAAATTATTTCTGCAAGTAAAACAGGAAATGTTTATAATTATGAACTTTCAAAAACTTGGAATACTAGTGACTTTAATTGCTATAAACCAAATGGACCATCGTGGTTAGGTAAAAATTTCAAAGTAATAAATAATCAATTTCTGTTTTTTAATTATATAGGAGATACTATTTTTTTTCACCCTAAGCCTGATGTTGGAACTGAATGGAAGTTTTATACTTATGCTGACTCAAGTTATATTAAAGCAAAAATTGAAAGAAAATCGCAACAACTTTTGCTCACCGTTTTCGATTCATTTATTGAGTATTCGTTCAACTTTTATAATAAATATGATAGTTTAATAGATAACCGTTTTTATGATAACAATAAAATTAGAATAAGTAAAAACCATGGAGCCATAGGAATGATTATAGCAAACAGTTTCCCTAATACCCTTCAGTTTACAAATCTTTGTGGAGTTACTAAACACAAAATTGGTTACAATTTTTTAAGCTGGAAAAAAATATACGATTTTGAAATTGGTGATGAATTTCATTACAATGAATTAAATGTTGTTAAATCGCCAGACGATTATATTTTAAAAACCATCAAAATAATAATTGACAAAAAATATTCCTTTGCCGATACAAATGTAACTTATACAAGCAGAAGGGTTTTATTTAAAGATTTTTTTGATAATACTAAAACCGACACTTATATAATAGACACTATTTTGGAAACTTATCTTATAAAAGAAGAAGAAATTTTTGTAAAGGGCGAACCAAAATTAAACTCCATTTATAGAGAAACAGAAGGACCTAACATACAATGGAACAATGGACATAATAGGTATCAAAACGAAACAATTAACGTTTTGAAAAGTAAACACTCAGACACTTGTTGGCATAATTACAGTTTATCTCCGTCTTTTTATGCAACATATTTAGAAGGGTGTGGCTTATTGAAATTCGATTTATTAAATATGCCTTCTGGAAGGTTCGAAATAAATTTAATTTATTACAAAAAAGGTAATATTACTTTTGGATTACCTTTTGAAAACTTAAGCTTTGAAGAGGTTTCTAAGCAATCAATAAATATTTATCCAAACCCAATTACAAGAAATGAAAAGTTGGTTGTAAACACTCCTATTTATTTATCGAAAATTGAAATTTTAAATGTGATTGGAGAGGTATTATTAACTGTAAACAATATAAATAAAACTGAAGAAACAATTGATACAGACTTATTGAAATCTGGCTCTTATATAATAAGACTAACAAGTTTAAATAATGCTGTTTACAACAAATTGTTTTTAGTAAAATAACTTTAAAAGCCATCAACGAAATTCATTGATGGTTTTTTTGTTTCCATAAAATAATCTTTTTGCCAACGAGTGTTTTCACCAATCGTTCTTAATGTTCGGTGAAAACACTTACCATAGGCAATACCAACGAGGGTTAAAATTATTTAGCTTCCATAATGGCTTCCGATTCCTTTTTTAAGTCACTTGCAAATTGCTCAAACGATTGGTCAAATGAAGGGATCATTTTGGCAAATAAAGGAAACATAGGGCCTCCAATTTTTTCGCTCATGGCAAAAGTTATTTCACCATTTGCATTTTGTGTAAGTGTAAAAATACGTTTGCCCATAGCATCGCCCCAAACCAACCGTTTATTTGTTTCAAATTCTTTTATTGCTAATTTAAAAGTTCTGCTGGTGTCAAGAGTTGATTTTAAATTAATCTTCTCGTTTAGCGCAATTTTACCGTCAATAGCAACTACTGTAGAATTCCATCTAGGATAATCAGCAGCATTGGTTAATAATGCCCAAATAATTGATGCATCGGCTTTGATGTTAATACTTACCGATGTTTCTCGGCTAAAAGTTTTTTTAACGGTTATGGCTTTTCCGTTTTGAGCCATTGTTGTAGTTGTCATCATTGTAATTGTTAAAAGTGTGATTAATCTGTTCATTTTTTGTTTTTTTTAATTGTTTTCTATTTTGACGATTGAACAAAACAAAACGATAGGGTTAATCTTCACTTTTTTCCAAATATTTTTCCATCACTTGTCTATTGTGTTCTAAATGATGCAATTGTAATTCAGATGCTTTTGATTTAAATGGGTCAATTTCTCTTAAAACCTGCATCCTTAAATCAAATAAATGTTCCTTATCTCCTTTTTCAGCTTCCTTTACCAAATCTATTTTCATCAATTCTTCTTGCGTATTTTGCTTAGGATTAAAAATCCCGTTCAGTTCTGAACATTGATGGCAAACACCTTCTTTGTTAATTAAAGCACAGCGGCCGTCAAAAATATTAATCATTTTTGACCTTCCGGTATGCAAATAATATTTAACCATAGCTTCAGTAGTGTTTAAAATGCTGGTTATTTCAGATACTTTAAATTCATAAACTTCTTTTAAAAAAACACAAAGTTGTTGCTCTAATGGCAATGATTTGGAGATGCAAGTAAAACAAAAAGCAATATGCTCCTTTGCTTCGTATTGACCGTATGGGGAAGTCATTCGGATATTCATTGCCTCTTGAAAAAACTGTTTGTTGTTCAATGCAGCCTCTTTTGTAATGTCGGTTACATTTTCTGTCCAGCGTTTTTGTGCCCTTAAATTGTCTTTTGCCAAGTTAGATGCAATGGTAAACAACCATGTTTTTAAAGATGCATCTCCACGAAAAGTGTGTAATTTGTCCAACGCTTTTAAATAGGTATCGTGAACAATATCCTCTGCATCTGCAATGCTTGCCGTAATTCTTAAAATGTAAGATTTTAAATGTCCTACAATGCCTTCAAATTCTTGATTAAATAGTTCTACTGTCATATTTTTTTAGTTTTTGATGTTCTTATTCTCACATGTGATTTTTCGGTTTAATACTTACGAGAGCGGAGAAGCCTTGTTTTTATTTTTTTTCAAGTCTGTAAAAGAAAAATATCTTCTGTATAAGCAAACCATTTTATTAAGTTGAAAACTACAAAACAATAACAAACCCTCCTTAAAACGCACCTAATAAGCTCATTTTTTTGCTTGTTTTATTCTATTTTAGTTTTTAAATGAAGTTGTGCAACAGTTACCCATGTTGTGCGTTTGTGCTTTTATTCATTAATAGTTTTGTCAAATCTACTGTCTATGCAGCAACTTAAATCAGTTGTTATAAACTTTCCATTATAGAATAGACTAAATATTGTCGCAGGACTTGGACAAGACTGAGCTTGTTCCATCGTCTCAAGTTTAATTAATTTGAGTGGAATTTTTCTGGTTTTGGCAGTTTCTTTCAAAGAAGTCATAACGTGAAATTCTGCAAATGGACAGCGATTTGAATAGTATACAGTTATTCCTTTTTTGTTTGAGCATTCACCACTTTTTACAGAAGACTGAAAATTTGGATTTTTAGCAGTCTTTTTCATTTTTAACACTAATAAACTAAATCCTGAGTCGGTAGTATCACAAGTCTCAAATCCTTGTTTTAAAAGCCACTTGGTATCACTCATAAAATGAAATTTTTTTGTTCCTACAACCGTTATTAATCCATTTTTCCCCTGCTTTTTTGCGTCTTCAAGCGCAAGTCTTAGCAACTCTTTTCCATAGCCTTGTCCTTTGTATTGTCCTGAAACCCAAAAACAATTAATCAGCAAATAATTGGGGGCATCAACAGGTACCCATCCCTTTTCGGCAGGTCCATATTCAATAAATACTTTTGCTCTTGCATCTATTCGTCTAAACACATAACCATTGTCAAACTCCTTTTTTAGCCAATCTTTTTTAGCTTGGTAACTATCACTGCATTTTTTGTCAGAGATTGCACAGCAAATGTGTTCTTTGTCAATATTTATTTTGTCAAGTGTTATTATTTTTTCCATTTTATTCTAAGTTTTTATTGTTTTGGTTTTCTAATGGCATAACGCACAACGTCAGAGTGTGAAAAAACTATTCACATTCAGGGTGTAAACATGAGGATAAAAGTATAAAAAACAAAGCAAATAAAATTGTTTTTTTGAGTAGTCAAAACACATGGAATACATTACTCCTCATAACCGCAGCCAAATGGAATTTAGTAGCTTAGATGACTTGGTAGAACAAGACAATCAAGTTAGATTTATTGAAGCATTTGTAGAAAAACTAGACTTAACCCAATTGAGTTTTGTAACAAAAACTATCAAAAGTGAAGGCCGTCCATCGTTCAATCCCAAATTATTACTAAAGCTATATTTTTATGGCTATCTCAATGGAATACGCAGCAGCCGCAGATTAGAGAAAGAGTGCAAACGTAACATAGAATTACAATGGCTGATGCAAAAACTAATTCCAAATTATCATACCATAGCCGATTTTAGAAAAGACAATCCTGGTGCGTTAAAAAATACCTTTAAACTATTTGTATTATTTTTAAAAGATATGGGTTTGGTAGCTGGCCATACTGCAGCCGTTGACGGAACTAAGGTAAGAGCACACAATAGCAAAAAGAATAATTACAGCCCTAAAAAAATAGAACGCCACCTTCAATACATAGAAGAAAAAACAAACGATTACCTTAACCAATTAGACGTAAACGATACTCAAGAAGACACCATAAAAGTAAATAACATAAAAGAAAAAATAGCCCACTTAAAAGAAAACAAAATACGCTATGAGCTATTGAAAACAGAGCTAGCACAAAGTGATGAACCACAGATAAGCACTACCGATAAAGATGCACGCGCTTTATTGGTACAAGGACAAGTAGTAGAAATAAGTTACAATGTACAAGCAGCTGTTGATAGCAAACATAAGTTGGTAGTAGCCACTCACACCATTAACCGTAACGATAGAAACGCACTCACTGACATAGCATACGAAGCAAAACAAAACTTACAAGCAGAAAGCCTAACCGCAATTAGCGATAAAGGCTACCACAACGGGCGCCAATTAGAACAATGCAAAGAAAATAATATAACCACCATTTGCGCTCAACCCGAAATTGTAAACAGCAACGCAAAAGGCACTACACCTGAGTATTTAGTAACCAAATTTATATATAATCCTGACAATGACACTTACACCTGCCCACAAGGCGAAACACTACGTACACAAGGCACATGGCATAAAAAAACAAGTACTAACCCTTACAATTTTAAAAAGTACCGAACCTCAGCTTGCAAAACCTGCCCAGTAAAACACCTTTGTACAGGCAAAGAAAAAGGAGGCAGAGAAATAGATAGAAGCGAGTTTGCCGAAACCGTAGAAGAAAATGCACAACGCTACCAAGCAAATACCGAATTATACCGCAAACGCCAAGAATGGAATAGCCTGTCCCGCAAGGCGGGAAACATATATTTGGCACCATAAAGCGCAAGTGGGGTTACAACCACACCAATTTAATGGGACTCAAAAAAGTAAACGGAGAGTTTGCCTTAATCATGACCGTTTATAACATGAAACGCTGCATGAATATTTTAGGAATGGATGATTTGATTGAAAAAATCAAAAACTGGGTACCCAATTACAAAGGGATAACTCATGCTTTTAAAAAACCGACCTATTTTAGAGCTATTAGAGACTCTTTTTTTTATCAAACAAAATTTGCAGCTTAAAAATTAAGTATCTTATAATCGAAGCAAATCGAACAATACCCCATTCTATAAAACAATTATTACCCTTTTTTTATGAAAAACTGAGTTTTTTCACAGCCTGACGTTTTCGGGCTTGGCGAAGGTGGCGATTTTCACCACAAATGTTGATGCGGAGAACCAAACTTTGATTAACCACAAATGTGTCTGCGGAGCACTGAACCGCCACTTTTGCCAAACCCGTGTTAGCGGTTCGTTCTTTTTTCTTGTTTAAGTTTCTCAGCATAATGAAATCCATTTATTCTTTCGTCAAAAGCAATAAACAAAAATTTGGAGTCCGTCTCTAAATGAGTGTAATTATCAATTGCTTTGTCAAAATACTTGTCTAGCTCTATAAGGTCTTTGTCTCTTTCTATTATAAAAATCATAAGTCGCAGTTCAGCATTGGCCACTAACAGTTTTTGAAAGTCATACTTTATTCCACTGTATGGAATTTTTCGAACTCCCTTTTTTCTGGGGTTCCACTCACATTCAACTACTAAAGGTAAACTGGTCGGCAAATATGGTTCTTCGGCTTCTGTATACCAATGGAGGTCATAAAGCCATTCATTGTTTTTATATTGTCCTCCGTGGCTTTGACGCAAATCAAGTGAAAGCCCGTGTGAGTATACTTTATATCTCTGTTTACCTTTTAATTCTCTGTCGCCAAGTAGAGTTAAGGTGTCTTTGATTAAAGTTGTCCGTTGAGGTCGCTTTTTGGTATCGTAACTGAAAAAGGTTGGCAAGGATTGTCCAATTGCTTTCACGATATATTTTGAAACCAAGTGCTTGGTTTTAACATTAAGGTTTTCCTTAGTATAAGTCGTCCAACTTGTCATATCTTGTTATGGTAGAGGTAAAAAGGTTTCCAACTCTTGTTCTATATATTCAGGTAGCTTATAATTCTCCATCACTCTAATTCTTCTATGTTTTTCTTTTAAGTCGATAAGTAATTTTTTTTGCTGTTCTGTTTTTGCAAGTTCATCAAGAGAGCTAGTAGCGGAGAGGTAATAGTCTTTCAAAGTAGAACAGCTGTAGGACTTGTTAACGATAAGTCTTTCCAATTCATAGGATGAAAATAGTTTCCCATTAATTGAATTCCAATATTTAATTATTCTTATCAATGGCAGGATGAGTCCTTTGTTATTAGCGTCCTTTTGTTTTACCTTGCTCTTGAAATCTTTTGGAGAACTACTTATCCATTTCAATTCCTTTGTCCTTGGTGCTGGAATTTTTACTGTATCGCTTGAATAATTATAGGAAGGAACAATTTCAAATTTGATATGCTCCATATCTATGACGATAGTTGGGTGGTCGGGATAAATGTCAGAACGGGAATACTTTTTATTACACAACTCTCGAATTTGTTTTAGGTATGTGTCGGGTTGAAATTCCTTTTGCTTGAAGTTAACAAGAATATCCACATCTGCCTCCATATCGCTTTCTATAAATGTTTCTCTGTCAAACGAACCAAATACTGCAACTTCAACAAGTCTGTCTTGAAACAGGCCCCACATATTTTCTTTTAAATGGGAAATTGAAACCTCAATTTTTTTCTTTGAGTCAGGGTCAATTACAAGTTGTTTCGCAAGTGTTGTTAGATGGGTATTAATATCCATTGCTTGAGAGCTGATTATAAATTTAATTCTTTGTCGGTGTATTCTTCTTCCCCGTTTACAACTCCAAGTTGTGCCTTTTTGTAATCCTTTTCTGATGCAGGAAATTGTTCAGCATCCTTATTTATTTCGTCTGCCAAATCAGAAATTGTCTCAAATTGCTTAATTGCCTCTTCGGTAGAAACCAAACTGTCTTTTATGTAGCCCTGCAATCTGTCAGCTTTTTTCATCAAAGCCAAATAACGGTTTGCAATTCTTCTGTGTCCTTCAACTTGTTTGTTAAAGTTAAAATAAGTTTGAAAGCCACTCAGAAATGCAGCGAAGAATGCCAAAATAATTGGAACAAATTTAACCCAATCTTTTGCTCCGTCTGTAAGAACGAAAAACAAAACTGTTGCTGTCAAAATATTAATAACGATTAACGGAATGCCAATCCAATAATGATAACTCTCTTTTCTGTCTCCTGCATTAAAATGTTTTTTCTTGCCGTAAAGACAATCAACTTTAATGTGTTTCAGTTTTTCCGTTGTCGTTTCCATAGTTCTATTTTTTATCAATGAAAGTAAGCCAATCAGTTTTCAATGTTGAAGGATTATTATGCTTCATTAATGAAAAAAATCTGTTTGCATCTGTTTGAAAACCATGATTACTAAAGAAAGTATATATCCAGTCAGAAATTGAAGGACTAGAAATGTGATTGTAAAGAAAAGTGTCACACACTTTTTTTTCAATTTCAAAGTTCTTAATTCCTTTGTTATTGCTCTTGTTCCAAAGCTTTAGAATTTTAATTAAGTCAATAAATCCAGTGTTTTTTTGTCTGAGAGCAGTTATGAATGCTTCAAGTTCTCCAAAATTAATTTGCATCCAATGAAGAAGAAATTTGTCAGGAATGCTCATACGATTATAATTGTCTTCCTTATATGGTGTAATGTTGATTGGGATTTTATTGAATTCGGCAAGGATTGAAGGTTTGTCTTGCTTGATAGTTGTGCTTGGATAACTATTAGACAAACAATTTTTTAGTGTCGCCAAAGCACTTTGAGGGTTTCCCACTCCAGTATAACGGAAATACACATCAACATCACTTACGCCCTTTACCATTGTTGCCCGCTTATATGAGCCACCCAAAATAGGTTCTCTGAAATCGGGTTGATTATTGATGATACTTTTTAAGTTACTCAATGTCGTTGCGATGTTACTCAACTCGGCTTGCGAATAAGAGATTAGGTCGGCTTTTTCTTTAATGTATTTGTCTAACATATTTGTTTGTTCTGTTTGTTTATTGCTCAAAAGTTTCAAGTTAACACTGTCGTCATAGAATGACCGCTAACTCATAAATATACGCAATGCGCATTTTCAATTGTCGTTGGTTTTTAGTTGTTTAATTAGCGACAATTTAAAAAAACGAAGTTTTTCAAAACTTGCTCATTTAAATTACCCTTCAATAATAATTTATTTTTATAGCTATTTATACTCTTTAAATAAAAAAAATCCCGAAGCTTCCAATTTATGGCTAGCTGCGGGATTTTTTGTAAGCGTTGTTCTTATTTACATTTTCACTCCTAAAATTTCTAATAACTCAGGTTTATTTTTTAGGGCAATTTGCGCCACACCTATAAAATCGGAGTACCATTCGCTAAATAAATTAACTGCAATATCACGGTTTTTGGTAGCTGTTTGTGCTTCGCCTTGTTCTTTCCTTTGTTCGGCTAGTTTAGTATTAGCAGTTTTTACCAAGGCGTAACCATCATTTAGTATGGCTTCTGTTTGTCCAAATTTTGCCATGGCAACTACATAAGCAGGTTTATCTAATAAGTTTTTATAAAAAGTAGTAGCATCCGACAAATAACCATCTTGCGTTTTTTTACGTTCTCCTTTGGCAGCCAACTCACTCAGCACACCACGTTGATTTTTAAAAGCAATTCTAGCCAATTCCAAATGTTCAATATAAACATTACTTACCACCAGGATGGCGATGTGCAAGGCATCGGTAGCCGTGTATTGCTCGCCATATTCTTTTATTTGGTCTTTTTGTTTTTTTTCAGCATCAGCATGTAGGGCAACACCATCGGCTATTTTAGTAGCAGGGTAACCATAGGTGCTTAAAACAGGAGCAATTTCGGAATGGCTGCTGTTGGTAAGTGCAATTTTGGTTTGCGATAAATAAGAGTCTAAAGTTACATAATTATCTGGTCCTTTTTCGCCATCTTCAGGGTTAGGATTTGGGTTTGGGTTATTTGTTTCCATTTTTTTAAATTATTAAGTGTACAATATTTAGTTTTTTTTTCTAAAACGAGTTACCAAAACATTATGTAATTATAAATAAATGACGTTGTTAGTAAAATAAATGACGGAGGGTGTAAAATAAATGACATAGGGTGTAACCCTATAATACTTTTTTACCACAGAAACTACACAGGGTATAACCCTGTACCATTTCTTGGCTAAAGAAATGGCTCGGGGTGTAACCCTATACGACATTTTGGCAAAGGAAATGGCTCAGGGTCTAACCCTATGCGACTTTTTGGCAAAGAAAATGACTCGGGGTGTAACCCTATACGACATTTTGGCAATGGAAATGGCTCAGGGTCTAACCCTGTGTGGCTTTTTGGCAATGGAAATGACTCAGGGTGTAACTCTGAACCATTTCTTGGCTAAAGAAATGGTTCGGGGTGTAACCCAATGCGTTTTTTTTACAAAAGATATGACAGAGGGTGTAACTCTAAGTAATTTCTGTTTAACCCCGAATGATTTCTTGCCCCAATTATGTTATTTCCTAATAAAACTTTTGCAGTTATTTGCCTACAGTTGGTGTTTTAACCTATCGTTTTTAATGTTCGGTGGAAACACAGACCATAGGCAATTTTATATTATAACCTTTAAATTGCCACTAAATAAATGAGGTTTGGGGTATAGTAAAAAGTTTGTTTCTAATCTTTTTTCTTTAGCTTTTTCTTCAATTTGGTTGGCATTTTATTTATTCGTTTGTAGTAACCAGTTTTGTTGGCTGCCACAAAAATAGTAAGCTTTTTACCTTTTTGAACTTGATTTCCTTTTAGCTTATTCCATTTTTTTATATCTGCATTGCTGCAATCAAACCAATCGGATATATCGCCTAACACATCACCCCGTTTTACCACATAAAAAACCTTGGCTAGTTTCTGCCTTTTTGGTTCTGCTTCAGGTTCTGTTTTATTGGTTTTTTTCTTTGAATTTTTAACTTCTGGATTTATTACACCTGGTATTTCTTCAGTAACCACACTGGTATGGTCTTGTGGTTCTTCGTTATGAATAATTATAGGTGTTGCCTCTGTTGCTATTGGTTTGTAAACACTGTCGTTTAACAAGTAAAATAGTTTCGATTTGTTTTTAGGAATTTTTATATAATAACCATCAGCACTCATTGGTATTATATCTTTTTTAAACATGGGGTTTAGCTTACGCAATTCGTCTAAATCAATGCTAAGCGTATTTGCAATTTGACTTAATGAAAGCCATTTATTTACCAAAACACTATCGCTATCGTAAACCAAATCAGTGGTTGAAACTTTTATTCCATGCTCTTTATAATAATTTAAAATATAAGTGGCAGCCACAAATTGAGGATATAAATCGCGGCAATTAATAGGTAAATAATTAAAAACATCCCAATAGTATAAGCTATTTCCAGCCATTCTAATCGATTTATTCATAGAAATTGGCGAACAACCATAAGCACCAATTACCAAAGGCCATTGCTTGTAAATACTGAACAAATCTTTAAAATGCTGTGCAAATACAACCGATGATTTATTGATATCTCTGCGTTCATCTACATAAGTATTTACTTTTAACTTATACATTTTTGAAACAGTGTAACTCATGGTCCAAATGCCACTTGCCCCATTTGCATTTGAAAAAGTTGGATTCAATTCTGACGATGAAACAGCCAAATATTTTAAATCAGTTGGTAATCCTTTGGCGCGCAAATTTTTTTCTAAAACAGGAAAATAATATTTACTTAAAGCAATTAAATCGCGGGTTTTAGCTGGATTTTGAATATAATATTCTATGTGTTTTTTTACCTCTGGATTATATATTAATTCAGTTTGCGAACGCAATGCTGCTAAGCGTTGAATGTAAACTTGGTCTTGAGAAAAACTTTGAAATGGTAATAAAAACAACAACAATATAACAACAATTTTAGCTGCTTTACATTGAAAATTATATAATTGGGTATGGGTTAAATTCATTTGATAAAAAATAAACGAGGTAGCACTTGTTATTATTGCAAGTGTAGCCCTAAGAAATAAAAAAAAAGGAATAAGTAACTAAGATATAAACACCTTAAAGTGCATTTGGTCTTATATTTTTGACCATTGCAAAAAGTTTCGCTTCTTCTTTATGGTTTGCCATTAATTGCAAACCAATTGGCATGTTTTCTTTATCGGTACCATAAGGAAATGAAATAGCAGGAATGCCAACAATATTGGCATGTACAGTAAAAATATCGGCTAAATACATTTGAATTGGGTCGTTGCTTTTTTCTCCAATTTTAAATGCAGTAGTTGGAGTAGTTGGCGAAAGAATAAAATCGAAATTTTTAAATATTTCAGCAGTTTTATTGGCCACTACTCTTCTAACTTTTTGAGCTTTGGTGTAATATGCATCGTAATAACCAGAACTTAAAACAAACGTACCCAACATAATTCTACGTTTTACTTCTGGACCAAAACCTTCAGAACGACTCATGCGAATAGTTGTTTCAATATCTACCGCATTTTTGCTACGCAAACCATAATGCATTCCTGCATATCTTGATAAATTACTCGATGCTTCAGCTGTTGTTAAAGTATAATAAACCGGAATTACATAACTTAGTTCGGGTAAATTAATGGCCTCTACTTGATGGCCTTCGGCTCTTAATTTTTCAACTAATTGTAAAGTTGCTTGTCTTACTTCTGGCTGAACGCCTTCCATATCAAGCGTTTCTTGAATGTATGCTATTCTTAGTTTATTGGGTAAATCAAAACTAAAATCGTTCGAATCTTCTTGAATTGCAGTAGCATCAAACTCATCTTTACCAGCCATTACTGCTAGCAGTAATTGCGCATCATCAGTACTTTTAGTAATGGTTCCAATAATATCAAAACTACTGGCATAAGCTATTAAACCCCAGCGCGAAATTCTACCATAAGTTGGTTTAAAACCATAAGTTCCAGTAAATGCTCCTGGCTGACGAATAGAGCCGCCAGTATCGCTTCCTAAAGCAGCATGACAAAGTTGTGCTTGCACCGCCACAGCCGATCCGCCCGAACTTCCACCCGAAACTTTGGTGTTATCCATATCGTTTAAAACTGTTCCAAAAGCTGAGTTTTCGTTTGATGCACCCATAGCAAATTCATCGCAGTTTAAACGACCAATTATTATGGCATCTTCGGCAATTAAACGCTCTAATGCAGTAGCTGTATATAACGAAGTAAAGTTTTCAAGAATTTTTGAAGAAGCAGAAACACGGTGGTTTCTATAACAAATATTGTCTTTTATTCCAATTACCATTCCTGCCAATTTTCCTGCAGTTCCATCGGCTATTTTTTTATCAATATTTTGTGCAGCAGCAATGGCTTCATCGGTCCAAACTTCCAAAAAAGCATTCAAATGTTTTTTGTTGGCTATGTTTTGTAAATATTGGTTTACAATGGCTTCAACATTAATAGTTTTACTAGCTAATGCTTGGCTAATTTGAGCGTATGAAATATAGTTTTCCAAGTATTTTTCTGGGTTTTTTTTGCTAAAAAAGCAATGATAATTAAACAAAAAAATTCCTCTAAAAATAGAGGAATCTTGTATTGAAATTTTTTAAAAGTAACTAAAAATATTATTCAGCTTCTTTTTTGTCTTTAGTTTTCATGCCATCTTCTATTTGGTCTTTTACACTTTTCTTGGCATCGTTAAACTCGCGCATACCTTGACCAATACCACGCATTAATTCAGGAATTTTTTTACCACCAAATAATAGTAAAATAGCTAATCCTATTAATATCATTTCTGTACCACCTAATCCAAACATAATTTTATTATTTTATTGCGGACAAATGTAAGTTTTATTTTTTGTTTTGAAAATATTTTTTATCCGTTGGTTAAGGTGTTATTTGCTGCTGGCATCTTGCATCTGGCATCTGGCTGATTTAGGCGAGAAGTTTTTTACTAATTGGGTACCAATATTTAGTGCAGATTTCGTTGAATAGTTATTTGCTACTGGCTGCTAGCAACTAGCCCCTGGCCAATTTAGGCGAGCAGTTTTTTACTAATAAGCTTCCTAATATTTCCTGCAGATTTCGCAGAATATGCAAAAAATTTCACTTTTTACCGTTGGCTAAAGCACAACGGCAATAGATGGATTCAAAAGCACTGAAAGTGCTCAATACATCAAAATAGGGTGAAGCCCTATTATAAAAAATATCACAAAAGTAATGAAGCCCTGGCAGGGCGTAATATTTAGTTTCAATGTACTAAAGCAAAACCATTCAACAAATCAACTTTTCAACCAACCTACCCCAACTGAATTCCCTTCAACTTCCTGTAAAAACTAATGGCTGCGTTGTCGGTCATGCCCGAAATAAATTCGCAAATTTTCATTACTCGTGTGTATAAATCAGGATTTGGAATTTTATGTTTACCTATAAATTGTTCAGGAATAAGCTCTATTACTTTTTTGCTTTGGTAAAATATTTTTGAATGATCTAAATGCGCTTCGTTATGTTGGTTCAAAGCTTTGATGCAAATATGCAATAACCCACTTATTACTTCAAAACCAGCTGCTTCTATTTCTAAAACCACTCTGTTTCTATACACTTTTTCTTTGGTAATGGCTTTTATTTTTTCAATTAAATGAATTTTACTGCTTAGTTTTATCAATGATTTATCAAAGGTTCCGTTCAAAATAGCTTCTTCATTTTGCATAAAAATAACCGCTAATTCATTGGTAAGGCTATCAATTGCCGAGGCACGCAAAAATCCAATTTGACCTTCTATAGTCATTTGTTCAAATTTATTTTCATCAAAAAACTCTACAAATGGAATCAATAATTCTTTGGCATAATTTAGGTCAATCCATTTGAGGTTTAATCCATCTTCAAAGTCAATAATGCTGTAACAAATATCATCGGCAGCTTCCACCAAAAACGCCAATGGATAACGGCACCAGTTCAAATTTCCATCGTTTCTAAGGTTTAGCAAGCCTAATTTTTGAGCAACATCGGTAAAGTAAGAAACTTCACTTTGAAAGAATCCGAACTTTTTTTCGCCTACTTTTTTATCGGAATAATTGGGCAAACTTTCTTTAG
>Ga0247837_1004701_pt1 | contig 21607 bp, 16 predicted proteins | sample LaCtaG_2_FD_187115 | JGI IMG/M metagenome (GOLD analysis project Ga0247837, IMG submission 187115) | Freshwater microbial communities from meromictic Lake La Cruz, Castile-La Mancha, Spain - LaCruzMarch2015_14.5m | ecosystem: Environmental > Aquatic > Freshwater > Lake | place: Spain: Castile-La...
TTCCTGTGTTTCGTCGTAGAGGTAGGGAAACACGTAGCCGCGGTCCTCCGCCTCGTGCACCATCTGCTCCGGCGAGTCGGCCGGGTGCGACGAGACGTCGTTGGAACTGATCGCCACCACGCCGATGCCCCGCGGCAGGCAATCGCGCCCCAGGGCGGCGAGCTGGTCGGCCACGTGCTTCACGAACGGGCAGTGGTTGCAGATGAACATCACGAGCGTGCCCTTGGGGCCCGCTGAGTCGGCAAGCGTGACGGTGCGGCCGTCGACGTTGGGGAGTGCGAAGTCGGGGGCTCGGGTGCCGAGGGGCAGCATCGTGCTGGGAGTGCGAACCATGGGTGGGTGCTCCGGGGAGAAGTGACTATGAGAGGGCTCAACGCTTGAAGAACAGCCGACGGGCATTGGCGGTGGTCGCGGCGGCGAACTTTTCGAGCGGCTCGCCGCGGGCGATCGCCAGACACCGGGCGGTGTGCACGACGTGGCCCGGCTCATTGCGGCGGCCCCGGAACGGCTCGGGGGAAAGAAACGGGCTGTCGGTCTCGATGAGCAACCGTTCGAGCGGCACCGTCGTCGCAACCGTCCGCAGGTCGGCGGCGGAGCGGAATGTCACCATGCCCGCAAACCCGAGGTGGCACCCGAGATCGACCGCCTCGGCCGCCTCGGCCGTGGTCCCGGTAAACGCATGCAGCACGACGGCGAGCGGCCCGCGGGAGAGCGCCTCGCGGAGCATGTCGAGCGCGTCGCGGATGCTCTCGCGGGTGTGCACCACGAGCGGCAGGCCGAGTTTCTGGGCGAGCCGAACGTGCCGCTCGAAGAAGTCTCGCTGCAGGTCACGCGGAGCGACGTCGCGATACCAGTCGAGGCCGGTCTCACCGACGGCCTGCACCCGCCCCGATGCCACGAGCCGCGTGACGCGGTCCCACTCGTCGGGCTCCGCCTCGTGCACGTCGTTCGGATGGATGCCGGCGGCACAGGCCAGGCCCTGCTCGCGGCCGGCGAGATCCGCGGCGGCCTCGCTGTCGGCAGCCCGCGTGCCGATGACCGTGAGGCCCGTCACACCTGCCGCTCGTGCCCTGGCGAGCACGTCCGGCAGATCGCCGCCATACCGCATCGGGTCGAGATGACAGTGGCTGTCGAAGAAGTCCATGGCTCAGCTGGACGCGTCACGCGGCCGTGCGAGCAGCTGCCGAAGGTCGTTGAGGTGCGCCCGCGTCGATGTGAGGGCCTCGCCGACGAGGTCGGTCTCCTCGGCATCGCCGCCCGCAGCGGCAGTGTTTTCGAGGGCGGCCGCCTGGGATTCGAGGCCGGCCACGATCCTCGGCAAGAGCGCCCGCAGGTCGAGGTCGTGGGTGGCGGTGAACTGGATCGGGTAGGGGTGCCGCGGCACATCGGCCCCGCGATCCTCGAGAACCGCGCCGGCCCGATCGATCAGGCTGCGATGGTCGTCGGCAAGATCGGTGAGCGCGAGTTTGATCTCCTCGGCTCCCGGATAGGTCCAGATACCGGCATCGGCCACGTACAGCGCCAACGACGAACCGAGCAGCGACACCAGGCGTGGAAGTGGGGCGATGTGGGGAGTCATGGCATTCCGTCAGGAGGCGAAGGCCCCGGCCAGTTGGGCGGCCGCGTACAGGCCCGACCAGAAGAGCCCGAACCCGACGACAGGCAGCACGAATGCAGTCACGACCGCCCCCGGCAGGGAGACGAGCGAAAACGGCTCGGAGGCCCGCTCATCCGACGGCGGGTCGAACGTCATCACCTTGAGCACCCGCAGATAGTAGAACAGGCTGATCACGGTATTGAGGCCACCGATCACGAGCAGCACGAGCAGCAGCGGCCGTTCGGCCCCGGCCGTGATCGCTTCGACGATCGAGGAGAACACCAAAAACTTGGCGACAAAGCCGGCGAGCGGCGGCAGACCGATCAGGCTCACGAGCACGACGGCCATCGCCACCACGATGCCAGGGCTCGTCCGTACGAGCCCCGCGTACGACGAAATCTCCTCGCTCCGCAGCGTGTTGCGGAGCAGGGCCACGATGGCGAACGCACCGAGATTCATGAACACGTAGGTGCCGAGATAAAAGGCCACGGCGGAGACCGCGTCGCGCGTCCCGGAGGCCGTGACGCCGGCCATGGCGATCGCTGCCGCCACGCCCATCATCAGATATCCGGCATGGGCGATGGTGGAGTAGGCGAGCAGCCGTTTCATGTTCGTCTGGCCGTAGGCCGCGAGGTTTCCAAGCGTGCAGGTCACCGCCGCCATCAGCGCCACCACGTAGACCATGAAGTGCCGCGTTTCGCCCAGCGCGGCGAGCGACTGGGCCGCCGCCTCTCCACCTGCCGGAACGCCGAGGCCACCTGCCGGGACACCCAGCCCGAACGTCACTCGCAAGAGCAGGGCCACGGCCGCCGCCTTGCTCGCCACCGAGAGAAACGCCCCCACCTCGGCCGCCGCGCCCTCGAATACGTCGGGGCACCAGAAATGAAACGGCACCGCCGACAGCTTGAAGGCGAGCCCGACCGCGAGCATCAAGCCACCGAGCGACAAGACCATCACGCTGCCGCCGTCGGAGCCGACGTGCGCGACCTTCGCGAGCTCCACTGCCATGCTCGGCAGGTGGCACGTGCCGAGGACGCCGGCCAGGAGGCTCAAGCCATAGAGCATGATGCCGGCGGCCCCGGCTCCATACACGGCATACTTCAGGGCCGCCTCGGAGCTCGCCTTGCGGCCCTTGAGCAGGCCGGCGAGGGCGTAGGAAGGCACGCTCGCCATTTCGATCGCCATGAACACCATGAGCAGATGGTTTGCCGACGCCATCAGGCACATGCCGAGCGTGCTGCCGAGCACGAGCGTGTAGAAGTCCGCGCCGTCTTCGCGGTCGGGAATCTCCGACACCTTCGTGAACAGAATGTAGAGCACGAGGAAGCCCATCAGGAGCAGGCGAACGTAGGCCGTCAGCGAGTCGTACACGAGCAGACCGGTGAACAGTTCCTGCCGGCCGGCGAGGAGGTCGCCCCCCGCGGGAAGCGCCTTGAAATCGCTCCACGCATACCACAGCCCGAAGGCTACGCCGCCGAGCGCCACGAGGGCTGAGTCGGCATGCTTGAGCACCGGCAGGATTCGGCACAGCAGCAGGAGCACCACGGTGGCCGCCAGGCAGAGCTCCGGGCGAAACAACGGCACCGACACGTCGAGCGTGTTCGCGAGCGTGTCGGTGAGCAGTGTGCCGAGATTCGACTGGGCGTTCACGGGGGCGTTCCTCTTTGCGTCGGCCGCACTAGCGGGCCGCGACTCCCTGAGACTCGATGCGACCGTCGGCCTCGCCGACGGCGACAGCCGGCGGCGCCGGAGCGGCGTCGTGGACCCGGCGGGTCCAGTCGGCGAGCGTCTCCACCTGGCGATTCACGGACGGCGTCAGGTAATTGAACAGGATCTGAGGGGCGACGCCGAAAAGGATCGCGAAGAACACGAGCGGCGTCGCGATCGCGAGCTCGCGCGGCGTGATCGGCGTGAGGTGGTCGCCATGCGGCCCCTTGTACTCCGCGCCGAGGTAGACCCGCTGAATCGCCCACAGAATGTAGGCCGCCGTGAGGATCACGGTGAACGCCGAGATCACGGCGAGCACGCGGCTGTAGTTCCAACTCGACAGCGTCACCAGCACTTCGCCGATGAACCCGCACAGGCCGGGCAGGCCGAGGCCCGCGAAGAACACCGCGATGGCGAGGCCGCCGTAGACGGGCATCCGGTTGAAGATACCGCCGAATTCCTCGAGGTTGCGGTGGTGCACGCGGTCGTAGAGCACGCCCACCATGAAGAACATGCCGGCCGAACTGATGCCGTGGGCGAGCATCTGGAACATCGCGCCATTGACGCCCTGCGCCCAGGCGTCCCAACGGTATTCATGGCCTGCGACGGCGCTCCACACGCCGAGGCCGAGCATCACGTAGCCCATGTGGCTCACCGAGCTGTAGGCCACCATCCGCTTGAAGTCTTTCTGGGCCAGGGCAGCGAATGCGCCGTAGACCATCGAGACCACGCCGAGCCCGCACACGAGCCAGGCGAAATCGAGCCCGGCGCCGGGGCAGATCGGATAACAGATCCGCAGGATGCCGTAGCCGCCGAGTTTCAAGAGCACGCCGGCCAGGATCATCGAGATCGGCGTGGGCGCCTCGACGTGCGCATCCGGCAGCCAGGTGTGCACGGGAACGACCGGCACCTTGATCACGAAGCCGATCAGGAGCAGGAGGAACGCCCACTTCTCCAGGCTCATGCCCCAGAGTTGCGTCGCCGCGAACGGCGAAGTGGGCAACTGCCCGATCTGGGCGAGGGCGAGCAGATTGAACGTGTGCACCGGGGCCTGCGCATCTTTGATCAGCCTGATGGCGTCGGCCTGGGCCGCGGCGTCGAGGGCGGGGCTCACGACATGGCTCGCGAGCAGCTGCTCGGGCGCGAGCTGCCGCAGGTCGCTCGAGTAGTAGAGCATCAGGATCGCCAGCAGCATCAGCACGCTGCCGAGCAACGTGTAGAGAAAGAATTTGATCGCGGCATATTCCCGCCGCGGGCCGCCCCAGATGCCGATCAGGAAATACATCGGCAGGAGCATGACCTCCCAAAACACGTAGAACAGGAAGAAATCGAGCGACACGAACACGCCGAGCATGCCCGTCTCCAGGAGCAGAAACAGCACGTGATAGGCCTTCACGTGCTTGGCGATGGGCCAACTGGCCGCAGCGGCGAGCATCGAGAGGAACGTCGTGAGCACGACGAGCGGCAGGCTGATGCCGTCCACGCCGAGCAAATACTCGATGCCGAAGGCCTTGATCCAGGGCAGCTTGACGACGGCCTGCATGCCCGGCTCACCGAGCCTGAACTGCGCGGGCCCCGCGGCGCCGAAGAGCTGCGGCCAGGCCATCCAGAGCGAGAGCACGAACACGACCGCCGTCGTGAGCAGCGTCGTCCAGCGAATGAACTCCTCCCTCGCCTTCGGCACGATCGGCAGCGAGAGCAAGGCCGCCACGAGCGCCGGCAGGAAGACGATCGCCGTCAGAGGCCAGAGGGCGGGCTGCGTGAGGGAGACTGCTGGATCCATGGGAAAGTCCGTGCGAAAGGTTCTCGGGAATGCTGGGGAACGAAGGGGTGTCAGCCGGCGATTGTTGTCCGGAAGAGCAGGCTCGCGATGACGAACAGCGCCACCGTGCCGACCACGATGAACATCACGTATTGCCGCAGGTGTCCGGTCTGGAGCTTCTTGAGTTCGAGGCCGGCGTTCCACGTGGCGGTGGCGGTCGCGTTGACAAGCCCGTCGACGAGCGTGCGATCGATCCAGGCGTCGATACCGGCGAGCTGCCGGGCCGTCCAGGCGAGGCCGTCGATGATCCGGTCGATCACACCGCGGTCGGCGCCGCTGGCGAGCTTCGCGATGCCGAGCACGGGCACGACGAACAGCGCGTGGTAAAGCTCGTCGAAGTACCACCGGCCGGCCAGGAATGCGTAGACGGGCTTGAAGACCGTCGCCACGACTGCCGGCGAGATGATTTTCACGAGATACATGAGGGCCGCCAGCACCACGCCGGCGAGGGCCGTCGTAAACGCGGTGAGCGTCGCCGTGACGTGGATCGCGCCCTCGTGGCTCAGATACTCGGCGGGAAACACGAGGCTGCCGAAGGCGAAGCCGCCCGTCATGCCCTCGGCCGTTCCGGCCGGGCGTGCCTGCTCGAGGAGATTCGCGAGCCCGAACCCGCCCGGGAGCGTCCAGCCTGCGACCACGGCCAGCACCGAGAGCACCACGAGCGGCGCGACCATCACGGCCGGAGACTCGTGGGCATGGTCGGCCACGTGGTGGTCGCGAGGCGCTCCGGCGAACGTCATGAACCACAGCCGAAACATGTAAAAGGCAGTGAGAAAGGCTCCGCCCGCCACCGCGGCATAGAGGATCGAGTGGGAAGGATTGGCCTGCGCGAACGACAGCGCCTGTGCGAGGATCGCGTCTTTCGAGTAGTAGCCGGAAAGCCCGATCACGAACGGCACGCCCGCGCCGATGATCGCCAGGCAGCCCACGAGCATCGTGCCGGCCGTCCACGGCATGATTTTCGCGAGGCCGCCCATCTTCCGCATGTCATTCGTGTGGCACGCGTGGATCACCGAGCCCGAGCAGAGAAAGAGCAGGCTCTTGAAGAAGGCGTGGGTCACGAGGTGAAACAGCCCCGCCGACCAGCCGCCCACGCCGAGGGCGAGCATCATGTAGCCGAGCTGGCTGACGGTCGAATAGGCGAGCACCCGCTTGATGTCGTTGGCCACCAGGGCGATCGTCGCCGCGATGAACAGCGTGATCGCGCCGACATAGGCGATCACGAGCAGCACGTCGGGGGTGAGCACCGGATAGAACCGCCCCACGAGATACACGCCCGCCGCCACCATCGTCGCTGAATGCACGAGCGCCGACACGGGCGTGGGGCCCTCCATCGCATCGGGAAGCCACACGAAGAGCGGGAACTGCGCGCTCTTGCCCACGCAGCCGCAGAAGATGCCGACCCCGGCGACGAACAGCAGCCAGCGGCCGAGGCCCATGCTTCTCCACCCGTCGATCTTGCCTGCCACCTCGGCCGTGGGCGTCTTCGCCACCTCCGCGGCCGCGGCAAACTTCACCATGCCGTCCGGCACGCGCAAGGCATGGGCCTCGGCGGCCGGCCGAACCAGGCTGAAGAGTCCGGGCCGGGCGGCGCCCACAGCGTCCGCAGGCGTGTCGGCGAAATGCAGCGTCCCGAGCGCCCCCCACAGGGCCATGAGGCCGATCAGCATGCCAAAGTCGCCGACACGATTGACGATGAACGCCTTGTTGGCGGCCGTCGAAGCGCTCGTGCGCTCGTAGTAGAAGCCGATCAGAAACCAGGAGCAGATGCCCACGAGTTCCCAGAAGATGAACACCATGGCCAGATTGCCAGCGATCACGATCCCGAGCATCGAGAAGCAGAACAGCGACAGCGCCTGAAAAAACCGCGGAAAGCGGCCCGGACGATGCAGATGACCACCCCCCGACAGATGCACTTCGTGGTCGGTGACGTCGTGAAGCTCGTCGTGCATGTAGCCCGATGCGTAGACGTGGATGCAGGTGGCGATGAACGTCACCACCACGAACATCAGCACCGTCAGCGCGTCGACATACCAGCCGATCGAGAGCTTCAGGCCGCCACCCTGATAGAGGGTGTACCAATCGCCGGCATAGGCCACGGGGACCTGAGCCTCGCCATGGCCGGTGGAGTGGCCGTCATGGCCGGCAGGCTCGGCCACATGGCTCTCGCCATGATGCCCATCCCCGTGATGGACCGCCTGCACAGGGTGCGCACCGAGCCAGGTGCCGGCTGCGAACAGGGAGAGCACGAGCGACGTCACGATCGCCGCCGTCGCCACCCAGGCGGCGTTGCGGCCATGCGACCCCATGCGCGGCCCGAAAAACAGGATCGCCACGAACGAGGCCAGCGGAGCGAGCCACGCCAGACCGAGGAGCATGGGAAGTTGGGCGGCGATGTCCATGGCTGGCGTGCGGGGCCCTTCCGGGCTCAACCCTTGAGGTCGTCGGCCCGATCGACGTCGACGGTCGAATGGTTGTTGTAGAAGTTGAGCGTGATGGCGAGCGCCACGGCCGCCTCGGCTGCGGCCAGAAGAATGACGAACAGCGCGATCACCTGGCCGTCGATCCCCAGCGACACCGCCCCCTGGCCCCGCAGGTAGGGCGATGCAAAGGCGATGAAGTTCACGTTTGCCCCGTTCAGCACGAGCTCGATCCCCATCAGCACGCCGAGGGCGTTGCGCTTCACGGCCATGCAGACGATCCCGGCCGTGAACAGGATCGCACCGACCACGAGATAATGGGCCACACTCACACCATCCGCCGCGGCGAACGCCGGGCCTGCTATCGCCACGCCGGCCCCGAGCATGCCGCTCATCGCGTGCCTCCCGTCGCCAGGGCCGAAGCCGATCCACGTGCCTGCCGCGGGACCTCAACCACGGGCTCGACCAACGACCGCACCGACGCCGCCACGTCGATCGCCCGCTGCGTGCGCCGCCGCTTCGCCCGCGCGAGATACGCGGCCCCGACGAGCACCACGAGCAGGTGAATCGACACGATCTCAAACGGCAGCAGGTAGCCGCTCCGCACGCCGGGCGGGGCACCGGCAGGCGGCTCATCGACCCGCACGCCGACGAGCGCGACACCGATCGGCGTGGCTGCCGGCTGCGCCACCTCGCCGAGGCCGGGCCGCCGCCAGGCCTCCACGGAGAACGCGGCCTGAAGCAGCAGCGCCAACAACGACGCCGCCACGATCCCCGCGAGCACGCGGTCGCCCGGCGACGTCTTGATCGTGACAAACGGAGCCTGAGCCGTAAGCATCACGCCAAACACCAGCAACACGAGCGTGCCACCCACGTAGATCATGAGTTGCATCGCCCCGATGAACTCGGCGCCGGCCAGAAAAAACAGCCCGGCCGTGGCGCCCAGAGAGAGCACGAGGTAGAGCGCCATGCGCACCACGTTGTCGGCGACCACGACCCCGACCGCGAATCCACAGGCCAGGATCGCGAAGAGATAAAAGAGCAGCGTGTGGAAATTGACCGCAGCGAGCATGAGGCACCCCGTCATGGCTGCACCTGCGCGACGGTCTTCTCGGCGGCCTGCCCCACGGGGCCGCGCGCCGCCCCGCCGGGCCCGGGCAGCCAGCCCTCGCGAATCTCACCCGCCGGGCGCGACAACCCGGGCACGAGGCCACCGGGCAGAAACAGCTGCCAGAGCATCGCACCCGCAAACATCACCGCGGCAATGGGCGTGCAGTATTTCAGGCACACCGTCATCACCTGGTCGATCCGGAGCCGCGGCAGCGTCCAGCGAATCCACATCATCACGAGCACGCCGAGCGTGGCCTTCAGCAGCAGATTGCCGCAGCCGATGAGCCGCACGAAATAGTGGGCCGTGTCGCCCGTGCCCTCGCTCAAGCCCAGGAGCGTTGCCACGGGCACCGGCCCGTTCCAGCCGCCGAGAAAGAGCACGGCAGCCAGGGCGCTCACGAGAAACATCGAGCCGTACTCGGCCATGAAGAAGAAGCTCCAGCGCAGGCCGGAGTATTCCGTGTGAAACCCGGCGACGAGCTCGCTCTCCGCCTCGGCCAGATCGAACGGCGCGCGATTCACGCTCGCGACCGCGCAGGTGACGTAGACCCAGAACACCACGAACGTGAACGGGTCGTGGAACAGATACCAGTTCGTGAACCAGCCGGCCTGTTTTTCGGCGATCGTGACGAGATCCATCGTGCCGGCCAGCATCACGGGCACCACGACGCACATCCCGAGGGGCACTTCGTAGCTCACCACCTGCGCCGCCTCCCGCATCGCCCCGAAGAGCGACCACTTCGACGCCGAGGCGTAGCCCGCGAGGATCACGCCGAACACCTCGAGCCCGAGCACGGCCACCACGAAAAACACGCCCACATTGAGCCGCTGGCCCACGAACTCAAACGCGAACGGCAGGGCGATGAAGGCCGCGAACGACGCACAGAAGCTGACATACGGCGCGATCCGAAACAGCAGACCGTCGGCCCCCTCGGGCATCAAATCTTCCTTGGCAAGCAGTTTGATGCCGTCAGCCAGCGACTGGAGCCACCCGAACCGGCCACCCGTCCGCGTGGGGCCGAGACGGTCTTGAATCCGGGCGGCAATCTTTCGCTCCGCCCAAATAAAGACGAGCGCGCCGCCGGCGATCACGTTCAGAATCAAAACCGCGGCCACTCCAGCCACGACGGTCCACGCGAGCCAGGGCGGCAGGCCGACTGAATTGATCAGGAAATCAGCCATGGGGGCGGTATTTCCGGGCAAAACCCGACTTCGTGAAATTTCGCACGAAGTCTGCCTTACGGCCCGCGAAATCACAAGTCCCGGCCGGAAAACAGGCCCGTGGAGTCCACTCGCCCAACCCGGCTCGGGCCGCCACGCAGGAGTACCGCAATTCAGCCCGCTTCTTCGTTCTCCACCTGTTCGACGACTACGAAGTCCCACCGCGATGCCGTAGACATCGCTGATGGCGGGGGGCGCTCTCAGCAACGACCTCCGAATCGATAGCAGCCGCCGCCCTGGGGCGGTTCGCGATCAAGCGGAAGCCAACCGGCTGGCGTCCGGGGCCATCGGGCTCTGACCAGCGGACGGAGGCCCGCCAAGCGAACTTAGGCACGATGCCGGGTGTTCGCGTGAAGATGGCTTCGCTGGTGAAATACGCCGGCTCAACGGTAGGGGTAACCCCTCGCCTCATCGTCTGGAAGCCCGAGGCGTGAGCCGAAGGGAATACGTGGAGTGTTTCGCCACCGGAGCATCCTCTCGGCTTACGCCTCGGGCTTTCGTTGAGGAGGCTCGGGGCTGCCCGTGCCCTCGAGCGGGCTGTGGGAGCGAGCGCAGGCACGGATGCCGAAAGTGAAGCAGGCACGCAGAGCGCCGAGGCCAGGATGGCTTCGTCCGCATGAAGTCGGGCCCTGACGCACCTCGGCGAGCCGTTCGAGCCCCCATCGCCGGCGCCTGCTCGGGGCCCGCTAGAAGAGCGGTTTCAAGGCCGGTCTGCGCCGACGCGAGCATTCGGCCTTGACCGTGGATAGGACTCTCTTCGACACCCTCCACGCAAGGGCCGCATCCAGCCCGACCAGCCCCGGCTGTTGCTCCTCATGATCGGCTCCACTCGGCCGGCGCTCGCAGAAGTGCCATTGGCCGACATGTCGCTTACAACAAGTGGCTCAGGATCTGGAGAGGAGGTCAAATTGCCAATCCGAAACCAACCATTGGCTTGCTGTCGCTCCGTCGAGTTGGCAAAACGCAGGGGCATGCCGTTGGAAAGTGGATTGACGACTCGAAAAGCCAGGAGGTCGCCACTGTTGGGGATTTCGGAGGTTTTCAGCAACAGCTGCCAGACTCTTGGCGATTCGCCGGGAAGCAAGCCTGCGATTTTCCATTCCGTCGGCCACTCCTTGATTACCGTGCCGCTCCTGTCGATTGCGGCCACGACGATTTTCCAGTCGTAATAGAACGGTGCGACGCCGGTGTTTCGAAGTTGGACAGCGAGGTGTGTCTTGTCGGCCTCGCGACTCACAGTCGCCTGCATGACATGAAACTCATATCCCATTCTCTGTACGGCACGGGATGCATTTTTAATGCGAGTTGCCGACTGCTTTTCTTTTACCATGCCCGTATCCATCAGCCATGACGCATGAGTTTCCTGAACGCATTGCTCAAAATTCTGAGCCTGTCTGTGGGTTACTTTGTCATCGAAGATTTCACCCCAGAGTTCCGGGCGGATTTCCCCTCCGATGGGGCGCGTCTTCCACTTGAGCATTGCTTCCGGGCCTGCCGCTTTCAGTAACTGCATGTAAAACCAATCGTCGGCTTCGCGTCCAGTGTCCAGTGTGGCCCACGCAAACGAATCATCGTGATAACCGAAGGGGCGATCGGCATTCTTCGTGTACCTCCGGTGATCGTCTCCTGTGGGGTATCGCAGCAACACGGGCGTGATACGAAACGCAGCCGAGTAGGCATTGAGAACCTCGGCCTGGGTTTCCTTCGATGCAAACAGGTCTACTCGCGGATACTCGTGCCATTCGCCCCACGTTCCGAGCAGGCCTGCCGTGATAAATCCAAGGCGGGGATCACCGTCATACTTCTCGCCCATCGCCGCGATGAAATTCCTCAAAGCTTGGCGGAGCCGAGGATCGTCGTAGTCGGGCGTATGAACTTTCTCCGGTGGAAACGGCGCCGTGTTCTCGTTGAGCCATGTGGTGACCTTCAATCCCTCCTTGATCAAAAAGGTCGGAATGCCCTTGTCTTTCCCCGGATACACCATCCAGACTCGGAAGACTGCCTGATGGCCGCGTGACGCGACATCGTTCAGCAATTCCTCGAGCGGCTCCCAGTTGAATGTGGTCATACCGGACATCAATTCTCCCAACGGCACGTAACGAAATTCCATGCTGTGGGGGAACTTTTCTCGATTGTCGCCGGCGTATGGCACCAGCCCTTTCAGCGGATTGTCGACGGCTGCCGGAACGTATTCGAGTGGCTCATCTGCAACACTGAAAGGAACGACGGCTCCCAGAAACGACGCGAGGAGCAACGACGAGAGTCGTAGCGTGCCAAAAAATTTGGATCGTAGCGATGACACAAAAGAATCCATCGATGGGGGTTATGTGCGACTCTTTACGGATTGCAACGGGCTATTTTTCGTCCTTCTTTCCGGTTCGATAGTCTTCGAGTTCGGCGCTCGGAACGGCCGCCTCCCTGATGCCGCCCTCTCCGCCGAACAAGATCAGTGCCGTGCCGTTCAAGCCCTCGCTCTCGAGCACCATCGCCCGAGAGCGCGCGTCGGTCAATGCTAGTCCGTAGCGGATGAAGAATGGTTGCTTGTCTCGCTCCGACACGAACAATGCCTCAATGTCTCCGCTCGACACGCCGAGCTCCTCCAACTCCGCGACAGGCCTATCGGCGATGAATTTCTTGAAGGCGGTCTCATCCCGAGGGCCGGAAAAGAATCGTGCATGGTATCGGCTATAGAGCGTCGCCAGTCGCTTGCCGTTGGTGCTGTTGGCTCGGAGAACGGCCGCCTTCAAGGCCGGCGTGGGGTCGCTGGCCCCACAGCCGCCACAGCACATGACTCCCACGACCATGCCGACAAGCAGGGCTGCCTTACGGGGCCGCAGGAGGTACATGCAGGATATCCTTCCGGAACGATTGGGCATCGCAGACATAATTCAGAGACCGGCTACGGCTGGAATTCAGCGACCCTGCCGGCGCCGTTGGCTCGCTTGGCGATGTTTTCGAAGACGCTCTGCTGCACTTCGTAGGCGACCGTGAGCACACTGCCGTCGCCCATCACGGCGTTGAAGCCGCCAGGGTGTGCGGACCCGAAATAACTGTCGGGATTCGAGCCCGAAGAATTGCCATCGAGCCGCGGTTGGCCATACCAAAACCGAATTCCACCGCGGCCACAACTGTGCCAGACTGCCCACGGCGTTGCTTCCTCCCACCACCAGTCGGGGGACCCCGCTTTGGGATTCAGGTAACGATCGGTGCTGACACCCTTTTCTGCGAACAAGAGCGTGTTTGAAGTGCCGTCGGCGACGGACGCAGTCGTGATTTTCTTGCCGAGGCTGAATTGGGAGATCGGGTATGGGTCGCTCATGGCTGAATTCGGGAAGCCGCCGGCGGAGATGATTCCACCCCAGTTGGCATCACAACCTGCTTGGTTGTACCCAGCCCAAGAGGCAGGCTTGCCAGGATTTTCGGTGCTCGCATAACAGGCGTAGTCCTGAAAAAAGGTCGGTGCAGGGATGGGATTAGCCGCCTGAGCAACGAATCGAATCGGCCGGCTCGGGCAGCGGTAGGTGGAAACGTACTGGGCGCTCATGCCGGCCGTTGTCAGGTCCATGTAGCCACTACTCCCATTGAACCGCAACTTGTGCGTGGTGTCTTGTTCCATGTAGGGCAGCATCTGAAAGAAGTGGTTGAGGAAGGGGGTTCCGAAGGCATCGGACACCTGCATGCCGTTCTTCCACCAGCCGAAATTGAAATCCACGATGCCGCCAGTTGGATAGCATTTGCGGGCAGACTCGTGGCTCAACGCCGCCTGCCCCATCTGCCGCATGTTGTTTTTACATGACATCCGGCGGGCCGACTCGCGGGCAGATTGCACGGCAGGCAGTAACAGCCCGACAAGCGTGCCGATGATCGCGATGACCACGAGGAGTTCCACGAGGGTGAATCCCCTGCGTTGCTGTGGCCGGATTTGCAAGTCATTCAAACGTGTCATGGCCATGAATCCTCCTCCCAAAGCACCAATCAGTCTCGCCCATCCCGCTACTATCATACGCTGAGTCCTCCTCACCAATTCGCTTCGAGGTGTGCCGAAACGGATCCTCGTGCCTGGCGCCGCAGCCTCGGCGGATGCCTGCGCCTCGCTCCTCCCGCGACCACGACACGCGCACGCCGAACAGGGTTGCTATCGCCAGGTGATAAGAAAATTCATGTGTGGGTTTCCAGGTAATGGGACTCATCGCAGTTCCGTAGCCGTGCGGCGGCGATCTCCGGCGTGATGTCGCGCTGCGCTTCGCCGAGCATCTCGTAGCCCACCATGAACTTCTTCACCGTGGCCGACCGCAGGAGCGGCGGGTAGAAGTGCGCGTGCAACTGCCACCAGCCTTCCGGGCCCGGGGCATTGGGAGCTTCATGCCAGCCCATCGAGTAGGGGAAATCGCTCTCGAAAAGGTTGTCGTACCGAGTCAAGAGCCGCTTGAGGACCGCCGCGAGATCGTCCTGTTCGTCGGCGGTGAGGTCGATGAGCCTGGGCACGTGACGCGCATGTGGGATGAGGAGTATCTCGTAGGGCCACACCGCCCACCAGGGAACGACTGCGGTCCAGCTCTTGTTTTGTACGACCACACGGTCGCCGCACTCGGCCTCGGTGCGGGCATAGTCGAGGAGGAGCACGCCGCCGTCTGATTCCGTCCAGCGTTTCTGGGCGGCGTCTTCCTTCGCGGCCTCGTTGGGAATGAAGTCGCCGGCCCAGATCTGGCCGTGGGGATGGGGATTCGAGCAGCCCATGATCTCCCCCTTGTTCTCGAAAATCTGCACCCAGGCAAACCGCGAGCGGAGGGCGCGGCTCTCTCGCAGCCACGTGTCGACGACGCCCCGGATCGCCTCGACGGGCATCCGCGCGAGCGTCAGATCGTGCCGCGGTGAAAAACAGATCACGCGGCACTCTCCCCGGACGGGCTGGCTCACGAGCAACTGCGGTAGTTCCGCCGCAGGTTCGCGCTCCGCGCCGCCCGGGCCCGCGGGCAGGAGGGCCGCAAAATCGTTGGTGAACACGTGCGTCTCTGTGTAGGTCGGGTTTCGCTCCCCGCCGGCCCGCTCGTTTCCGGCGCACAGATAGCAGTGCGGATCGTGCGGAGGGCGGGCTTCGCCGGCGGCACGTTCTACTTTCCCCTGCCACGGCCGCTCGGATCGGTGGGGCGAGACCAGCACCCAGTCTTCCGAGAGGCGGTTGAAGCGGCGGTGCGGATGGTTCATTCGCGTCACCAGTAAACGGCGTACAAGGCGGCCAAGACGCCCATGATCAGCACCGATCCCGCGATGAACGCCCCGCCGGGCCGGAAGTCCTCGCGATCCCAGCGCATTGCCTTCACCTCGTCGCCGGGCTGCGGGGCCGCCAGGCTGATGAGCACCATGCACACGGTCAAGATCAGGGTTACGTAGCCCATGCGGTTGAGGAACGGCATGCCGGGAGTCAGGTACTTGAAGGCGGCCGAGAGCGGAATCGTCGCGAGCGCCACCGCCAGGGCGGCCGCTCCCGTGGCCCGCGGCCAAAAGAAGCCGAGCAGAAAGATCACGCACACGCCCGGGCTAATGAATCCGGTGTACTCCTGGATGTATTGGATGGCCTGGTCGAACCTGCCGAGTTGCGGTGCGAGGAACATGGCGATTCCCGACGACACCAGAATGGCATAGCGGCCGACGCGGATGAGCGTCTCCTCGCGGGCCAGCGGATCGACGTACCGCTTGTAGAGGTCGAGCGTGAAGATGGTCGCGATGCTGTTCGCCTTCCCGGCGAGCGAGGCGACGATGGCGGCCGTCAGAGCCGCGAACGACAGCCCCTTAAGGCCGGTGGGAAGGAGGTTGATGAGCGCGGAATAGCTCTTGTCGGGCTTGACCGCGCCGGTGGCATCGAGCATTTCGGCCTGGAAGAGGCCCTTCTGGTGGAGCACGTAGACGGCGATCCCGGGCAGCACCACGATGAGGGGCATGAGCACCTTGAGCGCGGCCGCAAACAGGATGCCGGCGCGGGCCGTCGTGAGCTTCGCGCCCAGGGCCCGCTGGGTGATGTATTGGTTGCAGCCCCAGTAGCTGATATTGGCGATCCACATTCCCCCGAGCACCGCGCCCAGGCCGGGCAGATCTTGGTAATGGGGGTTCGACCGGTCGAGGATCATGTGGAAATGGCCGGGAGCCTGCTGCTGCAGGAGCAGAAACCCGGCCAGGGCACCGCTCTGCCCGAACTGCTTCGCCACGAGGTCGAGCGCCAGCACCGTGGTCGCTATTCCGCCGAGCGCAAGCACGACCACCTGGATGACGTCGGTGTAGCCGATGACCTTCATGCCCCCCATGGTGATCACGATCGCGAATGCCGCGAGGAACACGACGCAGGCCATGAACGGGAACCCCGAGAGGTTTTCCACGGTCAGTGCGCCGAGATAGAGGATGCTCGTGAGGTTGATGAACACGTACACCAGGAGCCAGAAGATCGCCATGATCGTCGCCACGAGCTGCCCATAGCGCTGCTTCAAGAACTGCGGCATCGTGTAGATGCGGTTTTTCAGATAGCCGGGAATGAGAAACAGCGCCACGAGAATCAGCGTGGCGGCCCCGATCCACTCATACCCCGAGATGGCCAGCCCGATGGCGAACCCCGCGCCGCTCATGCCGATAAACTGCTCAGCCGAGATGTTGGAGGCGATGATCGACGACCCGATCGCCCACCAGGTCAGCGATCCTTCAGCGAGAAAGAACTCGTCGGCGGAGGCGGCCTCGCCCCGCTTGCGGCGGTAGATCCACAGACCGTAGCCCGCGACGAGCGTGAAGTACGCGAGAAAGACGAGAAAATCGGCGAGATGCATCGGCGTTCGTGCTCGGACGGAATGCGGCCTAGGGGAGCAGGGCGACGCCGGGGGCGGCCCGCGTCACGAACATCGTCGGTGCGATGCCGGTGCGATCGTGGTAGCGGGTGCGGACTTCGGCCTGAATCCGCCCCGTCTGCCCGGCATCGACGAGTGCCACTGCACATCCCCCGAAACCGCCACCGGTAAGGCGACAGCCGAAGACGCCGTCGATCCGCCTCGAGATCTCGACGATCTCGTCAAGCTCCGGGCACGACACCTCGTAGTCGTCCCGTAGCGAGGCGTGGCTGCCGTACATGCATTCGCCGGCGGCCTGCCAGTCGCGCGCTTCGAGGGCATTCACGAAAGCGAGGGTCCGCTCATGCTCTGTGACCACGTGCATCGCTCGACGCCGCTCGACGTCGGGCAGTGACGGCGCCCGAGCGTGCCACTCGGGCGGGCCCACGTCGCGCAGCGATGCCACCCCGAGCAGCCTCGCGGCCGACTGGCACTCGGCCCGCCGTCGCGCGTACTCGCCGTCCGCCAGGCTGTGCCTGACGCCGCTGTGGATCACGAGCACCTCCACCGCCTCGGCGGCCAGCGGCACGTGCCGCATCGAACGGGAGCGACAGTCGAGCAGGAGAGCGTTGTCCGCCATGCCGAAGGTCACGGCGAACTGATCCATGATCCCGCAGGGAACACCCGCGAATTCGTGTTCGGCCCGCTGGCAGAGCAGCGCCTTCTCCTCGAGACTCAGCGTGCTGCCGGTGAGGGCCTCCACCGCCGTCGCCATCCCCACCTCCAGGGCGGCGCTGCTGCTGAGCCCGGCTCCCGCGGGGAGCGTCGCCGATATCCGCGCGTTGAAGCCCGGAATGTCCCAGCCCAGCACTTTGAGCCCCGCCACCACCCCGCAGGGATAGGCCGCCCACGAACCGGCGTAGTCATCGGGTGTGAGCGGCTGATCCAAATCGACCCGCACCACCGGCTGCCCGCCCCAAGTGGTGGCGAGCACCATCAACTTGTCGGAGCGGGCCGTGACCTCCAACGTGAGGTGCGGCTCGATCGCCATCGGAAGCACGAGCCCGTCGTTGTAGTCGGTGTGCTCACCGATCAGATTGACCCGCCCCGGGGCGACGACGGAAAACCGGGACCGGCCGCTTCGGGGTCCCCACCGGCGCCGGGTCCGATCCTCGGGCCATTTGGAACGAACGTCTTTGCCGAAATACGCCATTGCCATCGATTTTTCAAGCAATTCGTTCTATTCGAACAGGTATTGAACTTAATTAAACCTACTTTCTTTTGTCCTGTCAACGCGTCGTCGCAGCGCCGGCATCGGCCGTCACTGCCCCGATGGGTCGGCAGCGGCCATTGGGCCATCCTCGCGTTCAAAGAAGAGTAATCGGGCGAGGGGAACCTCGAAGGTCTGCCGGGCAGGGCCGGAAATCACCTGGCCGTCGTCGGCCTTCCAGCGGCCGGCGGGAATCAGCACGGGGCGTGACGTGCCCTTGGTCACCATCGGGGCCACGAGCAGGTCGTCGCCCATAAGAAATTGATCCTTGACGCCTTCGTAGCCCCCGTCGGGAAACACATACGCGAGCGGGCGCAGGATCGGCTCACCAGTGGCGGCGCTGGCCGTCGCGAGTTCGAGGATGCGGGGCGTGAACCGCTGCCGCAGCGCCACGGCCTCTTTGACCGCGGCCAGATGGGCGGCGTCGAGCACGCGCCATGGCGCGACGGAGAACTGCATCATCGGCGTGAGGGCATGGACCTGCGCGGAACGCACGATGAGATCCTGGTCGATCGTCGCCTGATCGAGGAATGAAGTGAACTCCCCTCCGCCGATCATGTCCGGACAGACGAACGTGTATCCCAGCAGTCCTGCCGCGATCATGTCGGGGATGAGCATCGCAAGGTCCCCCCAGTCGTGCCGTTTGTCGCGCAGCCGCTGCACGAGCGGCCGGCCCGCGAGCTTCCATGTCGCCCGGTATTCGTTGAGGGGAAACGCCAGTCCGATCTCCCCGAACAGGCGGGCGTGCTCGTTGACGTCGAGCGGTCGGTGGGCGAGATACGTCGCCTTGTAGAACGGCGTGTCGCCGGCATCCAGCTTGAAGCCGTCCACGCCGTAGTCCGTCTGCAGCCGCGACAGTTCTCCGGTGAACCACTCGTTGGCCGCCGGACTCGAGAAGTCGAGCATGGCGCTCTTGCCGTTCCACCAGGTGACGATCGCCGGGTCGCCAGGCTGCTCCATGAAGAATGCGTTTTTCTTCGCCAGCGTTCGATACACGTCGCAGTCCGGGCTCACGAACGGGCACACCCAGACCATCACTTTGAAGCCGAGGCCGTGCAGCTCCCGCATCATGGCCTGCGGGTCGGGAAAGCGGCCGGGATGAAAGGTCCACTTGCCGTAGTCCTCCTGCCAATTGTCGTCGATCATCAGCACGCCGGGCGGCAGGCCGTTGTCCACGATGGCATGCGCGTAGGCCAGGAGATCTCGCTGGTTCTGGTCGTACATCAGCTCGATCCAGCTGTTGTATTGCGGTGCTGCGAACAGCGCAGAATCGGGTAGCTTCCCGTCGGTTGGAAAGAAGCTCGCGGAGACGTGCCGAAACGCGTCTCGCAGGCTGCGCCCCGCCCGGCCGGAGTGGATGTCGTTGCCTGGCGACGTGACCCGCAGTGTCCCCGCCTGAAACGTGAACCGAAACGCCTTCTCACACCAGACGTACCGCCCCTTCGAGGAGAGCAGAAGCGGAGCGGCCTGATTGCCGCGGTTGTCTCCATTCAGATCGATGTCGATCGGCGTTGCGCCGAACGGCATGGTGGAGCCCAGGGTGACGGCACCACCCCACCAGCCCTCCTCCGGTAGAACCTCGAGCGACAGATCTGACCGAACGACGTCATCGGCGAACGGTGCGGATCCGTAGCCCGCTTGGCCGAAAAGGAGTAGTGCAACAAGCAACCGCAGCAGCATGGTCGAAGTCCCTCAAAAACCCCAAAACATTTGGAAACGACGTTAACTTAGGTTGCCTCGCAGGCTTGTCAAGCATGCCGAGATCCACCAGCGACGAGTGTCCCGCACGCCGTTGTTGGGCCGCGGGTAGCAAATACAGGACCCTGTCGGGCCGCTCCGAGCAGTTCACTCGCCTGTTTCCTCAGGTCATTTATGAACCCTGGTATGCAGGGAGCTATACTCGTGGATTCATGCTTGTTTCGTTATCCGTAAATCATCAGCGTTGCGATGAAATCTGAACGGGCGGAGCCCGCCCTGCTGCGGCGGATCAACCAACGCTCTCTTCTCGAGGTGATTCGCAGGAGCGGCCCGTCGTCGCGAGCCGCACTGGCCCGCATGTCGGGGCTCACGCCGCCCACCGTTTCAAAGGTCGTTGAATCGCTGCTGCTGCAGGGCATTGTCGAAGAATTTGAGCAGGACAGGCCGCTCCTCGGCAGGCCCCACAAACTGGTCAAGATGGCGACGACCTCGGCCGTCGTCCTGGGAGTCGTCATCGATGCCGGCAGCTCGTGCGTGACCCAAACGGGGCTCGACGGCCAGGTCAACGAGGAGCAGAGCCTTCGTTTTCAGACGCCCGACACCTACGAGAGGCTGCTCGACGAACTGGAGCAGCGGTGCAGAACCCTGCTCTCCCGCACCAACGCCAAGCCCCGGGGTGTGGGAGTCAGCGTTCCGGGCCTCGTCAGTGAGCGGCTGGAGCAGGTCGTTTTCTGCCCGAATTTGCATCTGCTCGATCACCGGAATCCGGCAGGCGATCTGGAAACACGGCTGGGCATCGAGTGCCTGCTCCTGCACGAGCCCCAGGCGCTCTGCCTTGCGGAGCGGATGTATGGCATTGCCCGCGACCTCGACAACTTCGCGATGCTCGACGTGACGCAGGGGCTCGGGCTGGGCGTCGTCGTGGGGGGCATGATCCTCACGGGCAACAGTGGGATGGCTGGCGAAATCGGCCACATCACCGCCGATCCGACCGGCATCCGCTGCGGCTGCGGGAATCGCGGCTGCCTGGAGACGCTGGCGACGGACGCAGCCCTGATGCGGATGATGCAGGATCGCATAAAAGCGCCCCTCACGTTGGCCGGGGCGGCCTCATTGCTTGACGAGCAAGGCGACGACTTTGAGAGCGAGATTCAGGCGGTGGCTGGTTACCTGGCGATCGCGATCGCCGCAGTGATCAACACGTTCAATCCGACGACGGTCTTCGTCCATGGAAAACTCCTCGTGGAGAACAAGGATCGCTTTGATCGGGTGGTCGACGGCGTGCGCCAGCGGACGCTGATGCCGCTCCTCGCCGAATGCACTATCGTCCCGACCCGATCGAGCAAGCGGCAGGGGGCGATCGCCGGAATCATGCACTGGCTCACCGAGGGCCGGACGCCGGGGCTCGGCATCCGCCGCCAACTCTGACTCCATCGACGCGGAGTCGCATACCCAGGCGGATCCGCCCCAGCAACCGCTGTTGCTCAGGCCAACACGTCTTTGATGACGTGTCCGTGCACATTGGTGAGCCTGCGCTCGATGCCGTTGTGATAAAACGTCAGCCGTTCGTGATCCAGCCCCATGAGGTGCAAGATGGTGGCGTTGAAGTCATAGACAGACGTCTCATTGACCGCCGCCTTGAAGCCAAACTCGTCGCTCTCGCCGTAGCTGAAACCCTTCTTGACGCCGGCTCCGGCAAGAAAGCAGGTAAACGCACCCGGGTTGTGATCGCGGCCGGTTCCGTTGCCTTGCAGGAACGGCATTCGGCCGAACTCAGTGCACCACACGACGAGGGTGTCGTCGAGAAGGCCACGCTGCTTCATGTCTCGCATGAGCGCGGCGGTGGGCTGGTCCATGATTTCCGCCTGCATGGCATGGGTGTCCTGAATGTCGCTGTGCGAGTCCCAATTGGTGATGCCGTTGCCGCCGCTGGGATCGCTCCCGTTGAATAGCTGC
>Ga0247837_1004703_pt1 | contig 21604 bp, 11 predicted proteins | sample LaCtaG_2_FD_187115 | JGI IMG/M metagenome (GOLD analysis project Ga0247837, IMG submission 187115) | Freshwater microbial communities from meromictic Lake La Cruz, Castile-La Mancha, Spain - LaCruzMarch2015_14.5m | ecosystem: Environmental > Aquatic > Freshwater > Lake | place: Spain: Castile-La...
CCTCACGCCTGCATCTCCGGTAACCAACAACGCCGTCAGTGGAGCCACGAGCTGGTTCAAACCCGGCCCGCTGCTTCCGACCTCGACGGACACCGTTTACAAAGCCGGCTTCGGTCCGCTGACCGTCACCGCCGCCGGTGGCGTCTATGTGCCGCCAGCCAAAGGCCTGCGCGTCATGGGCCTGCTCACCGTGCCGAACCCGAACGCCAAGCTGAGCTTCACCCTCGGCGGACTCGCGCCCGAGTTCACGCAGGCCGTAAACATCGTGAACCCAAGCGCCACAGGTTTAACCAACACCGCCCTGATCACTGCGCCCGCCACCAACACCACGAAGCTCCCCACGCTGGATTCCGCCAAAGGCCTGTTTGCCGGCAGCTTCCAGATCAACGGAGCCACCGCCGCGCTTCACCGCCCCGCGCCGTTCTTTGGCCAGATCGTCAAGATTGGCGCGAGCACGCAGGGCTACGGCTACTTCCTCCTCCCCACCGCCACGCCGAAGATTTCCACCTCACCTAAACTCAGTGGCCGCGTGGTGCTGGGCGTGCCGTAGCGGAGGTAGGGCGGCTGGTCCTCCAGCCGCCGCGAGAGGCCAGGACGCCTCTGCACATCTCACGACATCCTCAGAGCCCTCCACCTCCAAAGAACGGCGCTTGTGGGAGCAAGCGCCCTGCCTGTCTGGTTGCCGAGATTCTTGGTAACGCTTGGATTTTTTTCGGGATAGGAAGGGCGGCTCATCCGGACGTCACAGGTTTGTTGCTTCCGGTGTGCCGGTTCTCGGGCATCATGCGTAGGCTATTCCGTTCACGGCTCGATATCTGCTCAACTCCCACTCCATGAAGATCTGCCCTCGTCGCTTCCTCACTACCACTCTCCTGCTGTTCACGGTCTCCCTGGCTTCTGCCCAGTTCCCTGAGCCGTTCGGCCTCTGGCAGTTCGACAACAATACCCTGAACAATGACATTTCAGGGCGCTCGGCGATGGCTGCCACGAATTTCACGGCCACCTATGCGGATGAGAGCATCGCCACCCACTCGGCGCGGGCGCTGGCGGTGCCTGCTCTGACTGCGGCCAATCAAAACCTCAGCCTGCCGACCTCATCCACCACCAATGGCGGTGGAGCTGCTGACCGGGTGAACCAGTGGAGCGTGGTCATGGATGTGAAGCTGACGTCCCTGCCTGCTTTCACGGCTCTCTTGCAGACCTCGACGACGAATTCCGACACGGCCGATGTCAATCTCAGCAGCACGGGTGCTCTCGAGTTCAGTGGCCTGACCAATGCCATCCCAGGCCCCCTCCCGCAGGTCACGGTCGGCAAGTGGACTCGGCTGTCCATCACCTGTGGCAACAATGGCGCAGGCGGTCCGCTCAGCGTGCGTGGCTACATCGATGGCGTGATGGTCTTTCAAAACACGGGGGAGTCCTTGAACGGGCGTTACTCCCAGCTTGGCAGCCTGCTGCTTTTTGCCGACTTCCAAGGCCGCTCCTCAGCCCTCTCCTGCAATAGCGTCGCGTATTGGAGCAGCACTCTGAGCGAAGGCGATGTGGATGAGCTGGGCGGTCCCGGTGCGGGAGGACTGACCCGATTTCTCGTGGTGAGTGAAGACTCTTCCGGCCCGGGAACGCTCACTCAAGCCATCACCGACGCGGGCGGTGGATTAGGGAGTATCGGCTTTTCCCGCTATCTCAATGGCAGGACCATTCTTCTGACCACACAGTATTTCCTCGGCGGTCAAACCATCAAGGTTGATGCCACCGCTTTGCCTGACGGCATCACCCTGGATGCAAACCTGACTTCCAGGCACTTTCAAATCATTTCATCAGGAAACCTCAGCCTGCGGAATCTCACTCTCACTCGGGGAAAAGTCACCGGAGCTGAGCGCGGTGGGGCGATTCGAAGTCTAGGTTCGATTTCCCTCTCTCGCTGCACGTTCCGGGGCAACAGCAGCGAGAACGGAGGCGGGGCCGTTGATCAAGGAGCTGCGGGGGCGATCGAGGATTGTCTTTTTGCAGATAACTCCGCCTCGAATAGCGGCGGTGCCCTTTTCCTGCGCTCTGGGACGATCAACATCACACGCTGCACCTTCACCCAAAACAGCTCCAATGACGGATCGGCGGTCGATTCTTTAAGCAATGCCATCGTCACACTCTCGAACTGCACTTTGGTGGGCAATCAGGCGGCGAACCAGAGCATGATTGATGTGAGTAGTGGCAGCGTCACCCTGCAAAACTGCACCATCACGGGCAATCGGGGCAATTCGGCAAACAGCGGACTGCTGGTGCGATCCAGCGCCACGGCCACGGTTTCGGGCTGCATCATCGCCGGGAATCTGGGGGCAGGTGGAGTGACGGGAGACATCGCACCCATCGGTGGCACGCTGAATGCCAGCGGCTCCAATTTCATCGGCAGCAATTCCGGAGCCGCCACGCAGTTCCCCACGGGGCCCTTGGCTGGGACAAGTGCGGCACCGCTGGACCCGAAGCTCAGCCCGCTGGGCTTCTTCGGTGGGCCTATGCAGACAGTACACCCGCTCATCGGTTCACCGGTCATTGATGCCGCCGGCACCACGAATCCTGGTGGCACCGATGCCCGCGGCTTTTCCCGTTTTGTGGATGGAGATGCCAATGCCACGGCTCAGCTCGACATCGGAGCCGTGGAGGCAGGGCCACTGTTCACGGTGACGGCCACAGGCGATGCCGCCGCTGCGCCCGGAACCCTGCGCACGGTGCTGGCTAGCGCTGTTTCGCAGCCGGGAGCCCGCATTGTCTTTAACTCAGCCACTTTCCCGACGGGAACCGTGACGCTGGGCGGCACGGAGCTCGCCATCCCTGCGGCTGGCAGCGTATTCATCGACGCCTCCAACCTCTCCGGGCCGGTCACCATCTCTGGGAACAACCTGAGCCGTATCTTCAGCATCCCTGCCACGGCCACGCTGGCCATGCACTCGCTGAGGGTGATCAATGGCCTGGCAACCGTAGGAAGACAGGAGGGTGGGGGCGTCCTCAATCGTGGTTCCGCCACCATCATGGCCTGCACGCTCAGTGGAAATCGGGCAGCCAATGGCGGTATCGGCGACGGCGGCGGTGGCATCTTTAACGGAGGTCTGATGATGCTAGCCTCCTCCACACTCAGCGGGAATCAGGCAGGCCACAACACCAATGGCGGTGCCAGCGGTGGTGGGATCAGGAACGATGGCACGCTGACGATCGTCTCCTCCACCCTGAGCGGCAACAGTGCCGGCAATGCGACCGTGGACGGCGATGGTGGCGGTGACGGCGGAGGCATCTTGAATGATGGCATCTTGACTCTTTCTTCATCCACCGTGGCCGCCAATGCTGCTGGACAAGGCTTGGGGACATCTGGTTTAAACGGCAATGGAGGCGGCATCCGTAACAGGAGCAAGATGACCTTGCAGAACAGCATCGTCGCAGGAAACACAGGGCTTGACGGGCCGGATCTCTCCAATGGAGGCAATGTGATCACTGCTTCTGGAGTGAACATCCTCAGTAATGTGGCGAATTCCGATCTCACCGCAGGAGCAACCGTCATCGTGGCTGATCCCCTGCTTGCCCCACTGAGCAGCCGAGGCGGCCCCACGCCGACGATGGCCCTGCTCCCTGGCAGCCCTGCGCTGAACGCCGCCGCCAGCTATCTCAGAACCGACCAGCGCGGCTTCCCCCTAGTTGGGACGGCGGACATCGGCGCGTATGAGGTGCAGATTGGCTCGGTAGCAAACACGACCATTAATGAGGACACAGGCACAGGCCCGCTTGCCTTGACTGTAGGTCAGGTCGGCACGCTCACGGGCACCTCCAGCAATACAACGCTGGTGCCGAATGCGAACATTGTCTTCGGCGGTAGTGGAGCCAGCCGGACCGTGACCGTGACCCCGACCCCGAATCAGAGTGGCAGCGCTGTCATCACCATTACCGACAGCCTCTCCACAGAAACCGGGAGCTTTACGCTCACGGTGAATGCTTTGAATGATACGCCGAGCTTTACCAAAGGGGCGGACCAAAGCGCCCTCGCTTCAAGCGGACCTCAGAGCATCGCTGGCTGGGCCACTAATATCGATGATGGCGACCCCGAAGTGACTCAGACGCTCACGTTCATCGTCACCAATTCCAACAATGCCATCTTTAGCGCTCAGCCCGCCGTGGACCCAGCCACTGGCACGCTCACCTTCACGCCGTCAGATGTGGGAGGAAATGCTACCGTCTCCGTGAGTCTCCAGGACAGCGGTAGCACCAGCGCCGTGCAGACCTTCACCATTTCCGTCGTTCCCCTAGCGATCAGAGTCACTAATCGGGACAACTCCGGTGTCGGCTCCCTGCGGCAAGCGCTGGCTGATTCCGAGAGCTTTGTGGGTCCGAACACCATCGTTTTCAGCACATTTCTCGGCGGCCCCATCCTCCTGACCAGCGAGATCGTCATCGCTGACAGCGCCGGTGTCACCATCGATGCGAGCGACCTGCCCGATGGCGTGACCATCGACGGCGGCCCAGGCACGAACCGCCTTTTCCGCGTCACCAGCGGTGCCAACGTGACCATGCAGCGGCTGAAGATGATCAATGGCAATGGTGTGGGTGGAGGAGGGACCGGACCCGACGGAGGAGCCATCTTTAATTTGGGAACACTGACGCTGCGCGAATGCACCGTCAGCAACTGCTCAGCCGGTTCGGGGGGTGCCATCTGGAATGACGGCCAGGCCCTGCTTACCATCGAGCGCAGCACATTCTCGGGGAACTCCGCTTCCGCAGACGGTGGAGCGATTACCCATCTGAGCCTGAATCTCCTCACGCTCTCCCACTGTACCGTCGCCAACAATACGGCAGGCTTTGCAGCCGGGGGCATTTCTGCGCCTTTCAGCCGTCCCCTACTGCTCAACCACTGCACGATCACGGGTAACTCCCTCGTCAATCCTGGTGGTCCAGGAATCGGCGGTGTCCGCGCTGATGGTACAGTGGTCGCTGTGACGGTGCGCAACTGCATCATCACGGGCAATACCGATCCTGTTGGAACCAACATCCAGGACATCCGGCCTGATTTCATCAGCCAGGGCACGAACATCATCGGCACCAATGCCCAATTGGCTCCACTGGGCAGCTACGGTGGCCCGACCCAGACACGGATGCTGCTCCCGACCAGTCCTGCCCGAGACGCCGCGACCAACAGCACCGCCACGACGGACCAGCGCGGTTATCCCCTTTTTGGCGCAGCGGATATCGGCGCGTATGAACGTCAGCTTGGTCCCATCCCGAGTGCCACGATCCGTCAAGGCTCGACCCCCGTGCCTCTGTCCTTCCCCATCGGCCAGGTCGGCACGCTGATCGGCACCTCCAGCAACGAGGTGGCTGTGCCCAATGGCTTTGTTACCTTCAATGGAAGTGGCACCAGCCACACCGCGACGGTGAATCCGCTCCCAGCAGGATTCGGCAGCACGGTCATGACGATCACCGACTTCACCAGCGGGGAGACGCAGAACTTTAACTTCAACATCTTGTCGTTCCGAGTGACTAGCAGCAACGACTCCGGCCCAGGCTCCCTCCGGCAGGCCTTGGCGAATGCCGCCGCCATCGCGGGGCCTGATACGGTGACGTTTGGCGCTGGTTTCAGTGGTGCCACTTTCAGCCTTCAAAGCCAACTCATCATCGCAGACAACGACCCCGTGACCCTTGATGCCTCGAACTTGGCTGGCGGCCTGACCTTGGATGCCGACGATAATTCCAGGCACTTCCGGGTGCAGTCAGGGAAGACGCTGACCCTGCGTGGCCTCACGCTGACAAGAGGCAGTGCCAGTGGCAATGGCGGCTCGATCCTCAATGAAGGGACCCTGAACCTTTACCGTTGTACTCTGACCGGTAATGTTTGCACCGGTGGTGGCGGGGCCATTCATTCCACCGGAACACTGGGTCTAGAAGAATGCACACTGTCCGACAATTCATTGGCTGAACGTGGCGGCGGGCTTCATGTGACTGGCGGCACGGTTGACCTAACCCGTTGCACCTTGTCCAGCAATAGTGCTGGCTCTGGCGGTGCTCTCTACCAGGAGGGCACGACAACAGCGACCCTATCTAACTGCACCGTTTCGGGCAACAGCTCATTGGCTGAACGTGGCGGCGGGCTTCATGTGACTAGCGGCACGGTTGACCTAACCCGTTGCACCTTGTCCAGCAATAGTGCTGGCTCTGGCGGTGCTCTCTACCAGGAGGGCACGACAACAGTGACCCTATCTACCTGCACCGTTTCGGGCAACAGCTCATCAGGTGTTTTCGGAGGGGGAGGGCTCGTTGCGGTTTCTGGAAATCTCGTCCTCGAGCACTGCACCATCTCGCAAAACGCGGGCACCAGTGGTGCTGGCGTTTACCTGGAGTCCCCTGCCACCGTGAACATCACCTCCTGCATCATCGCCGGAAATACCAATCCCGGCGGTCCGGCGGATATTTTTAATAACACTGGCGGCACCCTCACTGCCAGCGGCAACTGCCTCATCGGAAACAACCAGTCGGTCGCCACCCAGTTCCCCGCCAGTCCGCTGGTCGGCACCGCGACGGCTCCCGTGGACGCCCGTCTGGCTCCGCTCGGCAATTATGGCGGCCTGACTCAAACCATGATGCCACTGCCAGACAGTCCTGTGATTGATCAAGGCAGCCCGGTCAACCCGGCCTTCACCACAGATCAGCGCGGTTTCCCACGTTTGCTCGGATTGCGCCCAGACATTGGTGCCGTGGAGGGGCCGGTCATCATCGTCACCACGCCTGTGGATGAACTCGACAGCCCCGGCGCTCCCGGTTCAGGCATCTCCCTCCGCGAGGCCATCCGCGATGTCGAAGCAGGTGGGATCATTGCCTTTGACCGCGCCATCTTCACTGGAGCCACGCCGACGACAAATACGATCACTCTGACCCGTGGTCCGCTGAATCCGCCGCGGAGCTGCACCCTGAACGGCAGCGCCAATCCGGGCGGCATCACGATCCTCACACAACTCGTGATCACCCAGCAGCCGCAATCATTAAGCGTGGTCAGCAATGCGGCGGCTAGCTTTGGCGTGACGGTGACGAACGTCAGCGGCGGCGTGGCCTACCAATGGCGCAAGAACAGTGTCAACAACGCGACGACGACCGCGACTCTGAACATCGCCAACGCGCTGGATAGCGATGAAGGCGTCTATGATGTGAACATCAGCGAACTCGCCAGCGCCGGGGTGCTGACCCTCGTGAGTGTGACCAAACCCGCCGCGTCTGTCCTCAGCCAGCCCGCGAGTCTGATCGTGAACGGCTCGTCGGTGACGGTGCAGCGCGGTCCATCCAGCGCGATGCTTGCCCTCGGCAGCAGCCACACGCTGAGCGTGGTAGCCGTGGGACCGGCGACGCCTGCGCTACTTTACCAGTGGACGCTCAATGGCAAGAACATCAGCGGCGCGACCAGGAGCAGTTACTTCATCGCCAAAGCTGCGCTGACAAATGCGGGAACGTATCGCTGCGTGGTGAAGTCCGGCACCACCGGCACACCTGTGACCAGTGACCCCGCCGAAATCGGCGTGGTGGACGCCACTTTCAAAACGGTGAACCTGCTCGAAAGCGCCACCGCCAGCTTCACTGCCACGGTGAATGCCGCTGGCAACGGCATCTCCTTTGCCTGGCTCAAAAATGGCGGAAGCACGGCTTTCAACACGAAGAGTTTTATCATCAAACCTGCTGCGGCGACCCATGTGGGCCTCTACACCTGCACCGTGACAGGAGCTGCTGGCACCTTCATCGGCGGCGCACCGACGCTGCTGAATGTCAGCAATGCCGCGCCGCAGTTCGTGCTGCCGCTGGCACTGCCTGCGGCCACGATTGGTCAGGCTTACTTCTACCAGCTTCCGGTGCAAAACATCGACGGCGCGCCTGCCACCAGCTTCAGCGTGAGCGGAGCACTGCCCACCGGCATCACTTTGAACACAGCGACGGGCGTGATTTCAGGTCGCCCCACCGTGACAAAGATCGGCGGTTATGCGCTGAGTTTCAAAGCTGGCAATGCCAAGGGCTTGAGCCTGCCTGCCCTCGCCACACTGACCGTGAATGTGTTGCCGCCGAATGCCGTCGGCGTTTTCGCTGGACCCATCGAGCGTTCACCGCTCAATGACAACCTCGGCGGACGCTTTGATCTCAACACCGTCGCCACAGGCACCTTCAGCGGCAGCCTCACGCTAGGTGCGCGCGCCAAAATCATCTTCACCGCCCAGCTCCTCCTGCAAAGCGCTGGGTCAGGCGATGTGATCCTCTACGGCAACATCCCCGGCCTGACCATGGCGGATAAAACACCGCTCACTGCCTACATCGAAGTCTTTGCCGTGGAGCAACTCGCGCGACTCACTTTGATCCATCCGAATGGCACCACGCTCATCATCCCTGCTTGGCGGAATCCCTGGCTGATCAGCAAGACGCCCGCGCTCAACAACCCCGCGACGCGGTATGCCGCCTATTACACCGCACGGCTTGATGCAGGCCAGGGCGGCACCGTCTCGCCCGATGGCTACGGCTACGCCAGTTTCACCGTGAAGCCCGACGGCACGCTCACCCTCGCCGGCAAACTACCCGACGGCAGCGCTGTGACCGGCGGCACCTTCATCGGCCCCGACGGCCAGATCCTGCTCTTCAATCTGCTGTATGCGAACCGAGGATCACACGTCGGACAGTTCACCCTCACGCCCGCCACGCCCGTGACAAACAACACCGTGACAGGCACCACCAGTTGGTTCAAACCCGCGCCGCTTCCGAGTTCCACCGACACCGTCTATCGAGCCGGCTTCGGCCCGCTCGCAGTGACGGCGGCCGGCAGTCCGTATGTCGCCCCCACGGCGGGCAATCTGGTGATGGGCCTGCCCGTGGTGCCTGCGGGACAAGCCAACGCCAAAGTGAGCTTCAGCGAAGGCGGCATCGCCACGCTCAACTCCCTGAGCCAGACGCTGCGCTTCTCCACCAAGACGCCACAAGACACGGTCAACATCGTCGGCATGCTGCCCCCCATCACCAACAGCACGAAGATGACGGCGTTTGATTCCAAGACGGGCAGCTTCAGCGGCAGCTTCACGATCAATGGAGCCACCGCCGCGCTGAATCGCCCCGCGCCGTTCTCTGGCCAGCTCGTCAAAATCGGCGTGAGCACGCAAGGCTACGGGTTCTTCCTGCTGCCCACGGTTCCCGTGCCACCGAAGACCGTCACCACTTCGCCAAAGCTCGGCGGGCGCTTGGTGCTGGGTGTGCCGTAATGTGACCGTCTTAAGAGTGATTCACTCTAAACCCATGCTCCTCCGCCAGACGCAGGCATGCGGCGACAGGACGGAGACCCTGGGAGGGCGTGGGGTGCGTGAGGCAGGCAGCGGCGGTACAGACGGCTAGTGTGAGGCGATCTGCCGTGGAAAAGCCTTCGTGAATGCCGTGGAGATAACCGGCAGCAAAAGCATCCCCTGCACCAGTGGCACCAACGATGAATCCCGGTGGCAGTTGGAGCGAAGCCTGAATCGTGACTGCGCCATCACTGTCTGCCACGACTGCGCCCGCCTCAAAATGAATGACCACTTGGCGGGAGACACCTTTTGTCAGAAGATCACGCGCGGCATCACAGACGGCGGGGATATTGACGGGGGAGGTTTTGAGGTTCATCCCGGCCACCTTACCAGCCTCGACCTCATTGATGATGAGGTAGTCGGTGTGGGGGAGCGCGGCCTCGGCAATGGCGCGGAAGTCGGGGTTCTCCGTGCTCACAATGTCCACGGAGGTGACGAGGTCGGCCTTTTTCGCGGCGGCGAGGACACGCGAGGCAGGCGTGGTGCCATCCGGCAGCAGACGATCCATTTCATCCAATAGCATAAGGTAGCCGAGGTGGAAGATGCGCGCGCGGGTGGCGGTGAAGTCAAAGTCCGCCTGCCCCAGCAGCGCATTCGCGCCACGCTGGTGGAAGAAAGTGCGACGGCCCGTGCTGGCGACCGTCATGGCATCCGTGTAGGAGGTGGGCGCGCGGCTGGTCTGGCGCAACTGCCGGACGCAGATGCCCGCCTGCTGGCAATCGCGGATGATCCAGTCGCCATTGGCATCTTTTCCCACAAGGCCCGCCGCCTCCAGCGGGTAGCCTGCGTGCATGGCGGCGAGGTCTTTGAGCACGTTGTAGGGGCCGCCGCCGTTGCTGGATGTCTCGCTACGGATGTCCGCCAGCATGTCCTGCTCTGGGTAGGCGCTGATGATCTTGACGTAGTCTATGATGAAATTGCCGCCTGCGAGGATGCCGGTGCGCATGAGGAAGGATGAGAGCTTGAGAGGATGAAGGATAAAAGACGCCGACAAACCAGCAGTCTCGTAAGTTGACAGAGAGAAAGCCGACTCCATTCTCGCCCGCAAGATTTCTTTCCACCTCACGGCTCCTCTTTTCCCCCAAATTCAGTCTCTCACTCATGCAATCCTCCCTCGAACTGAAACGTGAAGTCGAAGCTGTGCAGATCCCCAGCGGGGATGTGGTCAAGCTGCCACTGGGCATGAAGGTGATCATCACGCAGTCTCTGGGCGGCACCTACACGGTGGCGACGGACTTTGGCCTGGCGCGCATCAGCGCGAAGGATGTGGATGCCCTGGGCATCGACCCGGAGGCACACAAAAAGGAGCAGGAGAGCACGTCCTCCAACATCCCGGAAACCGCCAGCGACCTGGAGGCGCAGGTCTGGAACCAACTCAAGAACGTCTATGACCCGGAAATCCCAGTGAACATTGTGGACCTGGGTTTGGTGTATGACTGCCATGTCGAGCAGGACGCCGAAGGCAAGAACCGCGCGCTGGTGAAAATGACGCTCACCGCCCCCGGCTGCGGCATGGGGCCGACGATAGCCGCCGATGCACAAAGCCGCATCATGACCATTGAGGACATGGACGACGCCGCCGTGGAACTCGTGTGGGAACCAGCCTGGAACCAGGGCATGATCTCCATCGAAGGAAAAATGAAGCTGGGCATGATCTAAAATCGTGATCCAAGTGTCACAAATATTTGTCTTTTCACTGAACAAGAACCTCCTACACTGAGACTAATGCCCACCCATTAACCCATGAAATCCATCGTACTCTCCCTCCTCGCTGTCATCAGCATCTCCTCATGCGCCACCGGCCCTAATGCCCAGACAGGCACCGTGATTGGTGCCCTCGGTGGCGCTGCTGCTGGCGGCATCATCGGCAATCAAAGTGGTCGCGGCCTGGAAGGTGCCGCCATCGGTGCCGGTCTCGGCGCACTCGGTGGCAACGCCATCGGCAACTCGCAGGACCAGCGCAACGCGCAGTATTACAACCAGCAGCAGTACCAGGGCCGCAGGCCGACTGGCTACTACTCAAACGGCCAACCCTATTACGGCTCGCCTTATTGATCGGCGCACGGGCCGCAAAGGCACAAATCATCAAGACGCATCCGGGAAGCCGGGTGCGTCTTTTTGTTGGCTTGCATGAAGTCCGCACCCCCGCTAAGGGCCGTGGATGCTCCGCAAATTGACCGCCGCCTTTCGCTTCATTCGTGACAATGACTGGCCCACGATCTGGCGTGCGTTCACCAGCCGGGACGCGCATCCGCTGCTCCAGTTCATCAAGTATGGCTGTTGCGGCCTAGCAGCGGCGATCACCCACAACGGGATTTTAGCTATCCTCTCAACCACCGTGCTACCTGCGGGCAAGGGCATGATCGTGGACGGGCAGGTACTGGACGAGATCGTGCGCAACCGGCATCTGCTGATCAATAACTTACTGGCGTGGCCTTTCGGCACCCTCGTCGCCTACTTCCTAAACATCGCCTTCGTCTTCACCCCCGGACGTCACAGCAAGCTCATGGAATTTGTGCTGTTCACTGTCGTCAGCGCCATTGGCTTCTTCCCTGGCATCTTCGTCGTGAACTGGCTGGCCGGGCACCTGCACCTCCCTTCCACCATCGCACAGCTTGGCTTCGTCTTCACCTCCGTGATCGTGAACTTCCTATGCCGGAAGTTCATCATCTTCAAACGCTGAGCCAGGAGCCGATGGCACCCACCACCTCCATACGCTGTTCTTCCGTCAATTCGCCGTAGATCGGCAGGCTCAGCACCTCCCCAGCCATGCGGTGCGCTACCGTGCAGCCTGTGCGCGATGTCTCCGGCAGATTGGCAAAACAGGGCTGCTGATCGAGCGTGAGCGGGTAGTAGATTTCGCAGCCGATGCCCGCCTTTTGCAGATGCTCGCGCAAAGCCTCGCGCCTGCTCTCGCCGATCACCCGCAGCGTGTACTGGTTCCAAATGTGCGAGTTGTGCGCATAGCCCACGGGCAGGACGACACTCGCGCACTGTGCCGCCAGCCAGGCATCCTGCGCAGCGGCGCATTTGCACTGCTCCGTGTCTGCCTGCACCACACCGGGCAGCTTCAGCAGCTCCGCCGTGTAATGCGCGGCATTGTGCTGCCGGTCTGCGGTGTAGGTCGCATAACGTTTCAGTTTCACGGACAGGAGCGCGCATTGCAGCGTGTCCATGCGGAAATTGCCACCGACGTGGTGATGGTAATACTTCGGCTTCGAACCATGCACGCGCAGCACCCGCGCGAACTCGGCCAGGGAGTCGTCGTTGGTCACCAGCATCCCACCATCACCAAAGCCACCGAGGTTCTTACTGGGGAAAAAGCTGAACGCCCCAAAATCCCCCATCGTCCCACAGGCCCGGCCTTTGTAGAGCGCTCCAATCGCCTGCGCGCCGTCCTCGATCACATGCAGCTCTTTCTCCCGAGCCAGTTCAAGGATGGTGTCCATGTCCGCAGACTGGCCGAAAAGATGCACGGGGATGAGCGCCTTCGTGCGCGGCGTCACCTTCGCGCGGGCGTCGTTCACATCCATATTAAAGCACACCGGGCAGACATCCGTAAACACCGGCACCGCCCCCAGTCGTGCCACCACCCCGGCTGTGGCAAAAAAGGTGAACGCGGGACACAGCACCTCATCCCCCGGCCCGATGTCCAAGGCCATCAGCGCCAACAGCAAAGCATCCGTGCCCGATGAGACCGCCAGTGCGTGCTTCGCCCCCGACATCGCCGCCACTTCCTTCTCAAACGTCTCCATCTCCGGTCCCATGATGAAGCGTCCGTGCCTCAGCACGCCCTGAAAGGCGTTCAGCAGTTCGGATTCAAGCGGTTCATTCTGGGCGTTGACGTCAAGAAGCGGTACGGGCATGGGACCGTCATGCTCATGGGGCTGGCAAGGCTGGTCAAGAAGCAACAAAGGCATGGACCTCAGCTTCCATGCCTTTGCCCTCCCAGTTATCTGGAATGATGCTCTGGTGCCTCGCTCAGGCTGCCCTGGCGCGGGCTTTCTTTGTAGGTTGCTTTGGCGCAGTGGTCGGCTTGAAGGCATCTCCAAACAAAAATTGGCGGGCACTATCCACCTGACCCATGACGCGCTTGGACCACTTGGAGAAGTCCTTGCCCAAAAGCTCCTCGGCATCGGGATTGAGAATGGCTGTCGCCAGGTCCATGTGCTGGGCGCGCAACTGCAACTCCGTCTGGAAGCCGATCTCAGGGATGTGCAGTTCCACCGCCTCGAACATATCCATCACCCGCGCGGCGTAACTAGAGTCCCACACTTTGTCATCATCCTCATAACTGCTGGTGATGAGATGTGCGATCAAGTACTCCGCATTGTCCGAATAGACCTCCGCCGCCTCGATCACTCCGTCAAAGCTATCACTCTCACTCGTGACCGGCAGCACCACGGAGAGGGCGACACCCGCCTCATTGAGCACCTGGTCCAACTCGTGAGTCTGGTAGAATTTCGAGAAAAACTCTCCCGTGCCCGTGGCGATCTCGATCATCGTGATGGGACTGGCATCAATGATCTGCAACAGCTCACGCGGAGTCAGCCGCGTGGAGTCTAGCGTGTGCTCATCAGCAGAATCCGGTTCTTCGGCCAGCGTCATCAATTGATGCTGAACGCCGAACTGGTTGAGGTAACGGCTAAAGCAGCGTGCCAGCGTGCTCTTGCCTGTGGAAGGGTAGTCGTTTTGGAGGATGATCAGCTTTTTCATAATTTTTTAATATCCGTCAGTAGTTTGTAAATTATGGAGATTATTGCAAGCATAAAAATTCAATACATCTAAATTTTTAACATCCCGCCGCTAGCTGAATGCATTGCCGCCCAATCCCCAGTGCCTTTGACAGGCACCCTTCTCTGACTTGGTGAATGGAGTTTACCGCCATTCTTCGTCACTATTTACGAGCGACAAACGCCAAGGTGCGCCCGCAAGATCAGATTTTCAGTGACGTAGCATGTCATCATGTCCGCCTTGCTCTCCAGGCTCTCACAGTCAGCCGCCATTTGGGGCGCGCTGGCATTAGCGCCTGTGACATGCGCTGCCGCTGAACTCCCGGCTGCCGCTGACACGGAGTTCTTTGAGAAAAAAGTCCGCCCCATTCTCATCGAACACTGCTACGAGTGTCACTCCACCGAATCCGGCAAGACCAAGGGTGGCCTCTCGCTCGATTCACGCGCTGCCGTACTGCGCGGCGGCGACAACGGTCCCGCCCTCGTCGCCGGCCAGCCGGACAAAAGCCTGCTCATTGAGGTCATCCGCTACCAGAACCGAGACCTACAGATGCCACCAAAAAGCGCCCTTCCAGCCGCCGAGGTGCGTGTGCTGGAGGAATGGGTCCGCCAGGGCGCGCATGATCCGCGCACCGCAGTCGCAGCGAAAAGCAGCAGTCCGCGTGTCATCAACCTCGAAGAAGGCCGCCAACACTGGGCCTTCCGCCCCATCGCCAGTCCGCAGACGCCGAAGTCGCCGTCGGGCAATCCCCTTGATGTCTTCATCACCGCAAAGCTGGACGAAAAGAGACTGGCCCTGTCTCCACCTGCCGATCCTATCTCCTTCATCCGTCGCGCCACCTTTGACCTCACCGGACTGCCGCCGACTCCGGAGGAGGTGGCGACCTTTGAGAAAGCTTTCCACCGCAATCCAGAATCCAGCGCCCGGCAGCTCATTGACCGCCTGCTCGCCTCCCCGCAATATGGTGAAAAATGGGGCCGCCACTGGCTGGATGTAGCGCGCTATGCCGACTCGAACGGCCTGGATGAAAACATCGCGCTCGGCACCGCCTGGCGTTACCGCGACTACGTCGTGCGCGCGTTCAATGACGACAAACCCTTCGACCGCTTCCTCATTGAGCAGATCGCGGGCGATCTCCTGCCCGCCCCGACGCTGGAAATCCGCCACGAGCACGCGACCGCGACCGCTTTCCTCAATCTCGGTGCCAAAGTCCTGGCCGAGGCCGACAAGAAGAAGCTCGTCATGGATGTGGTGGATGAACAGGTCGAGACCACTGGACGCGCTTTTCTGGGCATGACACTCGGCTGCGTGCGCTGTCACGACCACAAGTTCGACCCCATCACCCAGGATGACTACTACGCCCTGGCCGCCATTTTCAAAAGCACCCGCTCCTTCAGCGCGGACACCTATGGCGCGCTCTCCCTCGCCCATGAGACGCCATTGGCAGGTTTTGATGAATTCGCCACCGTGAAGTCAGCCGAGCGTGTCCTGGACGCGAAAAAGAAGGAAGCAGCCGCCGCTGTCGCCGCCGCCAAAAAGCAACCCAGCCCCGAGGCGCAGGCGATGGCCGACCGCCTGATGGACGAACAGGAGACGATTGAAAAAAATCTGCCCGACCTGCCCACCACACTCGCCGTCATGGATGCAGCAGAGGTTGTCCCCACGCTGCCCGTCCACATTCGCGGCAGCCACCTCACGCTCGGCAAACCCATTGAACGCGACTTTCCACAGGTCATGCAGGCAGCGCACTCGTCAAAGCCCGCCTTTCCGAAGGATCAAAGCGGACGCCTCGAACTCGCCCGCTGGCTCACCAGCCCGGAGCATCCGCTCACCTCGCGCGTCATGGTGAACCGCGTCTGGACCTGGCACTTCGGCCAAGGCATCGTCACCACGCCCGACAATTTCGGCCTGCTCGGCCAGCCGCCCACCCACCCGGAGTTGCTCGACTGGCTCGCCCGCTGGTTCACCCGCAACGGCTGGAGCCTCAAGAATCTGCACCGGCTCATCATGACCAGTGCGACCTACCGCCAGGCCAGCTCACCTTTGGGCGTCCGCCCATCGCAGTCGCCGGACGCTGATCCTGAAAACCGCCTCCTCCACCACTTCCCCGTCCGGCGTCTGCAGGCCGAGGAGATTCGAGATTGTCTGCTCAGTGTCGCAGGCACGCTGGACCTGCGCATAGGCGGGAAGACAGTGCCGCTGCGCAACCGGCAGTTCGTCTTCAATCACACCTCCAAGGACGCCACGAAGTACGACAGCGTCCGCCGCGCCCTCTACCTGCCAGTCATCCGCAACAATCTCTACGACCTGTTCCAGCAGTTCGACTACCCAGACCCCACCGTCTCCACCGGCCTGCGCAACAGCACCATCGTCTCCCCACAGGCGCTACTGCTCATGAACAGCAGCCTCGCGCAAGATGCGTCCAGGGGCTTTGCCACCCGCCTGCGCGCCAATACCCGCAGCACAGCTCAACGCCTTGATCTAGCTTGTCGTATCGCATACGGACGCCCTGCCACAGAGGCCGAGGTTCAGCGGGCCACAGACTTTCTCATCACCGCAGACGCCGCACTCGCCTCCACCGAAACCGGCCCCTCACAGCGCGAACTACGCGCCTGGGAACTGCTCTGCCAAACACTGATGATGGCCAGCGAGTTCATCTACCTGCGCTGAGCATCTAGCGCGTATGACGCCGGCGGGGTTTGCGACTGCGCGGTGAGGGTGCCCTGAACCGGCGTGATCGGGAGATCCTGTGGCTGACATTTGACGCGGGCGCGCTACGAATTCGGAAATGTCCTTCCCTTCCACGCACTGGTCCGTGCTCGCCGCGCGAACGGCGGGCGGCAATGGCATGGCGCGCAGTTCGCTAGAGCAGGTGTGCCGGAACTACTGGGCGCCGGTGCGCGGTTTTGTGCAGGCGAAAGGTGTGCCTGCGGTGGATGCGGATGATGCGACGCAGGCGTTCTTTGCCCATGCGCTGGAACGGATGACTTTTGAGCGCGCGGATCGTACGCGGGGGAGGTTTCGCACGTTTTTGCTGAGTGCGCTGGATCGCTTTCTGATCAACTACCGTCGTGATGCGATGACGCAAAAACGCGGAGGCCGGCAGGCGGACGTGTCGCTGGATGAGGCTGCGCCGGAGGCGTTGATGTCGGATGATGCTGACGTTTCGCGCTTTGATCGTGAGTGGGGACTGGCGCTGATGGCGGCGGCGACGCAGCGTGCGCGTGATGAACTCACGGAGCGCGGCAGGCCGTGGGAGGTGTTCGCGCCGTTTATGCCGGGTGGCAGCGGTGAAGTGAGTGCCGCAGATGCAGCAGAGTCGCTGGGCATCAGCGAGGGGGCGTTCCGCGTGGAGCTGCACCGGCTGCGGCAGTCGATGAAGGATGCGATCCGTGCGGAGGTGGCGCGCACGGTTTCTTCACCGGATGAACTCGAGGACGAGCTGCGGCATTTGCGCGCAGTGTTGTCGGCGAATTTGTAACGTCGAGCGTGGTTTCGTGATAAAACTCAAACCATGCTGCCTCCATCCATCGCCCTCTGTCCGGCCTGCGGCACCGCGCTCGATGGGAATGGCGTGTGCGGCGTGTGTCTAGCGGGATTGTTTGACGGCGAGGAAACTAGGTTCACGCTCCCTGGGTTGGAGCAGTTGCAGGAGATCGCGCGCGGCGGCATGGGGCTGGTGTATCGCGCGGTGGAAACGATCACGGGACGTGTGGTGGCGGTGAAGATTCCCGCCACGCGCTACTGGGACGACAAGCAGGCGGTGCAGCGCTTCATGCAGGAGGCGCGCAGCGCGGCGCTGCTGGAGCATCCGCACATTTTGCCGGTGTATGAAGTGGCGCACACTCGTGATGCGCCGTTCTTCACGATGAAGTTCGCGGGCGGTGGTTCGCTCGGTGATCAGGCGAAGTCAAAACGTGCTGCGGCTGATTATCATCGCTGGCTTTGCAGTGCGTTGGCGAAGGTGACGGACGCGGTGCAGTTCGCGCATGAGCACGGGGTGCTGCATCGCGATTTGAAACCGGCGAACATTCTCTTTGATGAGGCGGGCGAGCCGTATGTGGCGGACTTTGGCCTTGCGAAGTGGCTCGAAGGCAGCGCGCTGGGCGAGGCGGGGCATCACACGCGCACGATCACCGCGCTGGGCACCCCGCACTATCTCGCGCCGGAGATTGCAGCAGGAAAAACCAACAGCGCATCCACCAGCGCGGATCTGTATGCGCTTGGTGCGATCTTGTATGAGATGCTCTGCGGCCGACCACCGCACGAGGGCGAGAGTGTCACGCTGGTGCTGCGAAACGTGGCGGACACGCGGCCTGATGCGCCGTCGAAGGTCCTGCGCGAAAAGTTTGGCAGCGTGCTTCCGCCGGACCTTGAAGCGATTTGTATGAAGGCCATCGAGCGTGAGCCGCAGGATCGCTACACGAGCGCGGCGCAGCTCGCGGCGGATCTGCGGCGCTATCTGGACGGTGAAGGCGTGCTGGCGCGTCCGCTGCCTCTGGCACAGCAGGTTTGGCGGTGGTCGCGGAGGCGTCCGGCCATCGCGGGGCTTGCGGCGGCGCTGATCGTCGTGCTTGCGGTGAGCGCGGCGATGATCCTCGGTGCGAATCGCAAGCTCACCGGCGCGCTCGGCACGGCGAACGCGCGGTTGCGTGATTCATTGATCTCGCAGTCGCAGCTTGTGAGGCAGAGCGCACGCATCGGGCAGCGATATGAGGCGCTCGATCTCATTCGCAAAGCGGCGGAGATGGGCGTGTCAGTCGAGCTGCGCAACGAAGCCGCCGCCGCGCTCGCGGAGCCTGACATGCGCATGGTGGGCGAGATGTTTCGCTTCAAGCCGACACGCCACCTCGGAGCGAGCGTGGCGGTGACGCCGGATTTCAAACTCGCGCTCTGCATCGGCTTGGACAAGCAGGTGGCAGTGCGAGAGACCGCGTCGGGCGCGATCCAATGGACATGGCACGGCACGCATGACACGCCACCGGATGAGTTTCATCTCTCCAACTCGGCGGCGTATGCCGCGCTGATTTTTCCCGATCACTGGCTGGAAGTCTGGGACACGACGCAGGACAAGCTGGTGCTCGGAGCACAGCTTCTCCGCATGACGGAGCAGTCCGCCTACTTCGCTCCGGCGCGTCCGTTTTACCTGCATCCCATGCTGCCGCTGGCGACGGGTGTGGACGACAAGGGCGTGGTGTGGACGCAGCGGCTCGACACGGGCGTGCGCGAAGAGATTGTGCAGGGCAAAAGCGACGCGAGGGCGCTGCGGCTAACATCTGGCGGCGGCACGCTGGCTCTGGCAGCGGGCAATGGCGTGGAAGGCTACGACTTGCCCGACAAGCGGCGTTTTTGGAAGCATCTGGTCAAGGATACCAGTGACGTCATGGTCTGGAACAGTGCGCTGCTGGCGGTGGTGGATCGTGGCACGCGCGAGATCGTGGTCATCGAGGACAACCAGATCAGCACCAGTTTTCGCGGACACGACACGGTGCCCACGGTGCTACGCCTTGTGCCTGGGCGCAGGCAATTGTTCTCAGCGGATGGCGCAGGGAAAGGCTGGCTGTGGGACTCGCGGGATGGCCGCGTGCTCTGGCAGATGACCACCGGTCGTTCATTCGCGCAGACTCATGAAAGCGGCGACGCCATGCTGCTGGAGGGCGCGCCAGGCCATGCGATGAAATGGGAGCGCGCGCCGGAGCGAGTGTTTCGCGAGTTCCACCATTCTGCAAGCTTCGTCGGTGTCGCCACCGTAGGGATCCTCCGTATCAGCTCCGACGGACGGCTCGTGGCCACGTTCGCCAACTCTGGCATGGTGCTCTGGGATGTGAAGCGGCAGCGGCTCGCGCTGAACTGGCGGGTCAGCGGTGGGTCGCCAGGTGTTTTTGGCGACTTCGCGCCCGACGGCAGCGCCATCTATTGTTCGCGCGCGAAAGGCAGGGGCATCTTGCGCCGCAGCCTGCGCTGGGATGGTGACAAACTCGTGGTCGGTGCAGAGGAGAACGTGCCGGGAGCGGAAAAGCTGCATCTCAGCCACATCTCCGCCGATGGAAAAACGTGGGTGCTGAAAAGCAGTCCGCCGCAGTTTTGGAAACCGGAGGGCGCACAGCCCGCCTTGCCCTCGATCAAGCCGGGCTGGGTCATCAGCCCTCAATTGAACTATGCCTTCCCGGCCACCGCCTCCGTCGGAGCGAATCAGGTGCTGAGTGCGGCGACCGGCCTGCCCTGCGGCTCGTTTCAATCCAAGGCGTCAGGCATTTGCTTCATGAACTACGGCGAGCACTGGCTGGCAGTGCGGCAATCGTCGGGCTTGAGATTGATCGACGCCAAGACCTGGAAAGAACTCGGCCCCTGGCCCGGCAACCTCGGCCCAGGCTTCATCGGCGAGGCCGCGATCAGCGCCGATGGCCGCCTCGGCGCGCTGGAGCAGCAGGGTGATGGGATCGACATCTTCACCCTGCCGGAGCGTCGCCTGCTGGTGAAGCTTACTCCGCCCCAGCCTGTCAGCGCTCGCGCCATGACGTTCTCAGTCGATGGCGAAAAGATATTCGTCCTCGGCGCGAACCACCGGCTCTTTGAGTGGAATCTGAAGGCGCTGAATGAGGAGTTGGGGAGGCTGGGGCTGGGGTGGTGACACCGATTTTGTAACGTCGCCCACCGTGCCGTGTGAGAGCATCGTGATGAAAACTCAGCTTCTTCTTTTTCTATGCGGACTCGCGGCGATGACGGCCAGCAGTCAGGCCACGGTGGCACTCACTACCTCGGCAGGCGTCGGCTGGGGCAATCTTCATCCGAATGGCACCACTGTCACTGGCACCAGCAGCGCCAGTTTCACGGATGGTTTTAGCGATGAGATTCAGGGCACCTACAGCGGCATCGCCTCCGCTACATCGGCGTTTGGTTCGATTTCAGCGACCGCCCACGGAACGCTTGCCAGCGGGGTTCTGCTTCAGCACTTCGCCTCTGCCAATGCTCGGTTCGAGGATGAGATGACCATCGCGGGAGCCGGTCTTTCCGGCAGTGGTTTCGTGGTGTTCACGCTGACGCTGACGGGTAGTTCTGCGGTTTCTGGGAACGGGGGCATTGAGGCAAACTTGTCGCTCAACAGCGGATCGCTGGCCACCAGCATCGTCCCCTCGGGCACGGTCACGACCGTCATGATCCCCATCACCTTTGGCACGAGCTTCGATTTGCAGATGCAGCTCAGTGTGAACTCGAGCACCTCATTCGGCGGTCAGAGCGGCGACTCCAATAACGCCTCCTCGGCCACCATCACGGGCATGGAGGTCTTTGACCCGACGGGCACCCTTGTGATCCCGCCCACGCAATACACCGTCAGCGCAGCGTCCGGCACGGACTACAAGGCGAGGTTCACCGTCATCGCTGACTACACCGTGAACACAGCAGGCGGTGTGATGACCCCAACGTTTCAAAAATCAGGCCGTGTATCGCAGGATGGCGTCGCGGAGTGAGGGGATTTCCGGCAGGGTCAGCGTCCATTTGCCTTGTGGGCGGGTCAGGCGCGCTGCGCGTTGGATCACGTT
>Ga0247837_1004720_pt1 | contig 21535 bp, 20 predicted proteins | sample LaCtaG_2_FD_187115 | JGI IMG/M metagenome (GOLD analysis project Ga0247837, IMG submission 187115) | Freshwater microbial communities from meromictic Lake La Cruz, Castile-La Mancha, Spain - LaCruzMarch2015_14.5m | ecosystem: Environmental > Aquatic > Freshwater > Lake | place: Spain: Castile-La...
AGTCAACCTTCATTCACCCCAAGGCTGCAGCGGTTCACGTGGCTATCGCTAAAGCAGGTGGACCATCAAAAGAACGTGAAGGTATGGCCTGGATCGACGCGGTGCTCGCTAACGCCGAGAACGACGAAGTGCGTTCCACGATTAGGGAGCTCACCGTTGAACCAATGCCAACCGAACCGGGAACGCAGGATCGATACGCGGTCGGCATGATTGCGCGATTACTTGAACTGGATTCATCGAAAAAAATTGACGAACTAAAAGGTCAACTCACCAGATCAGAAGAAAGTGGAGAACCAACCCAATTGTTGAATCAACTCGTTGAATTGGAAACGTATCGGCGATCGCTTCGTGAGATCTCATTTGGTGAGGCATGATGTTCGGTCGTAATCAATTCCAAAAACAGCTAAAGGCCGACGCGAAATTGTTGAACGTTGCTAAAGGCGAGCGCATCATGGCAACGGCCCTTGGCCCCAAGGCTTATGAACCACCCGTTGTGATCGCGACCGATTCGGCGCTTTATTTCGCCACAAATACCGAACCGCAACGCATCGCTTGGGCTCAGATCGCGAAAGCAACCTGGGAGGAGCCATGGCTCGAAGTGACGACCAACGCTAATCACCTGATCAGGCTGCATCTAGACCCATGTGGCCAAGTACCACCCATGGTTCGGGACCGGGTTACCGCAAGCGTTCTATTTCGGGAGACATTAACCCTGGAAACCGGTGGCAGCATTACGGCAATTGGGCGGCGTGAGCCCGATAGCACGGAAATCTCGTGGCTGATTGAATTCCACGGGGAACTTGATCCCGGTGACTCGCTGGTGGCGGCGAGTGCTGACCGCGCTTTGGCACAGCTGCGAAACACCCTCGGGGTGTAGCGCACGCTTGGTCACTTGATAGTGTTCGTCGGTCATTCCCCCATAGCTCAATTGGCAGAGCATTCGACTGTTAATCGGAGGGTTCTTGGTTCGAGTCCAAGTGGGGGAGCGTTGGGGTCGCAGCGGAAAACCGTTGCGGCCCCTAATGTTTCCTGATATTGATCGACACCACAAGTGCAACATGAACATTTATCCCCAATATTGAAGGGTTTATCGAATGCCCGGTTTGCGCAGGAATTTGGGTCTTTTAGGCTTGGTTGCCATTTCACTTGCTGTTATGGGACCGAGTATGTCGGTCTCCCTCAACCCGCAGGCAATTTCTGAACAAGTTGGCGCAGCGACCCCTCTCATATTTGTTCTTGCCGCTATTCCGTTGGCAATCATGGTGTATTCATTCGTGGTCCTCACTCGGCGCCGTGGTTCGGCCGGTTCACTTTTCGGGCTGGTTGGCGTTGAGATAGGTCCTCGAACAGGAACAATTGCTGGTTTGTGGCTGATTACCGCCTACGTCACGTTTGCATCCCTCACGGCAGTTTCTTTCGGCATTTTCGTTACTTCGCTGATTGGGGCACTGGGCGGACCAACCTTTCCCAGTTTTGTTTCGCTCATTATCGCTCTGGTGATTGTGCCCGTCACCTCATTCCTTGCCGGGCGCACGATTAAGACACTTGGTCATGTATTGCTTATTCTTGAAGGGCTGACCATGGTCGCGATCCTCGTGGTCTGCGGCATCACACTGTCCAAACTCATCAATGGCGGCGGTCCCCAGGGACAGACTGTTGATTGGTCGGCTTTCACATTTGAGGGAGTAGCCGTTGGACCGATTGCTCTTGCGCTCACTTTCGCGTTGCTGTCCAGCGCAGGGTTTGAAGGAGCTGCGGCGGCCGCTGAAGAAACCGACAACCCCAAGAGATCCATTCCCCGTGCACTGATCATCGTCACCGTGCTGTCGAGTTTGTTTTACATTTTTGTCACCACGGTGGCGGTGTGGGCATTTGGAACCGCACCGAATCAACTAGAAAAGTTTTCGGCCTCGGGCTCACTTCCCGGTGACCTTGCCAATGTTTATGTCGCTGACGGCATGGGAGACCTGATTACTCTGGGCGGCGCGGTTTCCTCTTTCGCCTGTTTGGTTGGTGCTCAAATTGCTGGGGGACGCGTTCTCTTCGCATTCGGTCGCGATTCGATTCTTCCTAGGCGCTTTGGCGAACTTTCAGTGCAGGGAACCCCGGTTCGTGGGAGCTATACCGTGGGGGCTGCCGCGTTTGTTTTGGTTATCTTCGCTGCCCTGACAACTGCCTTTGATTCTTTCTCTGCATTTGAAATGGTGAGTGATATGGCAGGGGTCCTCATCGCGGCGGCCTACGGCACGGCCTGCGCGGCAGCGGTGAAAGTTCTTTGGTCAGGATCACGCCGCTGGCTGGCGCTCATCCCAATGATAGGAATTGGGATTCTTCTCGCGATTCTTGTGTTGCAGATATTCCCGTTACCATCGGGTTGGGAGTTAATTGCCCCAACGGTAGCCATAGTTGCTCTCATTGTCGGAGCAGTGGTAGGTCGCAAGCGTGGAGGGCGCGCACAAGAAGTGCTATCACACTAACAAAATAAGACTTCGATCGGTGTGCCGACCTCGGCTAGGGGACGTAGTACATCAAGTTCGGCAGTAGGAATCCACGCTGCATCGAGCCGTTCGTCATGTCGCTGATCTGATCGCCGATGCTTGGGCCAATCTTCCAGCCCTTTTCGATAAGTGCCTGTCGCTGACCGGATTTGCGGGCGGCTGCGTTTTGGGTATTGCCCGTTGGCTTGAGTTTGAGAGCGCCGTAGCCGACAATGCCTGCCTGAGCCAAGCAGGTCTCGGTAGAAACACGATCATTTTCAGATCGACCGGTGAAAATGAAGGGCGTGACCCCGAGTTTTTTGAAAGCATCGAAGAGTGCACGGACTGGCGCTATAACCGGGGTGGTGCAGTTCGCGTTTGCTGCCGCAAAGTCGGCCGCTACGATGGTAAATTGCGGGTCTGCCTTGGCAAAAGTTTCATAGTTGTTTAAAAGCGTCTCATCAATATCAAAGGCAGCTGCTGCCTTGCATGCGCGAACCTTAGCGGGTTTGGTACTCCCACATTCTTTCTTCACCCACGAACGTGTCCACTTAAGCGCTGCGGCGGAAACCTCGGACTGATCTTTCAGGGCCTGACCCGAGGAATAGTAGGACGTTATGACGGGTGCCAGGTATGGGCCAATAACCCAGATATCTGAGGTTGCACCCATGGAGGGCAGGTTCTGCCCGGTCCCGGTGATCGGCAGGCCGTCGCTCAAGTTCGTGCCGGCATCTACCATGATGGTTTCGGCGCTTGCCATGTTTATTGGCGCAACGAGCGCGAACGCGGCAATTGCAACGACTGCGATGCTCCGGGTGATTCCTTTAGTGAAATTCATAATCGAAGGGTATCAAGAACGGGTAGGTTTTGATAAGTAATCGTTGGCGCGATCGCCTGAAGTGGAAACTCGACATGATCGTGCGTGGTTTTACCAAATATTAGGGTCGGATCTTCAGCGCCGATTAAGATTCACGGGTGCCCAGTGATCCGATCGCAATATCCAAAGAATCACCCAGCACCATTATGTTCATTAGGCATGGTGAAAAGCCAGGTGAGTCAGGTGCTCCTTTTGGGGTGAATCAGCACGGCAGAGAGGATTCCCACGCACTCTCGGTCCGCGGTTGGCAGCGGGCTGGGGCTTTAGCCGGGTTGTTCAAGTTGGCGCAGCAGTCTGGGTATCCGGGCTTGGTCACACCAGCGGCAATTTATGCAACCGCGCCGAATTCGGACTCACACAGCACTCGAGAGTTCAACACCGCTCAACCACTCGCTGATGCGTTGAAATTACAAGTCAACGTTGATTATCCACACGGCCATGAGAACCACCTTGCAACGCATATTGCTGGACAAACGGACCCTACCTTGGTGGTGTGGCACCACGGGGAAATTCCTGCAGCCATCGCACAATTCCCAGTTGCCAACATGAACGATGTACCGAGTGCATGGCCCGAAGAGCGCTTTGACCTGGTGTGGGTGCTTAAGCGCGATGTTGATTCAATGCATTACACATTTAGCGAGTTGAATCAGAAGCTCCTTGATGGAGATCAGCCGTGAGCAGCGAGTAGGTTTCCCACATGAGTAAGTTTGCAATTAAGCGTCCCATCATCGCTTTGCTCATTTGGATTTTGTTAATCGTGGGATTGGGGGTTTTCGCAACAAGTCTTGACTCGAAATTCGATGACAGTTTTTCGCTTCCGGGCGCTCAGTCGACAAGGGCCCAGGAACTGCTTGAGGAACTGAACTCGGGTGGTTCCAATAACGCGAGTATAAAAATCATTTGGTCACCCACGCAAGGTTCAGTGACAGATGAAAAAACCCAAAAGGCAATTCAACCCTTACTTGAGTCCATTGCAGCTCTTGATGGAGTCGAGTGCGTAACGAGTCCGTACAAAAAGAACGTGGGCAGCAAATGCAAAACCGATGTGAATGTCTCTGTTGAGAAATCTCTCATGCATGCGATTCACAAAGAGTTGCGCAAAGTCAGCGGATTGACTAATAAGGAAATTGATCAAGTCGCAAAGGTCCTAGCAGGAATAGCACCAATTGCCGAGGCAAATGGCTCGGATCTGGCCAGTATCGCCAAGGTGCTCCCGCTCCTTGCCAAACTCTCATTGTTACCACCGGACGTAATTGCTGGGCTTCGCAGCATCGATCAAGCCATTGCCGATGCTTCGACCGGACTCACGAAGAAGGAGCTGGAAGAGGTTGATCAGGCACTCGGTGGAATTCAGGATTTTGCCAAGATTCCCCTTGAGATACGTGAAACATTGGCAAAAATCTCACCGAAGGAACTTGCAGCTGTTGCGCGCGCGTTACCAAAAGCTGTGGCTGAACTCAACAAGCTGGAGAAAGAGTTTAACTCTGAAGTGGATTCACTTCGTAGCGCAGCCAAAGCCACTGACGCAGCTGTGAGTCCAATAGGTACACAAGGCGATGTTGCGTACGCCACCGTGAGCTTTAACACCGCAACCCTGAAAGCAACGGAAGCAACAAAGATTGTTGATTTAGTTCAGGCAGCAAATTCAGACTCGCTTACCGTTGGTGCCAGCGGGGGAGTCCTTGAAGGCGCGGGAGCAGGAGGAGATAACAGTGAGGCGATTGGTCTCCTTGCCGCTGTTGTTATTTTGCTTATTGGTTTCGGATCCCTAATTGCTGCAGGTCTTCCTATTTTTGTGGCAGTCACGGGATTAGTAGGCGGCCAATTGCTCGTCATTGTCGTCGCCAAATTCACAACGGTTGCTAGTTTCGCGCCAACATTGGCGGCGATGATCGGTCTTGGTGTAGGTATTGATTACGCGCTATTCATTACCAATCGCTATCGACAAGGTTTACAAGAAGGCATGTCGCCCAAAGACGCTGCGTTAAAGTCAGTGGGCACCGCCGGTCGCGCAGTGCTCTTTGCAGGCAGCACGGTGATTATGGCTTTATTGGGAATGTTTGTTCTGGGGATTCAATTCTTCAACGGGTTAGCAATCGCCGCAGCAGTTGCAGTCCTTATGGTGATGGCCTCAGCCCTGTTTATGTTGCCAGCACTGTTGAGTTTGTTGGGCACGAAGGCGTTTGGTATCCGGATGCCATGGGGAAAAAATCCACAAAGCACTCCCGAGGATCCCAAGCGCTGGCGGGCATTCGGCTTAATGCTTCAGAAAAAACCTCTCGTACCAGTTTTGCTCAGTTTGATTCTCATCGGTGGCCTTGCATTCCCCGCGCTCTCACTTCAATTGGGATTTCCTGATGACGGAAGTCAGGCCAAAAATACACCACTGCGTACGGGCTACGACCTACTGGCGAAAGGATTTGGTCCAGGAGTTAGCGGTCCATTTTTCATTGCCGTTGAAACGAAAAAAGACGGTGATTTCGAAGCGCTTAAACAGACTATTCGTGCTCTCAATGAAACTGAAGGTGTCGCAAGCACGATTCCTAGCCTGGACATGCTGCCCCTTGTTGAATTGAATAAGGATGCATTTGGTGCTGGTGGAAATGTTACGTCTGTACTAGTTCAGCCCACCACGTCACCGCAAGACGAAGCGACTGCGGCCACGTTGGAGCGCTTGCGAAATGCGACCGCTGTAGAAATTAGCGATAAGGATGGGACACAGATATTTGTGGGTGGAAGTCAAGCCGTTTCCACTGATTTCACCGACGTGCTGATTAAAGTCTTACCACTATTCCTGCTGCTCGTTGTCGGTCTAGGTTTTCTCGCTTTGATCCTGCTCTTTCACTCGCTCGTGATACCGCTGACAGCAGCTGTGACAAGTTTGTTGAGTTTCGCAGCTGCAATGGGTGTAACGGTTGCGGTATTTCAGTGGGGTGTTGCTGATTCATTACTCGGTGTGAGTGGAACCGGGCCGATTCTTCCGTTCTTGCCCGTAATGGTGTTCGCAATCCTGTTTGGCCTATCGATGGACTATCAAGTTTTTCTTGTCTCGCGGATGAAAGAGGAATGGGAGAAGACGGGCGATAACCGTCAGTCGGTTCTTAATGGCCTTGCGGGAAGCGGCAAGGTGGTTGTGATCGCAGCCTCGATTATGAGTGCTGTTTTCATCTCATTCGTCCCCACACCCATTGATGCAATCAAGCTCTTTGGAGTTGCTCTCAGCGCGGCTGTCATCATTGATGCATTCATTGTTCGCCTTATTTTGGTGCCCTCACTGATGACACTTCTTGGTAAATCCAACTGGTATCTACCGAAGTGGCTGAACAGGGTGCTCCCGAAAATCACCCTTGAGTGACACAACACTTGGTATGTCTCGGCGTGGCAACGCTCACTAGCCGGGTTTTTGCTCTATAAATAAGGAAGTCCCCTCGAAGTATGAGTTCGAGGGGACTTCCATTTAGGCGGATCTTTTTTTCACCGTCTGGTTTCCCAGGGCCTTCGCGTTCTTTGCTGTTTTGCGATGCTCACTCCGTGTTGCCACTTTGCCAGTTCTTTTTTCCACCATCGAATTTGTCTTTCCAACCGACCTCACCAGCATGTGATGTCTCCGGATCTTCCCCGGACCAGTTGTCAAATTTTTTATCCGACCTTCGCCTTGCGGCTCAGTGGGTTATTTCTACACCCAAAGCAAATGGGCGCGCAAGCGTTTTTCAAAAATATTTCATTTATTTTTTCGTTGAGATGACTCATTTGTAACATCAGTAACACCAGTGCTTTTTCTTCACTTCAGTTCTGATAAACAGTTTATGAAATCTTCTTAGTACTACTTTTGCTAACGGCTCAAATGGTGGTGATGGTGCATTTATTAGCGTTGCGGCGGTGAACTCCGTGTTCCAAAGGATTTAACTCCGTGGGCACTCTTGTTAAACGGTCATGCCGTACGTTCCAGGTTTCTCAGGCTGGGACACCTCGAGCGGTAAGATCAAGGGTCGACCGCGCCACCTACCAGCCACCCACATTCCCTCACAAACGGCATCCACGTTATCAAGGCACATTGGCCCCTTCTCGTGTTAGAGTCAGAATTGACTTAACTCATGTTTATTGGTCACTTGGACTACGCGGCGGGTTTGATTAACAAATCCCTGAAATGTAAGGAGCGAATATGCGTTTATTGCGTCGCACTTCTATTGCGGTTGTTTCGGTTGCAGCGGCACTGACTTTGTCAGCGTGTGGTGGTTCAACAGATGGGGCAACAACTGGTGAGTCAAGCTCTGCAATTAAAGGGGGAGTCGAAGCAGGAGATGCAATTGAAGAAGAGGCCGAATTAGAGGCGGATAGTCAGGGATTGTCTGCAAATAATGTTTGTCCCGACGTCTCCCCTGCAGACATTCTTTCGTGCCTAGAATCAAATGGTAATTTCACCAGATTCTTCCTCTACTTTTTAACAGGTGGCCTCGGCTACTCCCTTGAAGGACAGTTTAATGATGGTCCCGTTACTGTGTTTGCACCAACAGATGATGCCTTTGTAGCGCTCGATTACGAAGTCTTCGATCGATTGCGCGAAGATGAAGAATGTCTCTCAAAGTTAATTACTCACCACATTAAGGATTCTGTTTACTACACTGACGACTTATTCACAGGTGGCTCCAAATTTCTCGATGATGTCGGGTTTTCCGCCATTGAAGAGAGTTCCGATGGTGTGATCACTGTTGATGGAGCGGTTGTGACCTCCAGAGATAACGTTGTCGACAATGGAATCATTCATGTAATCGATAAGGTGCTCATACCAAACGGTTTTGAAGAATGCCCGAATCCTTAAGTCCTTAAAGAATTAGATGTGTGTGCATTGAGCAGTATGGAATCCCAGAATTCGTCAATAAAAGGAGCAAGTATGCGAGTGCTGCGTCGCACTGCTGTTGTGGTTATATCCCTTGTAGCGGCACTGACATTGTCAGCGTGTGGTGGTTCAACAGATGGGGCAACGACTGGTGAGTCAAGCTCTGCAATTAAAGGAGTGACCGAAGAATCACCGGTTCCACAACTTGGTATCTTTTTTGATTTGCTGGAAGTAGCTGGAATCGATGTCACTCAACTTGCAGACAATACGATCTTTGCACCAACAGATGAGGCCTTTGACGCTTTCGATGACACTGTCTTTGATGCCCTTTTGCTCGAGGAGAACGCGGACGCTCTCACGGAACTCCTTGTGTACCACATTGTTCAGGGCAAGATCATCTTGCCTGGCGACGGTACTGAAGGGCTCGTGGTTACCCCTAATGGGGAAAAGTTGGACATTTCGACAGAGAATGGTGTGGTGGTTAATGGAATCCTTGCCACTGACTCGGCAGGGTCCTCAAACGGCGTGACCTATGCGCTCCCTGAGGTGCTGATACCACCCGACTGGCTAGAGTCACATTCTTCTCTGCAACTTGAGTAATGTCATTTATCACCCACTACGTTGAATCCAAACTGTTGCAAAGGGTGTTGGGCTCGGCATCAGCAACTATCTGACCACGACTGGTGTTGGGCTAGACTAGAGCGCCGCTGGGGGCGGTAGCTCAGCTGGTTAGAGCCCCGAACTCATAATTCGGTCGTCGTCGGTTCGAGCCCGACCCGCCCCACCAAGGAAAACCTTTGCAGTGCATAGTTTTTTCGCATATTCATACTTTCCCTAAATGCCCGTAGATGCCCCTTTGTTATTGCACGTTATTGCTCGATGCCATTAGGCAGCGCGGTTCGCGCTGGAGATCCCTATTGCACGGCTGTTGCGCGAAATATTGGGGATTGCACCTTCCCCATGTCCATGTAATGGCCCCACCCCGGTGAGGTGTGGGCCGTGAGGGTTCATGGTGTGCCGGACAACGAGTACGTAATGGCTCGAGCGCCTGCGCGTCTCTCCTTCTTACGAAATATCTTTAATGAACCACGTGGCAGGGCCGTATGTAGTGTGCCTACGACGGCATGGGGGTTCTTGAAACCAGAAGCGAGAGATACGCACCCGTTAGCCTTTTGTGCAGTCCATTGAACTAAGATGGAAGTCATGAGCCGAGGTCGGAGTCGTTCGTTCATATCTTTTGCTGGCTCGTTGCCTATGGCTGCGTTGTTGTTCGTTTTTGCTAACGGAATGTACATCGCACTTGTGGCGTTCGGGAACATCACTGACCCAGCAGTGAACTATGCGTTTGTTCAGCACGTCCTGTCTATGGATACAACCAATTTTGGTGGTGACCCTGACGCCAATATTATGTGGCGAGCCATCACGGCTGAACCGTTACAGGTCGTTGCCTATGTCGCCTTGATCGCTTGGGAGGCTATTGCTGCCGTTGTCCTGTTAACCGCTTCTGTTCAATGGTTTAGGGCTTTGAAATCTGGTCGTAGTTTCGTGTCCGCTGGGCAACTCGCCAGCATTGGTCTCCTAATGCTGGTTGTCTTGTTTTTCATTGGTTTCACCGCCATCGGTGGTGAGTATTTTTCTATGTGGTCAAGTAAAGAATGGAACGGATTAAACCCCGCATTCCAGAACGCTGTCCGCGCTGGTATAGCCCTAATTCTTGTTCACTTCGCGATATATACGTCCAAGCCCATAAATACATTGAACTCAACCTGAGAAATCTGACCACGGCGGATCGTGCTGGTTCAAGGCTTATGAACTTCGACCACATCCCCGAGCCGGAATGGAAGTGAAGCTTTGGCCCCCTCGTTCCTCTGTCAATGAAGTTCAACCAAAGGCGCTTGCTCGTGCGACGGAGACTTACCTGTTTTTTTGTGGTGATGTGGTGATAGCTATGTTATTCGCCTTACACGAGCGAAATCCAGAAAGATGATTCTGAAAATCTTGACTAAACTAAGTTGTCTTTCGAGGCACTCGCCGATGTGAATAGTGGCACCGACCCGTCGGGCTTTGTCTGGAGTGGTGGCGATCCCGGCTACCGCTAGCCACAAGTGACCGTCGCCGACGCTTCGGAAAATTACTTAAGGCGTTTTTTTGACACCGAGCAAGGTGCGCGCGCGGTGAACCCAAGATGAGGCAGGGCGTCGGCTGGCTCCGGACCCCATGGGCGCGCTGCCCTGTAGGGCGCCGAGCATCGCGGCTATGGCGCTGTCAACCGGCAGATCAGCCGCATCATCGGTGGCAACTTGAGGGCCGGTCAGCTGCTGTCGAAGTACCGCTAGGTCACCAACGACATGCACACCGCTGGCTTCAATGCGGTCAATCATGTTGCCGGCAAGTTCGGCGGCCCGGTCCATGGCCCATTGAGGGGTCGCCATGCCGGGTTCGTCAGGGTGAGGTGCTCGGCCCTCCACCAACGCCTTGACCATCGCGGCCTGCACTCGGTTCGGGTAGGCCCGCCAGCCCTCTGATCCGCCGACCGACACATTAAGGCGGCGCAGGAAGGCAGCCTCGGCCAGCGTCAGCGACCTGTTTGATACGTTACCGCGCCGGTCATACAAGGTTTGTCTCGGTAAGCCGAGGAGGTCCTCGAAATTATGGAAGATGCCCTCGCGCGCTCGGTCATCGACCACCACCACGGTCACGTGCTCGGCGCCGACAATGCCGGCCCATCGTTCAACCAACAGGTCGTGGCGGTGGCGCCGCCAAAAAATGGTGTTTCGTGTGGCCTCATCATCTTGGAAAAGCATTCGCTGCAGCCAGGGTAAATACGGGATCTCGAACCCGGACTTTAGGTTTTGCTGCCAAGCCGAAGGCAAGATGCGGCCAAGATTGCGCAAGGTGACCACAACCCGCAGCTGCTTGCATGTCACGTCTTTGGCAATCCGGCGTACCACGTCGTCTGGGGACTCTGCGAAGAACTCACTGGAGATAACCGTGATGCCTTGGTAGGCGTGGGCGGCCTTGACCACCTGATTCCAAAGTGCTTGCTGCGGTGGCCGGGCGCCGTCGGTGCGCCAGCCCAGGGGGCGGCCCATTACCGATGAGGCCACGTCGCGATGGGCCATCAGTTGCCCGGGGTACCGCACCTCCCAGTTGCCCAAGATGTCACGGGAGTTAGCCAAGGCGGTCTGGACGGCGGTGGTGCCGGTCTTGTGGACGCCAATATGAAGGAGCATTGACCCGGGCGGGGTCCCGAGGCGTAAAGGCCCCGGTGACGAACTCATTCTGTCAGGATAGCCCAGCGGGACGGGCCTACTGGGCAGGGGTCGGCAGGGGGGTCGGCAGGGGGTCGGCAGGGGGTCGGTCCGCCCGTGCGCTGTGGTGTATCCTCGAAGACCCGACGTCCTCTTGGTCGTTCCCAGCCCAAGTCATTTGGAGAAGTTGTTGCCCGAAGAAGGTAAGCGCCGTCGGGCTGCCGGTACCGCCAAGTTATTCGCCGTCGGGCTTAGCGTTGCAGTGGTGGTTACAGTTCCGGTTTTAATTGCCCAGCCATCGCTGCAGGCCAGCAAGGCGGAGCCGGTAGGAAGTGCTACCTCGGCACCGCCCAGTGTCGCGCCGGCACCGGGTTCAAGCCGGTCGCTGGCACCTGCGATCGCGCCCGCGGGGTCAGTTGTTGAGTCCGGGGTTGAGTCCGGGGTTGAGTCCGGGGTTGAGTCCGGGGTTGAGTCCGGGGTTGAGTCCGAGGTAACGCAGATAAAAAATGTAGTGCTTTTGCTCGCGGACGATTTGGACTGGCCGCTATTTCAGGAGGTCCCGCGGCTGGCCGCGCTCGCGCAAGCCGGCACCACTTTGACCAATTTCGTGGTGACCGAATCCTTGTGTTGCCCATCACGGGCTTCAATTATGCGCAGTCAATACGTGCATAACCACCGGGTGGATTCGAATGTGCCAGAGACCGGCGGTGGTTGGGACACTTTCTACCGAATGGGGCACCAGAAGGACAATCTGCCCACTTGGCTGAATGCAGCCGGGGTGAGCACCGCGCACATCGGCAAGTACCTAAATGGATTCCCGGGCCGCCGACTCGACCCCGCATACCTGCCGCCGGGTTGGGATTACTTCGTGACCGCTGTTCGCGGTGGCGGCTCGCCATATGACGGTTACAACTACACGTTGAATTCAAATGGAGTCATCAGTCGGCACTACAAGGGCCCGTTTGACTTCTTGGAAGATGTGCTCACTGCTGAAACCAACAAGTGGCTCGAAACCGCGACCACGCCGTTCTACCTTGAGTTCAACTCTTATCTCCCGCACTCGCCAGCGCCCACGTCGGAGCGCAACCTTGGGTCCCGGGCCGGGGCCCAAGCGCCAAGGGGCCCGGCCTTCAATGCAAAGGGCACTTCTGAGCCGAAGTGGCTGCGGTCGCTACCGCTGCTAACCCCGGCGCAGTTGGCTGCGATGGACCGTTTATGGACTCGGCGCCTGGAATCCGCGGAGACCTTGGCCGACTCATTTGATGCCATCATGGCTCAGTTGCGCACCACCGGGCATCTTGATGACACTTTGATAATCATCACTTCCGATAACGGGTACCACTTAGGGAACCACCGCCTGCCTTCGGGTAAGCAGACGCCATTCCGCGAGGATTCGGTGGTGCCCGCGGTCTTGATCGGCCCCGGTATCGCTGCTGGTAGCGTGATTAGTTCGATGACCTCCACCATTGACCTTGCCCCTACCATCGCGAACCTGCTTGGCGCTGAAGCTCCGAGCTGGGTGGATGGACGCGATCTACTGCCACTTATCACCGCTCCGACCTCAGCACCCTGGCGTACTGGTGTCCTAACTGAAAACCTGCAGGCGACCTTGGTGGGGGACCCGGATTACTCGGACTTTCAGGCGCCCACATTTCAAGCGTTGCGCACCGAGGATTACCTATACGTCACTTTCGGAAAGAACCAAGTCGCTCTCTATGACCTCCGCACAGATCCGCACGAGATAAACAACGTACTCCGATTGACCAGCCCTGCGGTGGTGGCGAGGTTGGCCGCCCAACTTGCTTCCTTGTCAGTGTGCAGTGGCCCCAGTTGCCGGGTGGCCGATACTCGGTAGTCAGCCGGCTTGCAGCATGGCGTCGATGACGCGCTCGGCGGCCCGGCCGTCGTCGAAGGTGCAAAATCGAGCGCGGAATTCGCGTCGCAGCTGCACCGAGCGCGGGCTGAGGTATTCCCGCCCGGCAAGCATCTTGGCGAGTTGGCGGGCATTGCGCGCCACTAGGCCAGGGGGCTCGGCCAGCAGATCAAAGTAGGCACCGCGCGTTTGGCGGTAGTTGTGCCAATCATCGGCGTAGATGACGATAGGACGATCCAAGAGCGCATAGTCGAACATCACGGATGAGTAGTCGGTGAGCAGCACATCGGCGGCTAGGTAGCACGGCAGAATCTGTGGCACTTTCGAGCCGTCAATGACCCGCCCCGATTCCATCAGGGATCGAATCGCCTTTGTCTCTGTGGCAGTGTGGTGCGCGCGCACAATAAATATGGTGCTTTCGGGCAGTTCGTCAAGGAGAGTCTTGAGATCGATGCGCATCGACGTATCGCCCGCCGCTTCGCGAAAGGTAGGAGCGTAGAGGATGGCCGTTGCCCCGACCGGTACGCCGATAAATTCACGGGCGGTGGCCACCTCCTCCGGAGTCGAATTAATAAGGGCATCGTTGCGCGGATATCCAAACTCCAGCCACTCATAGCTGCATGGGTATGCGTGCGACCACATCTCGGTTGAGTAGGAATTGGAACTGAGGGCAAAGTCCCATCGATCGCTGCGTCGTAACAGGTTCTCGAATTCCCGCAAGGATTGCGCGGCATCAGTTGGGACCAACCTGCCCTCGCTGCGCTTTGGTTGACGGACCGGGTCTACCGCGGTGCTCGCGACAGAGCTGCTAAGCACGTCAAGACCGCAGTGTTTCAAGGGGGTTCCGTGCATGGTCTGCAGGTGCACCTGCCCCGGGCGTTTCACTAAAGTGCCGGGGAAGTTGACATTGTTGACGAAGTATTTCCCCCGCGCGAACAGGGAGTAACGCCTCCAGCTATCAGGTGCCACGCGTGCGGTGCCGGGGGGTAAATGTACCGCCTGCTGCGCGGTGATTAGCCAAACCGCCTTCATGTACGGTGCCACCTCGGCCAGCCGCTCGAATATTGCCCGTGGATTGCATCCGTACCCGTTACCCCAATACTCGGAGAACACAACCAGGTTTGGGTCAATTGGCCGCAACCGTTCGAGGAAGTAATAAAGACGGCCGACTTCGCGCACCCGCCGCACCGCTCGTCGGGTAGGCCAATAACTCGCACTCGCGGTTCGGCGGAGGCTTATGCGTATGGCGTCGAGCCGGTTGTAGAGCGTAAATGACCGGTAGGAACGATTTAAGAATAATTGGATGCGCAAGTTGCTGGCCGCGTTCTGTTTTGGTACTGCGGACCAGTCTTGGTTGTGTGTGCCGACCGACCTGCGAGCCTGCTCGTAGAATCCAGGCCGATCCGCGGGCGCGAGACGATCTGCGTGGCGCAGGATTTTCACATAGTGGTTGACCATGATGTCGAAGATGTGCTTGCGCAGTGGTAGTGCGACACCGCGTCGATCCAATTCGGTAAACACGTCGTCGTAGCGGCCGAACACATCAACATGTCGTGGACTCGTGCTACCGAGGATGCTGCCCGCGCGACGTTGTCGATACAGAAGTACGACCATGTTGAGCGTGACAGCCGATGTTGCCTCGAGTAATACCGTGTAGGTAAATGGGATGTCCTCGTAGTATCCGGTCGGGAATTTCAGCCCGAGCTGTTGCAGGAAGTCGCGCCGGTAGACCTTATTGCAGGCGATAGGTAGGAGGTTGAAAAGTCGGGGGTGCTCGCTCGGTGTAAATACCGAGGCCGACAAACTCGCCAAGATCTCCGCGGCCCAACTGGCGGTGCGGTGCCCGTCCCACCAAGTGCGTGCGTAGTCGTAAATGAGTAACTGCGGGTAATCGCCGTATTCGAGTCGATCAGCTATTGCCGCCAGCGAGCCGGGCGCGAGGGTGTCGTCGCCGTCGAGGAAGAGTACGTACCGGCCGGTTGCTGCTGCGAGCCCTGCGTTGCGAGCACCGCCGAGCCCTGCATTCTCAGCCAAGTGCAGTGGCCGTACCCGTGGGTCGCCGGCGGCGACGTCGTCAATAATTGCACCGCTCTGATCAGGGGAGCAGTCGTTGACAGCAATAATCTCGACGTCAGCGAAGTCCTGCTCGAGAACAGAGCGCAGGCACTCACGAAGATAGGCCTGCACCCCATGGGCGGGCACGATGACTGAGATCAAGGCCACTCTGTGAATCCTACACGGGTGCGCGCCAAGCAAGGATCACACAGAAGCTGTTATAGAGTCGGGGGGTGCCAGCCGCAAGTGTGACCAACCCTGTACTTATCGGGGGCACCGGCCGCAGCGGCTCCACAATCTTAGGACGCATCCTTGGGCACCACCCTGATCTTTACCTCACCGATCCCGAAGAGGTTCGCTTCATCGCGAACAATCCGGGCCTGGCCGTAGCACTCGGTACCCGGCGGTCCCGGTGGCTGGCGCGCATGGGCGCGCAGGCAGCTGCGCGTAAGGCGGTTAATCGGGCCCAGAGTGCATATTTCGAAAGACCCAATAACAGCGGACTGCAAATGTGGCTGACGAAAGATGAAATGCGCCAAATCGGCGATCGCTATTTAGAGCGCTTTGGGGCGGAGCCGTTATTGGCGACCCGCGAGTTCGCGCAATCGGTGATGGACAAGGTGGCTGAGCCGGCGGCGGGCCGGCGCTGGGTTGATGGCACACCGGCAAATGCGCGAGTAGCCGATCTGATCGAACCTATCTTCCCGGACTGCCAGATAATTGCGATCGTCCGTGATGGTCGTGACGTAGCGGCCTCCTTCGTCGAGCAGACTTTTGGGCCGAACGAAATATTGGGTTCCTTGCGCGAGTGGCATAAGCGCAGCTTGCGCATGCACCAAGCAGTTAAAGCCTGTCGCCCCGGACGCATTCTCACAATCGACATGCTCGACATGGTGCAGAACAAGCGGGAGGAGTCGATGACACAGATCTGCGCATTCCTTGGTATCAGCGTAGATCCGCAAATGATGGATTGGTTTGCCAATAATGTCAGCGTCGACCGGGCCCATGTTGGTCGTTGGAGCACCCAATTCGATCCCGAGACGACGGCTCAGATCGACAAGCTATATTCAAGGCTCGTCACCGATCTGCGGAGGCATGGAGTTCCTATTCCGCTTGAAACGTGAAAAATCTTGTCGCGACCGGGAACCAAAAAACAAAGCGGAATCCATAGCTTTTGAACTCTATGACTACCGTTCCCCCTACGGACCAAACCTCAACCCCATCTTGGCAGCGATTGTTCGGTTTGTTTTGCCCACGGCATTGCTCAGGGGTGGTAGTCGGCTGATCGAAGAACAACCTGATAACCCACCATCACTTGCAGTAAAGTGGACAGGCTTTTATAAAACCATCGAGGAGTTTCATGCGTCCCTTTATTCGCCTGACCGTTTGCACACTGTTGGCGACAGTCATGACCCTTGGGGCTGTTTCCACGGTAACCGCTGCTGGCGCACCCAAGTCGCAACTTATGAATCAGTCAGATCTCACCCCATTTGGAGGTGTCCAGAGTGCAAGTTGGGCAATCGTTCCACTTGACACCACACTGCCCAACGCGATCTGTACGGGTGCCAATGGCCAAGAAATTGAGTTCCCCAAAGCCAAGGGTTGGGAAGCGAATGGCCAAATCAAGACGACCAAGCGATATGCGGATGTCACTGAGATAGTTCGTGACTACGGCACGCAGGAATCCTCGGCCCAAGCCTGGCAAGCACTCAATGCTGCGGCTGCCCAGTGCCCTGCAAAAGCACGCGACGTAATGATTCCAGGCAGCAAGAAGTCCTACTACAACGTGACACAGACACAACCAGAAGTTGCCGGTGCGGTAACCATGATGACGCGGTCAGTTGCAGTGTCACCTGATAAGAAGATCAACGGCGGATCCACTGCTGCCTACAGTGTTTATCGTCAGGCGGGAAACGCAATTGTTGAAGTTGTGTACTACAGCAATCCGGGTGTGACGGTGAATGCCGGTACGCGGAATGAAGTAAATAAGCTTTCACAAGAACTCTCCGCTCGCTGGCTCACGTCATGAGTCTTTAGGGAGTTTGAAGCGCTCTGGGTTTAGTTCCACTTTTTACAAGTGGATGGAACTATGCCGGGTCAGTATCTGCAGCGAGTTCGCCGTAGCGGTTTGGTCCAGCCGTGCTGGGGATTAGTGCGAAAATTAGCAAAACAACGCAGCCGATACCGGAGGCTAAGCCGAACGCCATTCCAGCCCTGAAGAGGATCTCGTTTTGTAACGCTGACAGAACCACTAGAACAAATCCACTAATGCTGCTGGCTGCGGTGAGGCTGTACCACCAGCCAGACTTATTGGAATCGTGCAGGCGTCTGAACCAAATAGCACTGACGGGGAGGATCGTCGCCAGAAACCACACAATGATCATGATGGTTCCTACTTGGGCAAGTGTGTTCCACAGTTGTGGATCCTCACTTGTGGCGATGCCCACTTCGGTAATGATGAAAATGGCAACAGACGCGGCTACCATGAACAGGACGAACCACCAGAACTGGGATCGGCTCGTGCGACCTCGGAAGTTCGCATAGTTCTTGAATGCGTGCTTAACTGCCTTAATAAATCCCACTCGGACTCCTCGCTCATTTTCTCTCGCGCAACGCCATCTACTAAGACTAGCTAAGAAAGTGGCGCATCAACCCTCTAAAGAATTATTGAAACTAGCGAATGGTTTCCAATGATTTCCATGACGCTCGAAACGCGTTGCACGTTCAATCCGCACCCTGCTACCCTCCCTCGCATGCGCATCGGAACTCGTTCAGGAATCATCGTCGCCACACTTGGTTTATTCGCTTTTGGCACGGTTGCCCCGAGCTCACCGCTCCTTGTGACCACATCTGCTCACTCGATCATCGGGTTGAACGGTGTGAGCGCTGTCGCAGGTGAGAGGAGCGCGATGACTCTCGAGATTCAGCATGGCTGTTTGCCTGCTAATCCCACCGTGCAGGTTGAGGCCTTCGTTGGTGCACCTTGGCGCGCAGTCAAGCCTGAGCCGGTAGCGGGTTGGACTTCGAGTGTGACCAAGCAGGCCAATGGTGGTTGGCATATCACTTGGGTCAACCAAGGCACACCCATTCCTTTTGGCACTGCAACCTTTTTCCCATCATGGTTGCCTGGCCCAAAAATCCAGGAACTTATGGCATGAGTGTGCTGCAGTTGTGCCCAGGATCCTCGTACTTCTGGAATGACAAATACACACCAGCCACCGCGTCCTTGTCTTCGCCACCGTTGACTCCGCTCGCTGAAGTCTCAGTCGTGGCGAAGAAAACTAAGGCACCTGCAAAGACGACCAATCCGACAAGCAAACCTTCTGCTCCGGCACACGCGCACTAACTGTTGACCGAGGGTTAAATCAGTATCAATATTTTTGTTGTCTTGGTCTATATCGTCGATATCGTCGATATGGTGTTTGGTGGCGTAGCTACAGCTTGGCTAACACGCAGGCGGCTGTACTGGCCTCAATACTGAAGCCGTTTTCCTCGGGTAGGAATTCTTGGACCACTCCATCGTGAAAGACCATTGCGTACCGTTTGGAGCGTAAGCCAAGCCCGAAACGAGAAGCGTCAACCGCCATCCCAATAGCATGCGCGAACGTGGCATCTGGATCAGCGAGCATTAAAATATCGCCTGCGCCTTGGGCCTTGCCCCAAGCGTCCATGACAAATGCGTCATTGACCGAAATGCATGCAATAGTATCTACGCCGGCTGCAGACAAGTTGGCGGCTTGTTCAACGTAACCGGGGAAATGTCGCTGTGAACAACCGGTCGTAAAAGCGCCGGGAACGGCAAATAGAACTACGCGACCAGCACCAAGAATTTCAGAACTCGAGACAATGATGGGCCCTTCCTCCGCCATCACGCGTAATTCCACATCAGGAACAACATCGCCTATTGCAATCATTTTTCACCCTTCTCAATCAATCACCGACTATGCCGCGGAACTCTAGGGGAAGGCTAGCAACCAATCGACTAGCCTTCTGCCATGCGCGATGCAATTTTGGAGAGGGTTCGCAATACCTTTCACCTGAAGCACGGTCGTGGAATTGTTGAACAGTCGGGAGAAGCCGGTGCTCTATTTAACGGAGATTTTTCGTCGAATACAACTGCCGGTGCTGAATTTGCCGGGAGCAGGCTTGGGCTGGGAGTAATGGATGGCCTCAACGGTGAGGTGGTCAGTGTCAGGGGTACGACTTGGCGGATCCCTGAGAGCGGTGTTCCCGTTGAAGTTTCACCGTCTGAAGGGATTGCTTTTGGGATCGCGGCCCACGGTGGTCGGAAGCACCAGATTGTAATCCCAACGGGAAGTGACATGACCGGCATACTTCACGCAATTGATTTGTATTTGGCGGGAAACCATGTTGATCACGAGGATGTCGTGTGCGCTGTTGAAATTGTGGGAGTTTTTAACAACGTTCTTTTGCGAACAGAAGCTGCACCAACTTTTCCCGAGGAAACATTGACCCAGGTTCTGGAACATGAAATACGGTTTGAGTTTGGTGAGTGGCGTGGAACGCTGGTCGGGTTCCGGTTCCCTGATGCAAGCGATGGCCAGACGATTCCTGGGTTGCATTTTCATGCGATTAGTGCAGACCAGGATTCAGGCGGCCACGTTCATGAAGTTGTAACCAATGACGTGGTGGCCACTATTTGGGTTGATGAACTACACCCGGTTCATGATTAAGTGAGTGTTTCCCCGGTCATAGTTGGTTTGTGTTCTCGGACAACAAGCAGAGTTGCAAGGACTATGAGGCCCGCCGCAATGGTTGCTCCCATTCGGAAAAAGACGGATGTTTCTAGTAGTTCACCAGCTTGGGCGAAGAGTGCAAACATGAAAATCGTGATTCCAATTACCGCGATGGTGTAGTTCGCCCAAATGAAAGCAAAGAACAGGAATGCACCAATTCCGATGGCAATGATCAGAGCCCATTCGGGTTTGGGGAGCCAGATTCCCCAAGCGACCATGAGACTGACCGCGAGAAAGGTGCCACCCACGCGTTGGGCGACTCGAATAACGGTTCCCGTTGAGTCTGGCTTGGCGATCCAAGCTACCGTCATTGGAATCCAATATTGGTGTGGAACTGAGTAGAACTCCGAGATCGCGGTTGCAATGGCTATTGCCAATGCAAGGCGAAGGGCATGTCGGGTAAATCGTTGGCGTTGCTCTCCTGGGTTGGTGAGTCGACGCCATAGTGTGTCCGCGACACTGGGTGGGATGCGCATTGCTTTTGGGTTTGTCAGGAAGCCAATAATCACGAGTATCAATGTCTGGATGAGGCCACCAAGGCCTACGAGGGCAACAAATTCCAATGAAGGTTTGAGTGCCTCGGGCAGACCAGCCGTAATGGTGAAAATGACAAGTGCGAGTGTCCCAACGAGTGCAGCGCGAGGGCCGGCAACACCCACCCAGCCGGCGGCTAAGGCAACGCATATTGATGCGAGAACGGTAAGCCAAATATTGGGTGCCACGAGGTAGCCCAGTAACGAGGTGAGCATGAGCCAGGCGGTTGTCCACAACATGATGCGCCATCGGTGACCAACCGGTAGCCCAGCCTCCGATAAGCCAGCGAAAAGCGCAGACAAGGCGAGTGGGATGGCGTATTGAGGTTCCCCGAAAGCCCAAGCGGCAACGGCTAGGGCCAAAGTCACGGCGGTCGTGCGAATCGCGCCAACAATCAGGACCTTGTCGTGGTCAACGGTGGCGATCTCGCCAAGGATGTTCAGCCGATGTGAGCGCATTAAGACCAGAGATTAGTGGATGGGCGCTCTTTGCGTTCAGTAAGTGGTCCGCGTCGAGACATCTCACCAGAGCCAATTTTTGTTGGGTTAAGGCACGGTTTCCCCGGTGTGTCCCGTCGTGATTGATGAGTCGTTCTCTAGCATTTGGGTTACGTAATTCCAAGAGAGGAAAAAGTATGCAGAGTAGATATGCACGTGCATTGACAGCCGAGTTTGTTGGCACGTTCCTTCTGGTGTTTCTCGCCGTGGGCACCGCCGTCTTCGGCATTGCTGCAGTTGTTGGAGCAGATGGCAAAGGTCCTGGATCAGGTGTGGTCGGTGTAGCGCTCGCCTTTGGTCTGGTGTTGTTGGGTATTGCCTATGCCTTTGGGCCGATCAGCGGCGCGCATGTGAACCCTGCGGTCACTTTGGCCATG
>Ga0247837_1004724_pt1 | contig 21532 bp, 18 predicted proteins | sample LaCtaG_2_FD_187115 | JGI IMG/M metagenome (GOLD analysis project Ga0247837, IMG submission 187115) | Freshwater microbial communities from meromictic Lake La Cruz, Castile-La Mancha, Spain - LaCruzMarch2015_14.5m | ecosystem: Environmental > Aquatic > Freshwater > Lake | place: Spain: Castile-La...
AGACACAGCTCTTATATAGGTCAGTTCTCAACATAGACATAGACTATACTAATATACTCTATCATTTCCTTGTCCCTTGAAGTCTTGGGCAGAAATTTATTATACCCCTCTATTCCTGCTATTAGAACTGACCTTGGCTCATAGTGGCCTCTTTCGCAAGCAATATTATTCTAAGTTCATATAAGTAATTTCCTTGTCAACTTATATCATTAGTCGATGTATGCATTCGGGCAGCTCCAACTGCCGGTTTCCTGGTTCACAATGAACTTCACCAAACCACACATCACCAGTAATGCACCTGTGCATATATATAGTGTGCAAGTGGAAGCATGTCCAGAAGGAGTAGGAAACAGGCTCTTTCAATGTAGCTTTGCCCAACATTCCCTGTAAAGATTGAGTAACAGCGGCTTAGTTTCCCTCTCAGAGCCTCCATGGGTCTACCCCCTGTGTCGTCCTAGTTACTACTACTTATTCCCATAGAGCTGGTGGTGGTAGTCGTTGTACCTCTCCACGTCCTTCTCATACTTCTTCGCACACTCTATGGCCTCGGGACGGTACAGAGTGCAGCGAACGCGGTTGTAGTACTGGAAAAGGGAGTACCCAAAGAGCAGCAGTAGTCCTTGGTGGGGATTTATGAAGCCTCGGAGAATACCCCGCTTGGGGCTGAAGAGCGCCTGGTAGTACCCCGCCCCAACTGCAACTGTAAAGACAAAGTTGAGTTTGAACGCATTGAACAGGACATGGTTGAAGTGGCGGTAGTCGTCTTGGGCGGAGTTGAGAGGACTGTGCAGGTGGAAGGCTATGTAGTCCCGGAGGAGCTGCGCTTCCTGGCCGGTGGGCAGCGGGTCCATGCAGGGATTACTAGCTGTTTCACACAAAATATGGTCGACTCCAGCGTCTACGCGCTAGTGCTGGCGTTCGCAATTGACTTGGCTATCTTCGTCTGCATACTTATCAGCTTTCCTTACTACAAGAACGTCCGAAGCCGCAAGCTCACTCCTCCGCCAGGCGTGATCTGGCCCAAGCCCACCTTCTTCGAGACGGAGTACCCTTTGATGCCACTTTGTCGCAAGGTTTACAACGTTACAAAGGCTCAGTTCCAGGCGTACTGCAAGCCTGAAGGCAGCCTCTACCTGAACTTCACCAAAGACCTGACCCTGCTACTGACTGGAGTGGGCCTTGTGGGGTGCTTCGTCCTGGTGCCATTGTATGCCTTTGGCAAAGAAAACCCGGACAAGGAGATGGATAAGACCAGCTTCGCCAATATATCGGATAATGACAAAGTGACAGTGGTAATCTGCTTCATCTGTCTGCTGCTTTTCTCCCTGATTTACTACTACTTCGCCTACCGCTACTTCCGGGAAGCCAGAGAGTCCTACACTCCCTCAGCCCTGGAGACTTATCCCATACATGAGTGCGGTATTCAGGTCCTTAATATACCTTTTCGCCTGCGGCCTGAGGAGTTTAATGACCGCTTTCGGAGCAAGTTCAATAGTATTCTTCCTGGGGGCGTGTTTGACGCGTTTCTGCTGCCGGACTATGAGCAGCTCCATGATGAGTACTTACGCCTCCTCGAAGTCCGCGAGCGCATCAAGCACTACCAATTCTACGAGCAAATCAACGGCTCCCGTGCCATGATCCGCGTCGCCCTCGCCTCCGAGAAGGTAGACGCCATCAACTACTACGAAGAGCAGGAAATCGTGGAAATCCAGCGCATCAAGGCACACCGAGTGGTGGGCACTGTGACTTGCTGCGGGTACGGCTTTGTGATCTGCAACAGTCCGGAGGTGGCGAGGAAGTTGATGGCGGAGTTTCATACGGAGGAGGAGGATGAGGAGATGGAGAGTGCGGGCTGGGTGCTGTCCCCTGCTCCTGACCCTAGGGACATACTGTGGGAAAACATGGGCTCCATGCCTCTACTGATCCGCATCAAGAAGTACCTCATCACCGCTCTGTTCGTCCTTCTCTTTTTCATCCTCATGAGTCCTCCCACAGTCCTCGCCCTCTTCGGAAACGTGCTCAGCGGCCTGGGCCTGGGCAGCATCTTCACTGCCATAATGAACCAGTTCCTGCCCACTTTGCTCATCTTCCTGTACCAAAGAGTGCTCATTCCGGAGGTCATCAAGTACTTGGTCAACCGAGAGCACCACGTCACGAACTCGGAGTTGATGAAGAGCCGTTTGGAGAAGTATATGCTTTTTAGCATCATCTTTATCTTCCTTGTTCCCTTCCTCGGCCTGCAAGTCATCACCTTCATCTACGACCTCGGCAGCGGCAACTACGACGACTGGAACGCCAACTTCGTAGAGCGAACAACCCTCACAGGCCAGTTTTTCTCCATCTACATGATCCATATGGCCTTTTTGTCCAACGGCGGAGACCTGTTGCAGCTGTTTAAACTGGTCAAATTGCAGTATCGCCTGTATGGCACTATCACGGAGGAGGAGAAAATGAAGGCTTTTGTGCCGGATAGGTTCAATTTTCCGTATCATTACTCGATGTCGCTCACTTCTTTGACAATTTGTATGACGTTTTCGGTCGTTTATCCGCTTATTGTGCCGATTTGCGTGCTTTATTTCGTTATCAGAGTAAGTTCCACACAGTACTGGGTGCACAAGTACAACATGCTCTGCTTCTACTACGTAGACCAGGTCACCATCGGCGCCATCGGCCAATACGCCCTGACCTACTACTTCCTCTTCATCCTTTTCTTCCAACTTGTGACCTGCGGCCTGCTGATGCTCAATGGCGGCCTGCAGTTTATCATTGCAGGGGGGGTTTGTATGGGCGGAAGTGTGCTCATTTTCATCGTTTTCACGCAGTACAGGGAGGATATTTGGAGGTTTGCGCAGGAGAAGCAGGTGGACTCGGAGCCGGATTTTAACATATTGAGGCGGGAGTCGCTCGAATACAAGCACCTTATCGACCGTGACGACTCTTGGCTCTCCCCCATGGCTAGATAATGGCGATTGTGATAGACACCGGCGCACTCATCAAAGCACCTGCCCTGTCCGCAGTGAGTCCGCGCTTCTACACAGTGCAGAGAGTGCTCAACGAGGTCCGAGACAAGCACAGTCGCCAGGCCTTGGCCGTGCGGCTCGAGGAAATCGTGGTGCTGGAGCCGACTGAGGAGGATTTGAGGTATGTGGGGGAGTTCGCGAGGAAGACTGGGGACTTGGGAGTGCTGTCGGCCACGGATTTGCAGGTGATTGCACTGGCGTGCAGGCTGGAAAGGGAGCGGAATGGGGGGTTGGCGCTAAGGACGGAGCCGGTCACTGTCCCTGCACATGAGGAAAAACCAGCAAATCTGCCTGATTCTGCTATGGAATCGGTCCCTTCTGAGGTGGTTCTGCCTGTGGATAGAGACCAGGAGGAGGAAAAGCAGGGGGAAGATGTGGAAATGGACACTGTCCTGCCCACTGCCTCGGCTGAGCCAGAACCAGCTGTTATCCCTGACTCTGAGGACCCGGAAGATGACGAGGAAGGCTGGATCACGCCTGAGAACTATAAGAAAACTCCTACTCCTATGGATCTAAGCGACCCCACTACTAGCGTCATTTCCACTGATTTCGCCATTCAGAACGTCGTCCTTCAAATGGGGCTCCGCCTGATCTCCCTCCAAGGCAGACGCATCCGCCACCTGAAGCGGTGGATTAAGCGATGCAGCTGCTGCTTCAAAATCACCAAAGACACTCAAAAGGAGTTCTGCTACTACTGCGGCAACAACACCCTTTACCGAGTTTCCTGCGAAGTGGACGAACAGGGAGAAGTCCACTACCGAGACCAGCCCCCGAAGAGGGTCAATTTGAGAGGGACGAAGTACCCGATTCCCAACCCGAAGTCAGGCAGAGACGCGCATAACTTGATACTGAGGGAAGATGAGTTGCTGTATATGGGCGGGAGACAGTACAGCTGGAACAAGTCGGTGCAGGGCACTCCGCTGGACCATGACTCGGTGGAGGTGTTTGGGATTGTGGGGAAGCAGCAGGTCAATGGCCACTTCGGCGCTACTCGCAGGAACCCAAATGAGCCAGTCAAGAGCAAGCGGAAGAAGAGGTAATTAGGGACTCTATATAGCGAAATGGCAATGTCTGGTCGGAGGCCTGGCAGGTCTCCAGTGCCTTTGAGGCCAATTATTGCTATTCCCGAACTAGCCCCGTCTCAGTCTGAAGAAGAGTCCGTCTCCAGCACTGCGCAGTCACTTCTAACGCAGGTAAAAAACGCCTTGCAAACTGCATCCGCCGCTGCTGAGCACTTGAAAGAAGGCTTGGAAACAGTGCAAAGCAGCTTGGAGTTGGTGCTGAAAGGGGACTTTTCCTCGCGGCAGGAAAGCCGCTTTACAGTCCCGTCCAGCCGCAAAGAAGCGCTCATGGACTCTCTTTTCTCTCAAGTGAAAAGAGCGGTGTTTATCGCAGACGCTCAGATCGAAAAATACTGTTTCAAGCGCAGAGGCAGCTACACTCAATCCGAGTGCAGGAAAGGAGTCACCGCCGCTCTCGAGAAAATGGCCAACGAGATATGGAAATCGATGGCTGAGTCCATGGAGAAGCCGGTCTCTCATCACTTGATAGAGGTCGGGAAGACGCTATTCGCCCTGAGGACTGAACTCGAGGAACTGGGGAAGTCGCAAAGTGAGAGTTTGGCGAAAGTGGAAGAAGTGCTGTATGAGCATGTTGGCGAGGAAGGGCAGGTAGAGGGGGTTAAGGCTATGACGGAGCGGAGAGAAACAATAGGGGATTTCGGCAAATCGGAAGCGAAAACTGCTCGTGGCGGAAGAAGCGAATTCACTACTGAGCTGCAGGCGGAGGGCCAGCGAATGCTCAATTCTTTCCAGCGCTTTTCCAGTTCTTCGAAGCTGCAGGGCAAAACGTCGTCAGGACTGCGTGGGGAAATGGACGCCATCCTCAAAGATATGGTCTCCGCCGTCCAAAACTCCACTCCCCGAGCCGGCCGCAGCGAAGACGCCGACACCTGGCGCATGAAGAAAGAAGTCCTGCGCATCCGTCAGCGAGTCGACGGCCTGTGCAGACACATGGAAGACAGCGATACCGCCTCAGTGGTAAGTCTGCCTGTGAGGGCCAGAGATATGAGTGTAGTCGATGACACAGATGCGTTTTCTGAGGTAAGTGACCGGAGCAGGGCTAGAAGTGTGGCGATTACCAGTGGATTCGACCCGGAAGAGCTGAAACAGCTGCTGCACAGGCAAATGCAGGCCACGCAGAAACATGTGTTGGGCGCGATATCGCAGCAGACGCAGGGAATTTCCATGTTTAGTCAGACTCAAGCGGCGATGCAGGTGAAGCAAGAGGCTTTGAGTACGGAAGTTACAGAAATCCGCAAAAAGCTGGAAGAGCTGTTTCCGTCTTCTCGAGCGAAAACCAAAATTGGCGATTTGTCGAAGTCGATTTCTCTGTTGAAGGCTTTCGCCCCAGACATCCGCGCACTTACGGACCAGGAATTCATAGAGAAATTCACACGGCAAGTAACTGTGGAAAGGCAGGAGTTGGACAGCTTTCTGACTGCAGTGAGGGCGGAAGGGTACAGCTTTGTGTCGCTGGAGGAAGTGGCGAAGGAGTTTGCGAGGCTGAAGGACAGCTATACGAGTTTGAGGGAGGACCATGATGACTTTCTGCTGAAGATGATTAAGACGGAGAGTGAGTATGAAATCGAAGTCGAATACCACAAATCTCTCACAAGTCAGCTCCAATCTGAACTCCAGCGGCTCAAAGACTCCTATCAAGAGGACGAACTCTCCTCCCTCCGTGACCAAGTCGCCTATTTGACCCAAGAAAACATGAAGCAGCGCACTGACTTGCTGGAAATGAGTGTGACAGTAGTCGAAGAACAGCGTATAACTTCCTCAGACCCGATTTCCACCAGATCAGTGGACCGTTATGTGCAGACGGACTTTGAGTACTTGCCGGTTCACTCGCACAGTTCCTCGGTTTCTGGTAGTTCCAAAGTGTCGAGGTCCGGCTCAGTTGCGTCGCAAGTAGGAAGAAAGCCAATGTCACTGACTATTGTGAAAGTCAGGGGAGTGACCGTATACCCCCAGAAGGTACTCAGAAAGGCCGTCACCATGTCCGCAGACCTCACCCAATACCCCTTCAACGACTCTTATCGAGTCCCCACAGACCCCGACGATAGCGATTTCCCAATCTCCCAGGCAGTCATCGCCCTCGAAGAATCCCTTGTCGGAGTCTCCGAAAGCGAAGAAGGCGAATCCGAGGAAGTCACAGAACTGCAGCAAAGAATCCATGCGAAGGTAGAAGTCCTGTCCGGCCTTGCAGCCCAGGAGCAGGCTATTGAGGGCAGACTGTCGGCTTTAGCAGGGTTCCCAGACTTGGAAGCCATGAGGAAACATTCGGAGGCACTTGCGGAAGTGCATAAGAAGTATGATGCGACTTTCGGGGAAATCGAAGGATATCAGAAGCAAATTTCGGCTTTGAGACAGAAAAAAGGGAATTCAGACCCTCGTTTAAGCCTGGTTCCCGCCTCTAAATCCCTATTAGACGAGGTTAAAACTCAACTTCGCCTCAACGACTCTTTCGAAATCTGCGGAACTGTGGCTTTTTCCACCCACGAATGGGCACTCGTGCATATGAACGACGCATTTGTGTGGACGCAGACTGGCCTAAGCCGGACGGAACTGCAGAGAGAGGAGATAATTGAGCAGTTTAATGAAGCGTGGGAGATGCTGGCGCCCTTTTCACAGCTGCCCAGACAACTGGTGTTGGCCACTAGTCAGCTATTGGCGACTTTCAAGACGAGTTTAAGGAGGAAATAGGCTGAAGAGGCAGTTTCTCTAGGAGTCTGGAAGTAAGCAGTGCTGAGATAAGTCCCTTCCTCCACATCCCTCAAAAAACAGTTTCCTGCCATTTCGCTGTAGTAAGATGGAAGGCAAGGGAAAAGACCCTCCAGCACCCCACGGCCACGCTGCCTATCACATTCTGGACGCTGCGGTGGAAACCAGGTCTCTCATTTTGCCCGCTGCTCCGCCTAGTCGCAGTCTTTTCCGTGCCCTTTTCTGCTGTTTCCGTTCCTCTGTGAGCATTACGCAGGCAGGCAGCTGGAAAGCCAGGTGGAGAGCGATAAAGGAGAAGTACAGCCAGCGAAAGACTCAGAGAGATGCAGTGTTCCATGCACTTCTAGCACTGCCACTGGACAGAACTTCAATCGCAGAGTTGGAAAAACTCAATTTGAGTCCGAGCGGGACGCATCGAAATGATTTAGAGTTTTACGTGCCTCAACTCTGCAACTTCGTCCTATTCGGCGACTTTGAGCCAGACCACCGCGAGGACTTAGTGCGGTTTTTGCTCGAGGCGTGCAGGACCTCGTTTCACTTTTACCACAGAGTGATGTGGTTTTTGCAGGCGACTAGTCTGGAAGCGCTGGAAATGGCTAAAGTTAGTATTGAGAGACTGATGAAGGCGGTGGAAATTGCGGTTAGAGGGAGTCAGCGCCTTTATGTGGGCAGAGGCGCAGACCTACTTTCCCTCTGCAATCGTCTCGACCTCCCTCTCTTCCCCGACCTACTCGCCCCTCACACTCTCCCTCCCGACCAATCCAAGCGAAACCGCATTTCCGCCATAATCGCCCAATACAAACACAACTCCGACTCCCCCCTGCCTGAAATCGACCCCCAGCTTTTAACCCTTTTCCCAGGGTTCGCTGATAGCGACAGCGCCTTCCAAGCCACACTTAGTCTGGTCCAGGCGCTTACTGATGCCGCCGTGCTGATCGCTTCTGCAGTGGACAAGAAGGAAGAACTGTCGAAACTGCTGAGTGAAATCAATGCTAAGCTGCCTGCGGCAGTGTACTTACCATTGACGAAGACTCGGAATTGCGTCCTGTTGCAGCTGCATGTGAGTGAATTGAAGCTGTTTAAGACTAAAGAGCGGGCGCCTTTTCTAGTATGTTTCGAGACGTTCGACCCATATGAGGAGTTCCATACGTATTTTTCACATTAGACTCGAAGTGTCTCCTGAAGGTAGTCGCAGGCAGCGGTCTCCCTCGCTCAGTCTGGAACGACTAGTGCGAAGACTAACCACAGTGGCGCAGGAGCAGGAGGAAGAAGCAGATAGGACGGTGGAGAACATCTCTTACCCAGTCTTTCAGCAAATTATGAATGAAGCGTCTGAAGTGGTGACGAGTCGGAGTGAGTGTGGGACGCCGCCGAGACTGTCTATGGGGGTGGAGATAGGGCAGTTGGCGAGAACGTCGCCGGATGAGAGTCATGAGGATGAGGACATCCAACGCCACATACATCGCACCGGCCCCACTATAATGTACGTCTACGACTGCGACTCCGAAGACGAGTCTCCCCATCGCTCTCCAGAAGACCGCCGCAATGAAGCTTTTGGCGAATCCAGTGCTGAGCAAGAATCTCGCCTCCGCGCCTTATCCCCTTTTCGAGCCTTTTCCACCTGGGGACTGGTCAGAGTGATCGTCAAGGCGGGGGAAGATCTGAGACAGGAGCAATTCGCGATGCAGCTGATTACCCAGTTCCAAGACATTTTCCAACAAGCGAAGTTGAACCTGTGGCTGCGGCCTTATGAAATCGTGGCCACTGGTCGGGAATGCGGGCTTATTGAGTGTGTATCAGATGCAGTGTCTATTGACTCTTTGAAGAAATCCATGCCTGCGACAATTCTATCCTTGGCGGATTTCTTCCACTGGTACTTCCGCACCCCTCACCATTATAAGAAGGCAAGAAAGCACTTTGTGACCAGTTTAGCGGCTTATTCCCTGGTCTGCTACGTCCTTCAAATCAAAGACAGACACAATGGGAACATCCTTCTGGATCGGTCCGGACACGTAATTCACATCGACTTCGGCTTTATGATTTCCAACGCGCCGGGAAGTATTGCCTTCGAACAGGCTCCGTTCAAGCTGACAGATGAATTAGTGGAAGTCATGGGCGGAGTTAGGTCCAGTGCATTCAGGCAATTCCGGAAATTGTGTGCTCGGTAAGACAGAATTTAGAGGATTTCTGGCTTTACATCGCCAACAACAGAAGATTTCACTGCTAGTCGAGATGTCCCGGAGTGGGGCGGGCGCCAGCCTTCCTTGCTTCATAGGGGGCGATGCCGCTGTGACTGAGTTGAAGCAGAGACTCGCACCGAGGGAAAACATGAGTCTGGGCGACTGCTCGAAGTACGTAAATCAGCTCATCGACCAAAGTCTGGACCATTGGTCGACTACATGTTACGACCGCTACCAGCGCTGCTTTCAGAACATTCTCTAGGTAAAGTACAATTGCGGCTTAGTAGCGGGGAAATATGGACTATCGGCTGTCAGAGACTACGGACACTGGCAGAAGTCAGTCCAGCCTAAGGGCTAGGAGCTCGGCTGCCCTGCATTCCCCTCATGAGGCTGATTTGGAGGTAAAATTGGACCATTTCAGAAGGTCGTCGGCTCGGGCGGAGCGGGAAATTCGGGAAATCGAGGCGATGTGGAAAGGAGAGATATGGGAAAACAGAGGGCTGCAGGATCTATTAGAGAGGACTGGGTACGAGGGAGTGGATGCAAGGGACCGGGAAGCAGTACTGAGGCGACTATATGAAGTGGCTGTAGGACTAAAGGCTGCAAGGATGAAGGAACGGGAAAAGGACGGGGAGTTGAGGGCGGAAAGGGAAAAGACACAGGCGATAGCAATAGAGAATTTGGACCTAAAGGCCGGAATTGAGGATATGAAAGCGCGCCAACAAGCACTCCAAGAGGCCAATTTCCTATTAGAAAAGAAGCTCAAGTGGTGGAAAGACAAAGCCAGTCCTCAAATGTCCGCCTCAAAATCCACCCTTCAAACTCAACTTACCAGCATCAAAAAAGACCTGGAAACCACCAAAGCACATCTAAAGGAGCTCCAGCCCGCTTCAAGTGAGCGACTACTGACCACACTTGAGAAGGTGTATGGAGTTACTGGGGAGGCTGAGGTGTGCAGGGCCGCAAAAGCGCAGGCGGCTTTGGAAAGACAGCTGGTCGCAGTGATGGCGGATATGCAGTGCGGAGTGATGTCGGAGGATATGAAACAAGGGGTTACACTGCAGGAAGCGTGCACCCAACTTCGATCCAAAATCAGAGAGTTACAACATGCAGCCTCCGACTTCGCGCATCTTTCCTCCACTCTCAAAAACTACTGCCACCTGAGTCCCGAAGCGTCTCTTTCCGAGGTCGTAAGCTCCACCCAGCTAGTGGCAGTCCGCGCAATGGCTGAGTTCATGGACGAAGCGGCTTCAGTCCTCCACTTCTCTCCACCTGGTGAAGTAAATAGAACTGGGTATGGAGGCAGGACCAAGCCTGCCCGATAGAGACTGAATTGATTGCTAGGTGCTTCCTTTGGCCTTGGCTCTGCCAGTGTTGGCCAGGGACTGATATTGGCTTCGCCATAGTCGCCACATAGGTGTGGCTTATAAACTTCACAGTGGAAAGACTCACTCTCGCAGGATTTAAAGTCAAGTCCAAAGTTATAATCCAGGCGAGGCGCAAGGCAGCGCAAGGACTACGTCCTCCGCCCCTCCAAGCCTCCAGCCCCCTCCTTTCCCAGCTGACTTCCGGACCCGAAGAGACACTCGTGCTGAGGAACCTGGACTCAGGCCTGGAGCTGGACCTCGCCTTAGAGAACTCCCCGGACTTCTCGAAGGCCCTAGCGACGCTCACAGCCTCAGACGAACGCAAAACCGCAGTCTTCGGAGCCCAGCGGCGAGCCGCGAATTATCGTTTCCTGGAGGCGGTGAGGACGAATAGCGTGAAAGTGTGCGAAAGCGTGCTGACTGATGGAGATTTGAGCGATTTGCCGCATGTAAACTCTCGGTTCGAGGACAGTTTCACGGCTCTGCACTATGCAGCTAGTCTCGGACTTACGGATATAGTCAAGTTACTGGTTCAGTACCATGCGACCCTGGAAGTCCGCACTACTCGACTGCAGACCCCACTTCACTTGGCTGCTATAGCCGGACATGCGGACACAGTGCAAGTGCTGGCCGAAGCCGGCGCCAACGTAAACTGCGGGGACACGGACCTATGGACTCCACTACACTACGCCGCACAGGGCTCTGACTGGATAGTGGCCACCGTCCTGCTGCGGCACGGAGCAGACCTAGGTCTGAAGAACAGCGAGGGACTGACAGCAGGTCAGTTGGTGAAGAGGGAGGAGGGGGAGGGCAAGAGGGCGCTGCTGGATGAGTCCATGGCGAGTGTGGAGACGCATGAGTGCAGTGGGGAGAAGGAAACGGAGTGGAGGAAAAGACTGCTGTCCGTGGAGTCACCTCTCTTCCTAGCAGTACCCTCGTAGTAGCCTCAGTATAAATACTCAGTGGTTTCACACTGCGGACTTCCTTTTAATGGGCTGTTTGGCACTAAAGAAGCAAAGCGTGCAGGAAACTATCCGTCCTTTGCCTGTTCCAAAGAAAGATACTACGGCTATACCGCGAAGCTAACCACCACTAAGGCATTAGAACGAGAAATTCCTCCCTAAATCAACCTAATGTATGCAACATCACCGAAGTATCTGCTCATAGTTGTCCAAAACAGCCAAATCGCACTAATTCGAGGCTATTCCGAGGCCAAAGTTGTCTTTTGGATAAAACAGCTCCTTTCGGCAGTTACATACTGCCACTAAAGTAGAGTTATGCATAGAAACTCTCCCCGAGCCTGTATTTACTGGAGTTTATGATGAAAAAGGCGATTTTTGGAATTGCGGAGTCATTATGCATGTACTATTAATGGGTTTTCCGCCCTTTCAAGACCCTACAGACCTAGAAGCAGGGGAATCTATTGAGGAAGACCTAATTCCTCTCCATAGTCCCCAATACGCACATATCCCCTACCCTGCGAAAGACCTGCTGCCTATACTTTGTATAACAGTTCCGACTTATATACTGATGAAGAAATTGGTGGCTTTGTGACTTGCGGAAAGGCTGCGACTAGTATGGATGAGGAAGTTTAGAGGAGAGTGTATTCTCAAAGACGCTCGATGCGCATTTATCTGCAACAGTATCCTATGAAGAGGACGTCAGCATTTGATCAGTCTTCCTAGAGACCATAGTGGCTGTATCGACTGTACTGAGTTTTCACGCACTGCGTTGTAAAGATGTCATCAGGAACACGTTTAATATGACCAATGGATTCATAAGTCTGCAAGAACTGGCTATTTGCTGGGGAGCAAGGGAAATTGGACGGAAATCCTTAGAGAGGCGGATAGAAGTCGAGATGGGCGCATTGATGTGATGGAGTTTGAGGCTTTGCTGTAGCGAGGAGGGGCGTTACTTGCATAATTAGGCGGAAATTTAGGCTGAGTTGCAATTTTTACTGAAATCATTTCTAAATAATTGAGAAATTGCGAATTGCTAGGCGAATTCATTAATTAAGACATGTTTGAGTTGAGCAGAATTGCAAAAAGTCTACTCCCCTTTTTCCCAATCTGACAGTGTCTAATACAGATAGGACAGATACAAGTAGCATGTAATTAATGCAAGAAGACAGAATCAACTTCTCCGTCCACTTCAGTATGCGAATCGCCATAGGCGCAGACAGCGTGCCCCAAGTTCGGCACATCCTGACCTCGCACCCTGGCTTTAGTCCGCAGGACTGTCCCAGTGGAGGCACCTCGCCCCTGCACTTTGCTTGCTCGAGTGGGGCTTTGAAGGTGGTCAGGTTCTTTTTGGAGGAGACGGGGTGTGATGTGAACTGCAGCAGTTGTCTATTTGACATGTGTTTAGTGCACGTAGCCGCTCAGAACGGCCAGCTGGAAGTGCTCAAATACCTGCACGACGTCGGCGCAGACTTCCACCGTCTCGACAGTTCTGGGGAAAGTGTGCTTCACAAGGCTGCCCTCAAAGGAGACCTCTCCGTGCTAGAGTACCTAGTGGACGGGTGCAGTCTGGAAGCCTTGCTGCTGCAGGCGAATCACGACCGACTTTCCCCCTTTGACTACTTCCTGGACTTATGTGCTAAGCAGGGCCACCCCAAGCAACTCACAGAGGACCGGGGCTACGAAGCCGCCCTGGCCAAAGTGCGGGAGTTCCTGGGCTGTCGCACAGAAGCACTGCAGCTCTGGGCCCGGCGCAGACATCTCCTGGCCGCTGGCTACTTCCTGCGCAGACTTAGACTCGTGTAGTCCGCTTTAGTCGCAAATACGTGTAAATCTCTGTATGAATAGCTGCTGAAAGGAGGGAAATTCTAATATTTTCCTCAGTATTTGATGCGATTTTGGAGCTTTAATTGGATTTTTTGATGAATTTCACTGATTTTTCGTTTACAACTGAGACATTACCGAATTTTCCCTGCAAAAAGTGGATTATGGGACTTAAAACCGAATATTTACGATTACATATCGAAAGAACGATAATTGTGGCTGATTTGCCTACCACAAGGACTTCTTTTTGCGTCTTTGTGGACTGGAAAGGGAGGAGTTCCTGGGCTGTAGGCCGATACGGGAGTTGATGGCTTCGTGGGGTGCAGTGAGGAAGTTACTGTAGGGGTTTTCAGTGGCTTTCCTGGACAAAGCCGTGTTTCGGAATGCGGAAATGGAGGTTCTGATGGGAGTGAGCGACTGTCTCTTTGCAGACTTTAAGGGACTTTCATGGGCACTATCGAAGCTGTGCAGTAACTCCTCCGCTCGACTCAGGTCTTCCAGGCGCATTCGGAGGAATTTGCTTTCCAGCCCCACTCTGGTCTTCAAAGCCGTGGCAGTCAGTGCATGTTGGCACCTCTTCAAACACTCTTCCTTCGACACAGCCCACAAAACCCCTGTTTCTGACCCACAGGTACACGTAGACCCATGCAAGCCGCCCTCCAAAGCCTCCTCCAGGCCTAGCATTTCCCTGCCTGTTTTGACCATAACCGGCCTCGCCCTGGGCTTCCCTTTCATCCTGTGCAGGCGCCCAGTCGGTGCATCTCTAACTGCCATTATCTTCGACAACTACGTAAAAGTCACCTGGAATTCGCCGGATTTCAGGAAAAACACGTCGTCCACTGCAGTTCCTTCGCTGAAAACGACATCTCCCTTTTTATACGCGATTTCGAGGAAATAATACGTCAATTTCGACAGAGCGACCTGAGTCCAGTCCGAAAACAAGGGAAAAGTCCTCAGAAATTTGACCTTTTCCCTCAATTGTCCGTCTTGGGTGGTCTTCAGAATCCGGTCGTAGTCGTCCTTTTGCAGTACAGCTAGTGTAAGTGCGCTTCTGGCCTTTATGGTGGCGGCTCTGGGCTGGTTGTTCAGCAGGGCGAGTTCTCCGAAGGCGGCGCCCGCCTCTAATACTGCGGCCTGGACCATGCGACTGCTCCCTTCCTTGTCCTTTGAACTGGGCACCAGGACCTCCGCACTGCCCTTCACCACCACGCAGAAACTGGTGCCCGTTTCCCCGTAGTGGAAGACTGCTTCGTTAGGGGAGTAGAAGGCCACTTTCATCAGTCCGCAGCAGGCCATGTGCACGTGCTCGGGCAGGTCGTGGAAGAACTTCAAGCCGTTGGTGAGGGACATCAGTTGGGACACGTCAGAAGTGGACCGTTGAGACCTGGGAATCAGCAGTAGTCGCGTAATATCGTCGGAACAGACCTCGGAATTCATTGACTACCATAGTCCTATTCAGGGAAATTGGACTAGCAGACCATAACTCCACCCAAATGCCGCGTTCTTAGTGGCTGGAATGAGTATAACAAAAGGCTTATAAGGGAGTCACATGCTAATAAGCCAGAATAGCTATAAGTAAGTATATTTGGGCGATGTAGAGGATTGCTGTATGCATTAGTGAGTGGTACTGGGAGAAGTAAAGTGCGATTTCTATGCCTTTTGGGGAGATAATGGCAACTCCAAACTTATATCACTTCGGCCCTTTCCTCATCCCCGCCACTCAAGTCTTCTGGGAAGGCCTGTGGACCTACGCTCTCGTCAACCTCCGTCCCGTGACTCCCGGCCACGTCCTCGTCGTTCCCAAGCGGGTGATCCCCCACTTCACTGACCTCACACCCAGCGAACTGCACGAACTAATGGACGCTTCTGCACGCATTTCCGCGCTCCTAGCGCAGGGGAGGAGCACCATTGCCATACAAGACGGGGCGGATGCAGGGCAGTCTGTGCCTCACTTGCATGTGCATGTGGTGCCGTATACAGGCACAGCCTTGGCTCCGGATGCATGTAGGAAGGACAGGACTAGCGAGGACATGGCGGAGGAGGCCAGACGGTATAGAGGACTTATGGCTTAGACTAGTAAGGAACAGGCCAAGATAGATACTTGCAAAGAAAGTGGGGACTGAATAGAGCCTTTTGGTGCTGTTTAAATTGGAGGAAATGCCGAAATATTCCTTGTCTAAGACTAAAAACAGTTCTGAAGTTCTATTCTCGCTGTAATAGACATGTAGTTGACTGTGTAATAGTGAAGTTGGCTGCGGATTTTCGAAGTTTGTATGTGAAAACACCCTAAATATATAACTTTCATATGAAAACTGAAGCCAATTCCGAGTTTCTTAGTCATTTAAATGCCTTAAGTCGCTTTCAGAAGAAAACTCATCCATTCAGTCTTACCAAAATCTCCTAAATAAAATAACCAGCATTTCCACACCCCCAGTACAACCCCAGTCCCAAACCAACCCAAATTAGCCCTCCCGCAGTCCATTCCCCTAGTCAAATGCGCATAATCAGAGAGAAGCCATGAGAAATGCCATCCACTCTGCCGAGGTGATGCGTCAGCGCACAGCCGCAGAGGACCCCGCCGGCCCCTCCTTTCGCCAGGGCTACAGACCCTGTCTTTGTGCCTTTCCGCCTCCCAGACGGGTGTTGCTCTCCCGCATGCGGAAAAACTGTATGAGCACTACGGCTTTGTTCCTGCTTATGCTGGTGTTGGGACTGGCTGAAAACAGCTACTTGCAGGGAGGGAAGTACGCCCACTCCAGCCTGTCGGAAGGACTGAGGATCCTGCTGATCGGACTAACGCTCCCTCAAGTGGTGCTAATTGTGCGCATTCACAGGGACGGAATCGCGCTGAGGGCGAGTTCGGACGAGATCCACCCTTGCAGTACTGTCTACCCAGCCTCCCTTTTCTCAGTCTACAGCTACCGCAAATCCCTCCTAACAGAGCTGTTCCTGCACTGTCTGGTCGTTCCGCCCCGAATCAATGGAGATTTAGCACTACTCGGCCACCCCGAAGTCCGAATCCCAGACCTACTCTTCCTCTTGTCAGTCCTCAGGGGCTACCACTTCCTCAGACTGCTGTACTGGCTGCTGCCTATCGAGGACGCCAGGACTGAGTTTTACTGCAACTTGCAGGGGGTAGCGCACAAAGTCGGGTTCTACCTGCGCAAGGCGCTAGTCGGCAATGCAGGCACTTCAGTGCTCGTCTGGGCAGCGATTTCCCTCTACTGCGCTCTGTGTCTTTTCATATTTGAGCGGGAAAGTCAATCGCAATTCCACTCCTTCTGGGACAGCATATGGGCAATCGTCAAAACTGAGGAATTAATGGGAGGCAGAGACGTCAGTCCTGACACAGACTTGGGGCGAGTGGTACTTATTGCAGCCACATTGGTGGGAATTGTCACTTTGTCGCTGTTACTGCACATCATTGAGGCGAAGTTGAGGATGACTAAGGCGGAGGAGCACTTTGCGGCTGAGTTTCTGTGTGAGGAGCTGAAGAAGGAGAAGTTGAAGCCTGCAGCTGCTCACTTTATTCAGAAATGCTGGAGACTAAAAACTCGCAAAAAAGGCCTTTGGTCCTTCCTGCGAGCCTGCCACGTTTTCGTATTTTGGCGCCAATGCATCGAGTCTCGGCTAAAATCCGGTTGGGACCTGGAAAGAAGAGGCAAAAACTGGCAATTTTCCTTCGCTTTGGCCAATTCTCAGCTAATTCCTTTGCTAAATATCAAGAAATTGGTAGTTGTTATGCAGGCGTATACATTGAGCACACAAAGCTTTAGCCAGGGGAAAGTTTGCCACAGTATATATAAGGGTGTGAAGGAGTGTAGACAGGTGTATTTGGATATGGTGATGCCGGGGTATAGGGAAAAAAGGCTGAGTATGGCTTCGAGAGCAAGTTCAGTTGCGTCGAATTCAATAAATTTCAAACGACTACGGACCTTAATGGCGCGAGACCGCTACCTCCGTTCCGTCACGAGTGTCGAGTCTGCAGGGAACTCTCCCCGAGTATCTTTCGACAACTTGAGAAATGGGGAGGAGCACTCCACCCCGCGGCTCTTCTTGTAAGATAGAGATTAGCTAACTGCCCTGCCTGCGCGCTTCACTGAAAACAGCTCGACTTCAGCAATCCTGAAGTCCTCTCTTTCATAGAAACTCGGACTATTGAAGGCTTTCGAAGCCCGCTGATAGCCGATTTTCAGGCCTTGACTCAGCATGAGGAAAGGCTGGTTCCCGTCGGAGTCGAGAAACTCCAAGTCGCTCAAAGGGGACAGCTTCACTGAGAAGGGGAGAATGTGGCGCTTGCCTTGTAGTTGCGGGGAGAGCTGGATTAGCATGGATTCGCTCTGGGAAGTAGTACCGGCTTGGAAGTCGGAAAACGGCTGGTCGAGGAAAAGGCCGAAAGACTGGGTAAGGGTTACGGTGGATTTGTCGATACGGACTAGCAGTAATTGTGGCTCCTGGCACTTCTGCCAAATGCTATAAAGTTCCCCCAGCACCCTCGCCGAAGCCTGATAAATCCTATGCAAACTGAGCGTGTCCTCCGGCAGGTAAGTCAGCAACCTGTTCTGCTCCTCCTCCGTCTGCACCACCGCACTATTAGGCAAGAACTGCGGCTTCTTTACCTCTACTTGTGCAGTTTCCTCCCTGTCTAAGTCCACAGATTTGGACTTTTCGAGGATTTTGAGCAGGTCGACGCCGTATAAACAGAGTTGTTGGAACTCTGCTTTGAGGTTTTCCTCCACTGCCCAGTTCACCTTAGCCAAAGCCGCTGCAGCGGTCGAGCATATGAGAGTAGCAGCGACTTGTCCGATACCACGAATTCCTGAGGCGAGAAACACCATCAAGATGCAGCCGAAGTACTCAGCACGGATGTAGCCAATTAGCAGGCCACTGAGCATGTCTTTGATGATTGCCTGAAGCTGAGTGCGGCTGAAGTACTGCCTGGCGGACAGGTCAGTGCGCATGACCGCCCTCAGCACTTGGTTGTGCAGGGACTCGTAGTCACTTTCTGCATGCAGGAAGTACACTGGGTCTGGCAGGAGTTCAGTCAGAATGCTGAAAGTCAGACTTGTGCTAACGTGCCATAGCAGCAGTTGCACGGTTCTGGGCAGGTGGTACCCGGCCTCCACAGAGGGATGTTCACAGGCCAGTACTTGCACAATTTCCCTGGCAGCCGTCATTCCCGAAGGAGTCAAAAAGGCACTTAGCCGAGCAGGGTTCTGGGAAGTGTCCAAATGCGTGCTTTTCCTGGCTCGAGAGCGGGCTTCCTCATAGAGTTGCTCCGCTAACGACTCGTCGAGATTGAAGAGCTGGGAAAGTGCGGAGTTGATGTGGACATAGGGCACGCCCTGCCAAAGCTTGGGAGCAAGCTGGACTAGCTGTGTGGACTGCAGTTTGTTCTTGTCCAGGGACTCGCTGCGGGGAGCCTGGTAGTCCAGCCACTGCTTCTTTAGTCTGTTCTGCAGCCGCTCATACTCTCCCTTTCTGACAGCAGTCCGATACGCCAAACTATCGAAGTGACTCTGCTGCGCGTACCAAGTTTCCTGGTCCAAATCCGTGGCTGGGTCCTGTCTGCGCTCGTTCGCGCAACAGTTGCCCATACTTATACAGCTAGGAGGCACAGCTTACTTCCTCTTCTTCTTGGTCTTGTCCTCGTCCTCGGAGGAACTGTTTCGGAGACGCTTGGGGCCACGCTGAGGCTTGGGCTCGAGACGTCTGAGGAGGTCTTCGGCAGCGGTCTGTGCGAGCTGGAGGTAGAGCCCGAGCGCGTGCTTGGCTTCCTGCATGCTGAGGCCCTGCTGCCGGAGACTGCGGTACAGTGGAAGGTGCTCAGCGCTCTCACAGGCTGCACTGCTTAGCACCGCTGCGAACTTGTCGGCTGCCTGTTCGCCAACCACAGCGGGCGTGGATTGGGCGAAGCGCAGAAAGGCGGATTTGACCAAGGGACATATCTCCTTCATATGCTATATAGGACCTATCCGTACGCCCGTTGGCAGCCATTCCTGTCTTCTCCCACTCTCCATTCCGCCTTCCCCAGACACATCAGAGGGATATGGAGAGGCAGCGGCAGGCGTAGATAGCCAAAGAAGCCTAGTCCAAGTAGAATCGTTAGAACTGGCAGTCCCGCACTATCCCGTATAGGCGGTCCTGGCCTTGAGCGCGGGTTCAAATTGTCCGCGGAACGAAAGGATAAAAATTACGCATGGAAATGGCCGAGGCCGACGACCTGTCAAAACAAATCCCCACGCGAAACGCGCAAAGCAATCAGACGGAACAGCGCGTGGATAGAAGCAGACGGTTCCTGACCTTTCTTAAGAACAAGCTCAAGGAAAACGACGCGCGGTATGATGAGTTCCTCCGCGTCATGGCGCAGTTCAAGGAACATCGGTACTTCCCACCCAGGATCGACATCGAAGGCGTGTGCAAAAAGGTCCAAGACCTCTTCAAGGCCAACAAACAGATCCTGGTCGAGTTCAACCGTCTGATCCCGTCCGATTACCGCATTCAGGTGCAGCCTGTGAGCGCTATGCAGGGTAATGCTTACTACGAGGACGCTACTCAGTATATTCGGCGCGTAAAGGTGGGTCGTTAAAATTCGAACGTGTACTAAAAATGGTAGGACGAAACGAAGCAAGACCCAACCATCTACACCAATTTCATAGAGATCCTGCAGAAGTACAAGGGCAAGGTCATCACTGTGGAGGAGGTCTGCAGAGATATAGAGAAGCTCTTCGCCAACTACACCGCCTTATATGAGAGCTTCGGAGCCTTCTTGCCGTCCTATGAAGGAGACTCGCCCAGTGAGGAAGAGGACTCTACGACCAAGCGGCCCCACCCAGCGCCCAAACCTGTCTTCGCAGGCAGTCTCCAGGCCTGCAACAAGTACATCATTGAGGACCTATCCGAGCCTTTCGGCAAGAACGAAGGCCACTTCTTCCACCGTCTGAAAAACATCCTGCTGCTCAACTCCCCTCCCGGCTACGACTACTTCAACGAACTAGCCCGGTGCCTAGACCTCTACTCCACCTGCATCCTCATCAAGTCAGAACTGATAACCCTGGTCGAGCCCCTCTTCGAAGTCACTGACGTGGCGGTGTTCGTGCACCCTGCCTACTCAAGCATCAAGAAGAGCGCGAATAAGGAAGAACATGCAGAGTTGCAGGAGTACGTGAAGAAGCAGTTGGCGGCCTGTCTTGACGCTTTCAGGGCGATTCTAGGCACTCGGGAAACCAGTCGTCGCAAGAGCGGGTGGTTCTTCAAGCCTTTGGGAGACTTGGAAACGAGCGGATTCAAGCGTCATGGTCACAGCTATATAATGCCGAATCGTCCAAGGACCGCGTGCACTGGCCGGACTCCCCTGATTTCCAGTATCCTCAATAGTCAGTGGATATCGGTGCCTTATGGGTCTGAGGACTTTTCCTTCAGACACATGCGGAAGAACCCGTATGAGGATGCGCTGTTCAAGACGGAGGATGAGCGGTTTGACAGCGACCTGGCAATTGAGCAGATCAAGTTTACGCTGAATTTGCTGCAGGATGCGTTGGAGGAAATCAAGCGGCTGCCTCCTGACCAGCAGCGCGACTACCGCTTGGACAAAAAGCTGTTCTCCCCCACCAAACTCAAGCCAATTTACAACGTGTACGGGGACCACGGACCCAAGTTCCGCGACCTGCTGGAGCAAGACCCTCTCCGCTCCCTGCCCGTCATCATCCAGCGCCTCAACTCTAAACTGGAAGCCTGGCTCGCCAACTCCAAGCAAGAAAAGGAACGAGTTTGGAAGGAAACCGCTGAAAAAAACTTCAGCAAAAGCCTTGATCACCGCTCTTTCTACTTCAAACAGAACGAAAAACGCTTCGCGAATAACAAGTCTTTTTTGAGTGAAGCGAAGTTGAGGTATGACCACAGGTTCCAGGCGCACCGCAAGTTGCTGGAGTATGTGACTACCTCGCAGTGTGACTTTGACTATGAGTTTCTCGGAGGGTCGAAGAACAAGGTGTTTTATAGCTCGTTCGCTGGGCTTAGTTATGGCGTGCCTCACTTCGTACCTGAAGACTTCAAAGACGACCTAATCGCTCACAGCCGCCTAGTCTTCCCCCAAGTCTCCACCCCTGCCTTCGCAAACCTCCGCGAAGTGGGCCGTCTGCCTCAATTCCGCCTCCTCTTCAACTCCCAGGCAGCCCTCGACGACGCTCTCAGAATCATGCTCTTCGCTCTCGATAAAAACATCCCGTCGAAAGACAAAGTCCGGAAATGGCTCAAAGCGCTTTTTCAGGATTTCCTCGAGTCGCCGATTCCCGGAGATCTAAAGTCTGGCAGCCTTGATGAAGTCTTTGGGCCATTAGAGACCGAGGAAAGCGCAGCCCCGGAAGAACCAAATAAGAAAAAAAAAGTGGTGACTGA
>Ga0247837_1004725_pt1 | contig 21531 bp, 18 predicted proteins | sample LaCtaG_2_FD_187115 | JGI IMG/M metagenome (GOLD analysis project Ga0247837, IMG submission 187115) | Freshwater microbial communities from meromictic Lake La Cruz, Castile-La Mancha, Spain - LaCruzMarch2015_14.5m | ecosystem: Environmental > Aquatic > Freshwater > Lake | place: Spain: Castile-La...
AATCTCCACCATCGAAATTAAACTCTTCATAGTTGCATGGCTTATCGCAGGTGCCGTCTCCAAGCAAAAGCTCATGGCAATGTTCTTGATTGTTCATTTCTTCCTGGCTTTCTGCGCTTTCCTTCAGAGCCTCGCTTTTCTCGAGCCTTTCCTTCACACTCATACTCATCACCAGGCACACACACAGAGCCAATGCAAGCAGCTTCGTCATTATAGACAGGCTCACAGGGTCGCTTATATACCAACTAACGACTAACTATATACGTTACGGGGGGAAATGATGAGGCTTCAAATTCTCGTTTCCAAGGCTGCAGAACACAACGGGGATAGCTACCTACTGTTCTCCTGCAGATATCCAGTCTTCTTCGCCTTCAGACACCCACAGCTGCAGACCCAACGATCTCCATATGCCTAAGTACTCCCACAGCTTCCACCCTCTAGAAGCGCTCACTATACTTGTCCAAACAGTAGTCTGATGCAGCCGAGCTTAGAATAGTCGATGCAGCAATCCGTATGCAACGGTGCACTCGGCTTCAAGTTGTTCAGGCTTGGAAGACAACAAGGCTGGATTGCCTGCTAGTTGTCCAGGCTTTATGAGTAGGGAAGTTTACTTGTGGTGATTTACTCAACCACGGAGATTAATTTCATCCTTTCAGCCGGTTCTTTCGCAATTTCCCCAAATATATGCCTTTCACCGTGGTAGATTTCGAAAACAGCCAAGCCGACCCTTCCAAACCCCCAGCCTCCGAAGGCCAAGACTTCTCCCCCTCCAAGCCCTCTCTCCAGTCCGCCCCGGGCGAGTTCCACACCGACCGCAGTCTGGACGCCCAAGAAAACCCCGTGAACGAGACCGAAGCCAGCGAACAGCCCTCCAACCTGAACTACAAAGACTACACTGTCCTGCATCTCCCCTGTGGAAGTCTACCAGTCTGTAGGCAACTTCAGGTTCATGGACCAGGCGAAGAGTGTGGCTCGGACGATCATAGGGGAGGATATATACTTCGGGGATGTGAATGCGGACCAAAGTCCTGATGGCTTTGGTTTGAAGGCGGATGGGTCGGTTATTGAGGGTGCGTGGACTGCTGGGTCGATTCATGGACAGGGACTGCAGGTGTATCCCAATGGAGACTCGTATGTGGGCAGCTTTCAGCATGGGGAAGTGGCGGGCATGGGGAAGTTTGTGAACTACAGGGGAGTGGGAAACTCCAAGCAGAATGGGGAAGGCACGGAGACTTGGGCAGACGGTGCAGTGTACCAAGGCCACTTCAAGGACGGGAAGAAGGAGGGCTTCGGGAAGTTCCTATGGGCAGATAAGGCGACATGCATGGCTTTGGACGCTTCGTTTGGCCTGATGGGAAGACGTATGAAGGCTGCTACGAGGACGACCAGAAGCACGGCAAAGGCATTTTCACTTGGCCCAATGGCAAGCAGTACGACGGCATAGGGCGCAGCAACAAGATGCACCATTCTGCACCCCAATGGCGCAAGGAGAGTCTGTGGGAGGACGGGAAGCAGTTGAACCGCGTAACTAGCCGTAGCCTTCCTAGTTGCCTTGGAATTCCCCTTATCTGCTGTATAATCAATTGGCTGAACAGTGGGTAAATGGCAAAAACCACTAGAGAAACGGAGCATGTACTATGCCTTACATATCTGTATGCAGTGGTCGATATCAGTATCCCCACTCCATACTCCCTGAAGGCAGCACAACGAAGAACTGCGGGTAGTCCCACACAGAAATGGGGCCAAGGACCGCAGACACTGGGTCAAAGAGCGGTCAAGGGCCATTTGGGTGTCCCTGACTACACTGGCGGGACTGCAGGTTTACTACTGGACCCCGGCTGGGGCGACTGCGTATGTTCAGAAGTACTGGAAAGCCTTGCCTCATAGGACCCCAATCCGACACAGTGATTTCCCCCAGACAGTCCCCACTCCCTGAGGACCAACTGTCGGCCTCCTGGACTGGTTCGAAAGAATGGACGAAGGAGTCACAGGGCCTGGCTGCAGGACTGGCTGCTAGTGCCAGCCAGTGCTTTTCATGAGGAAATCGCTGTGAAAGACTTCATTTCGGTCGTTAGTAAGGCTCCTGGAAAAGCTGCAGCACTACCAAGAGCAGGAACTATACTCTAACCTGCAGAATTCGCTTCAAACTGGCAGCTAGAGCCAGTCGTGCAGAGGGCGGAGGACGACACCTACTGCAGCTGTACAGGCAACAAGGAGCAGGAACTTGACAAAGATGCGGAAATACCCTGCCAGTGGACTACAAGCCAGGAAATCAGCACTGGACTCCACGCTTAGTCGCTTTCTTAGGGTACAGATGTATATACGTCACAGCCTACTCCACTGTAGCTAAGACATAGCATGTGGCAGTACTCTGAATTGCAAGGATATCTCCTAATAGGCGTAAGAGAGCTGAAACAATGACATTAACAAGGCCTACATCCGCTGCATTCCTGCAAGTCCGCGTATTTAACCTACGGATTTAGACTAGTGAGGGCAATCCCCTCCATCCCACTGGAGCTGTTCAACGTCGCATTCCATATCGCAACGACCGTTTCCCACCAAGTCCGACGAGCAACAATCTCCGCCGTCGAAATTGTCCGCTTCAAAAAAGCAGTCCAACTCGCAAATGCCGTTTCCAATCATATCGGGATTGCAAACATAAGATGCCCAATTCGTCATTATTCCCTGGCTTTCTGCGTTTTCATTCAGAGCCTCGCTTTTCTCCAGTCTTTCCTTCACACTCATACTCATCACCAGGCACACACACAGAGCCAATACAAGCAGCTTCGTCATTATAGACAGACTCACAGTGCCGCTTATATACCAACTAACGACTAGCTATAGACGTTACGGGGGAAATGATGAGGCTTCAAATTCTCGCTTCCAAGGCTGCAAGACACACCGGGAGAGTTACCTACTGTTCTCCTGCAGATATCCAGTCTTCTTCGCCTTCAGACACCCACAACTGCATGCACAACGATCTCCACATGCCTAGGTACTACCACAGCTTCCACCCTCTAGAAGCGCTCAGTATACTTGTCCAAGCAGGAGTCTGAAGCAGCCGAGCTTAGAATAGTCGAGGCTGCAATCCGTGTGCAACTGTGGGCTCAGCTTCAAGTTCTTCAAGCTTGGAAGACAGCAGGGCTGGATTGCCTGCTAGTTGTCCAGGCTTTATGAGTAGGGAAGTTAACTTGTGGTGATTTACTCAACCACGGAGACAGATTTCATCCTTTCAGCCGGTCTTGATTTTTGATTTCGCAATTTCATCATCTATTTCGCTCTACGTGACGATTTCCTTAATGAGTTCCTCACACAATTCCCTTACTTGATAAACATCTCCCATCTGCCAAGTACCAGCACATCTCCGTACAGTCCACGTCACAGCACTGGCTTCCCGCACCTCCTCTCCCGCATCATCCAATCTCTGCGCTCCCACCTAACCCCCTCGTAACAGGGTATATCGTGCCAAAGTCGAAGCGAAATTGAGTGTTGTCTGCAGGAGCAGTAGTCCGAGCACACACTAACATAAGTTTGCAAATCAATGCCGGGGTGTAGGCTGAGGGCGGCCCTCCACCTTCCCTATGAACGAATGAAGGTCACTGATGTGAAGGAAATCGGAGAAGAAGTGGTGAATTGTGGCATATGTGGACAGTCCTTCGATAGCGAAACCGACCTCAGCCGTCACCTCTGGACCCACTAAGTCCCTACTCCCGAAACCAGCGACTTCAACTGCAGCAAACTCTACAAATACTTGTTCAGAGCAGTATATTAATCGGGTCTCAGTCCTGGCGGCTGTTTCTGTGCGATTTGTAGTTTTCACTCGGCAGATTTGAACTTTTACAGGTACCGAATCCCTGAGCTAGAGGGAGACATAGCGTTGCTAGCGCTGCTGAAAGGCGTCGTGCCCACTGCAATCTGCTTCGGACTGGAGCCCAAGGACGTCGAGCAGTGGATGCACTCCCTGGGCAACGACCCGTTTTTCGCTGTGATCCGCCGACTAATATGGGAGCATCTGCAGAAACACGACGTGGAGCAGACGGCGCAGGAGTTCCGGATGAGCATCATGACTATACAGCGCATTCGCAAGTATATGCAGCACCAGAGAGACTTGGGCCAGCCCTTGGAAGAGCCTACAGCGCTGGAAACTAATGAGTTGACAGGGTCTGCGATAGCACTCAGTGGACTCACCTACTCGGAAATGCCCTCTGAAACAGTCTATAAGACTGAGGATATTCCCATTGATACGCCTCGTCGCAAGTCAACCAGGCCGAAAGCCAATAGCGCCCCCACTGCCAAAAGCGACAATACTGCCATTGAAGCTGTCGACCCTTCATCCGATGAATTGGAAGGCGCTTCTGACGAGGACAAAGGCGACTCTGCAGTGTTCCTGCCTAGTGACAGTTTCTTCCAAGAAATCAAGTCCTCGAAAAAGGACAGCCGCGAGCGCGGCCTAGCCAAAGTGACGAAGGAAGCAAAGGCCAAGATGATTGAAGAGGTGCGCCTGACTAAGGACTTGCACGCTGTGGCGGAGCGCTACCACATACATGACAGCACACTCATACGCTGGTTTCAAGACGCGGAGAAGTCCAGAGCACCGAAGGCGAGTCTCATACATGCATACCGCAAGGCGACGGAGGAGCTGGAAGTGGCGTTTAAGGAGCTGCAGAGTGAGGAAAGGACTGCGGAGTAGGGATAACTGTATGTCAGTTATATGGCTATTAGTGTGAGTCTAAATAGCACTTCGGGTGGGATCGATCGGTACTAATTCTGCTGTTTCTGTGAGTCCTAATAAACCCTCAGGTCCACTAACTAGTCCTTTTAGTGAAGCAGTCGTGAGAAACGCTCCATTTAGTCCATAAGCCACAGGGTCAGTATATAAGGAATTGCACAGGGTTTGGAATACTACAGTCCGAGTCACCCGCCCTGCCCAGACTCTCCCACTCGCTTCCTCTCTGAGTGTCACGAAGTCCTCAATTAAATCCAATACTGCGGCTCCCTGTATCCCCAGGTCGCTCAATTTCTATATGTACAGCTTACGATTTGAGTCTTTGTCGTGACTGCGCCCTGACTCCAAGAGGATATATACACAAACAAGTCTGTAAGCGTAATAACCACCTTAACAGCCTCTGCTTTCTCTGGTAATCCACTAGGACAGGCAACCCCAACTCCCTGCAAAGCCTCGTACTTCTCAGCTAAGCCTAGGCCGAGTAGCTCCTGGACGCATTCCTGGTCCTGCGCCATTCTCAGCTTCTGATACATCTCCGTTTCAAAGTGGACTCTAGGCCCGAATTCCTCCAAATCCGGACTCAGAAACCAAACTTCATAGAAAGTAACCACCAGCCAGCCCTCTACTAGACTGAGAACTGAAAGGACTGGACAGGGGAAGGACAGGTGGGCGAGTAGGGAGGGAGCGGGGGAAAGGGAGTGCAGCTGGAGAGTGAGTCGATTTAGCACAATGAGGACTTCACTGTGAGTCGCTAGTATCGACGTTATAGCGTCGGAGGTGGAAATAGCGACCGAAAGGTTGGAATCACCTGTGAAAGGAAGAGGGAAAAGGCTGATTTTCCCCTTTTCCAATACTGCCAATGCGTCCTGTGATAGGCCTGCCAGTTCCCCTGCTACTACCCTTTCCTTTACATTGATTGTCCTTTCTCCAGCTCGCATTCCCGCCTTATCGACTACGATTATAGTCGAATCCGATATAGCAGCGTCTAGAATCGGGTCCCCGAAAGGCAGAATTGTAAGGGAATTTAAGTCGAGAAGGGCGGAAATGGCCTCGGAGTGAAGGAAAAGAGAGGAATTGGACAGTTTGCGGACCTGGCAGGGAGGGATTGGTATATATGTCTGCAGAGAAAAGTCGGACTTTCTGATTTCGATACAGTTAAAGCCAATAAAAAGCAGATTTTCCCCTATATTCAGCATTCCTATAGTGCCCCAGGCTTCCCACGTCCTTTCCCACTCCCAATTTCCCTGCCTTTCCCGCAAAATTTCCACTTTCTGGTGCTCACACAGTACATACAGCCTACCCCCCATCCCTTCTATTGCCTGAATTGGACTGGTCGTCTCAGCCACGAATTTCCCATCCTTTCCTCTATATAATCGGTCTTTAGAGGAAATCAGCACTTGAAAATCGCCACTTAATGATATAAATCCAGCTGCAGTATTGACCTGAAAGGGGAAAGAAACGCACTTATTAGCACCCCGTAAGCCACATATTTGAATAGAGGAGGGAGATACTTGGTAATGTGTGCTATTTGCTGTGAAAAGGAAGAGAGTGGACTCGGATTCGAGGAAGGGGATAGCGGTGGAGCGCTGAAAACATGTTTTTGTGAGGTGGTATAGAGCAGATAAGCTGTTTTGCTGAGATGAAAGCAGCCACAAGTCTCCTTCGACCGCGAAAACCCTATCAGCAGCTTCCAACACTACTGAATTCGTGCTTAATACCTGTACACATTTGCTCCATAGCCTGATTTCTTGTGTGTTTCCTTGCTTCACTCGGCCGAAGGTTAGATTTCCCTGTGAGAAAGTATCCAAAAGCTCTGTCTTTTCAGTGTTTATCTCGCAGACTTTCGCGATTTCCTGTGATTTGAGGTTGATTCTCAGTACCAAGGACTTGGTTTCCCGGCTGTACAGCACTATAGTCACAATTCCAGTGTTAGTGCTCCCTAGCATCAGTAAATCCTCAAACTGCAGAGGGACTGTGGTAGCCGGAGTGACCTGCTTCGCCTTGTCTTTGACGTGGAGCCAGTGCAGGGCCTTGTCTGTGCCCAGTAGAATTCGAGTGCATTGGTCGCTGTAGGGCAGGTAGCACAGTACAGGCGAGGGTGTCGGCAGCTCCAACAGCTCCCCAGTAAGTCCATAAACCAGCAATTTCCTGCTAGTAGCTACAATTATCTGGTCATAAACAGAGAAAAGACACAGTACCGGGGCAGCTACACGTAGCGCATACGGACCTTTGACGACTTCTCTGCCCAATTCATCCAGGGAAAAGGAGTAAATGAAGGTCTGGTCTTGGTCCCTTACAGCCGCACACAGCATTTTTCTTCCCTACTTAGACTATACTGCGTAATCCACTGTATTTCCCCTCACAACTGCTAAATGGGTGATTAGGGCCACAGGCCAGTGCGTTTCCGTGACTCTATAGGCAATGGTTTTGAGGTGAAAGCCGCCCTTTCTGTCCACAGTGAGGAGAAATTGGTGTATCGCATTGCTGCAAAAGGCAGCGATTAGACACCAAACTGTATTTGTAGCATAGGAAACAGAGGCTGGCGGCTGCTTTTCTCCCTGCAGACGAATAGAGCCCTGCAGCTGTGGGCTCCCTGTGGAGTCCAGCAGTATCCACTCCCCAGCCTCAGTGACCACCACTAAAACCTCCGTTTTCCCTACCACCGCGGACTCAATGGCCAAAGCAGCATGCGAAAGCTGCCTTTCTTGCACTAACTTCGCCCTATTTCCCTCGATTCTCCACATCCTAAGCTCTTTGCGCACACCGCTTGCACCCACTTCCACCAGGACGCGTGCATCTCCGAGCTGCATGGCCGCCACTTTGGTCATTTCTACTGCTTAGGCTTAGGCACGTATAGGGAAAAGCCCTTTAAGTCGTAGCGCTGGAGCTGCGCAAGCTTCACTTGGCCCTGGTTGTAGAGGTAGTCGAGCTGCCTGGGAGTTACTTCGTCCAGACTCCAGCGAGGCAGGTGCTGTTTGGAGCGGAATTCGGACTTGATTTGGAGGGATAGACTGGACCGGAGAGGCTGGGTAGGGCGTACCTCAGGCTTGGATTTGCACAGTTTGAGAAAGTGCCTGTACAGAGTGAGGATATCTTGCTGGAAGCCAGACTTCATATTGAGCGGGTCCAGGCTTTACGACCAAGTGAACAAGTCAAGTTCCATACACTGGAACTATAAACACGACGAACGACTGCCATGTATAGAATACAGAAGTTAATTAGCCCACTTCATCACCAGTCCCGACAGGTGTCCTGTGTACACTTCGTGTGTCTCCTCGTCGTAGTGGACAGTGGTGACGCCAGGGAGCGGAGAGTTACTACGGGCTTCCTCGATGCAGCGGCCTGAGCGCAGTTCGTAGAAGAGCAGGTCGGCAGGGAGAGTTCGGTTGGGGTCCAAAGAGCCCAGGACGACGCGAGGCTTGGATGCGAGAATCGCCATTTGCTGCTTTGCGCAAGTTGCCACCTTGATAGGGTGTTGCAGCGGCACACTTGCCAACAGCGGGGAATGCGTGCTTATGGAGGCCAGTTGCTTCCCTTCGAAGGACCAAGTGTCCATCACTCCGCCCTTGATTGCGATAAATAGCATCTGCTGCGGCAGGAACAGGAACGCCTGTGGAGTCTGGAACTGCACTTTCACCTGCGACAGTGTGAGCAAGTTGAGGATGTGCAGACTTTCATTGAGTTGTTTGAAGAGCAGGAACTCATGGAACTGCTCCACTAACTCAATCGCCCTGTCTTGGATGATATCCAGCACATACGCATTCAGCATTCTGCCGGTTTCTATGTTCAGCAGCTTGAGAGGGAGTTGATTGGTCTGCGGAGTCATGATCAGCAGCAGCAGTGACTGGGTGATGCGGAGTTCCTCAGCGTCCTGTTGGTCCAAACTGTAGCACAGGGAGTAGTTGTGAAGGCTCCAGAGCTTGAAAATGCCGTTGTTTCCTGAGCGCGTTACCACCTTGCCGTTGATTTCGTCGAACTCGACGAAACCGGGGTGGGACAGGTCTTCCTCCGTGAAGAGCGCGGTGGAGCGCAGAGTGCCTTGGCAGAGATGGCTGCAGTCGTAGCTTTCGCAGTGCAGGCGACTTAGTTGCTCGTCTTCTCGGGTGAAGACCACGACAACGCTGTCTTGCAGGCGGTTGAGGAAGAGCGTGCGGATGCGCTGTAGCGGAGGGTTGAGCTGCAGGAGCTGCAGTCCCGAATCACGGCAAAAGACTGAGCAGACTCCAGCAGAGTCCAGGGCCAGTACCAGTTTGTCCGCAATGACGATCTCGGAGATGGCCCGGGAGCAGCCCGCCAGTGTCTGCACCGGGCGAAAGCCTGAAAACGCAAAAGGCAGCAGCTTCGAATGCTGATCCATCGGGTCCGCCTGGCCTCTGAACTGCGCCTGCAACGCTGCGAAGACAGTTGCCATTTAAGCTCGTTGACTGCTACCTCGCGATAGATACTGCGCCAGCTGCTCCGAAGGCAGCAGGTCCTCGCCCGGCAGTCCAGCCGTCTCCCAGCTGTCTCCATGCTTCTGCAGCACTGTGTGGGCGCCTGGGATCCGCAGACTTTGCTTGTCGGGAGGAGTGGCTCTCGGGTGTTTTTCAGACTCAAATAGGGCGGTAGTGAGGTGGTCGGGGGAGGTCTGGACTGGCAGTGTGAAGGCGCCGGTGGCTTGGAGGTTGGCTTGGGACTGACTAGGGGACACTTTGCGACTCCCGCGGGCAGACCGCTGTTTCAGGTCTTTCACTGCAGAGCGGATTTTTTCCTTTTCAGGGCCTTCGTAGCTGTCCAGAACTCGCCGAGGAGACTTCTTGCCCGGAGCAAAGGTGAAGCCATCTGGCCTGACACTATCTTGGTTGAGAATATAGCCGAGCGAATCAGTGCTGCTGGCTGCATTTGGAGACCAAGGAGTAGCCGCTCCGTAGTAATGCCCGGTCACAGCTAGGCAAGGAGACTGGTCTGCTCTATGCTTTTCTTCCCTGCAGCGGTGCCACTCCGACCCATATAGGAAATCCGCTGCCCCGGCTTTCGCCAGAAACGGGTGAAAGCGGCAAGTACTGTCAGCCTTGTCATTGCCGCCACAGCGTCTGCACACTCGCATATCCAGACTTTCCGCAGGCAGTAATGCACACTGCACAGAGTCCTCCTCCTTCGCTTCAGTGATATGAGGCAAGGATTCGCTCGGCTTGCGGATGCGGAACTCCAGCCTGCCCGCGAGTGCACTCAAGTCCGATTTGAGCCCTCTGAGGACTGCTTGTTCCCCTGAGTGTCGCATTGTGTCCTCCACCGCCACTGCCAAACGGTTAACTTCACTCTTCGCTCTCCTCACAAAGTCCTCCACTTCCCTGCCCAGCACTTCCATCTCCCGCCTATGCAGTGCTCTCTGCTGTTCCAACTGTCTCGCTCGAAGCGCTTCCTCACTATGCATGACTTTGTTCTTTATCGAGTCCGCCAACAGAGCCTTCCCATGCTCAGATTGCTGCATTTTCATCTCAAGTTCGTTGATTTGAGCTGTTGTGATGCGGAAAAGTTCATCATATTTGTCAGTGTAGACTCGACGCATTTGCTCGAGTTTCCGAGCGCAGTCACTTTCGAGGTTGAGAGTGAGGGTTTCCTTGAGGTCTTCAAGCCGCTCGCGGTCGGAAAGGGCTTGCTGCAGGTCTTGCTTGGTCTGGAGGAACTCGTGCTCCAGGGCTTGGTTGCGGCTTTGGAGGTCGTTGAGGTCGGCACTGTACTGAGCCTGCAAGTCCCTTTCCAGTTGTTCTCTGGCTCTGCGCAAATCTGCCTCAGTCTCTAACTGCAGCAGTCTCAGCCTCCGTTCCAACTCCGCTTCCTGAGCAGTCCTCATTTCCCTGAGTTCACTTTCCTTCGCCTGCAGCAACTGCGCTCTTTCCCCCCTCTGCGCCCCCAGCTCCGCAGACAGGGCGTCATACTTTTCCCTGACGTCACTAAGTTGGTGGGTCTGGCTGGCTAGGATATCACTCAACTTCTGATTGGCTTCTCGCAACTGCGCGACTTCCCCGTGCACAGCTTGCCTCTCTTCAACACGGACCTGTTCCCGCTGCTGCAGGGACTGCTCCTCTGACTTTTGGTGCAGACTCCGTAACTCACTGAGAGCGGATTGCTTGTAGGAAACGAGTACTCGCTCGGATAGTTCGTCCTTTACCTTTAATTTCGCTTCCAATTGGGTCATTACAGTGTCGAGAGTGTCCTTCAACCTTGCAAGCCAGGAAGCACTCTGTGCTCCTAGGTCATCAGACGGGCGGAAAGTCTCTCGGCGCCAAGCGTCTCCGTGTCCCCGCCATCGCTCCTGCAGCCTTTGGGTCAGGTCCTCAAGTCTGGCAGCCAACGCAGTGTCCATTTTGTCTGCCTGAGTGGGCTGAGAACGTCTCAATTCGAGATTTTCTTCCTCCAGTCTGTTTTTCTCAGAACTGAGAGTTGTGTTTTCTCTTCGTAGCGAGTCCACTGCTTGTTCCAAGGCTTGACTGTCTGCGAGTTTCTCCTGAGGCTTTTTTCGCTCGAGTTCTGATATGATGGACCTGAGACGTTCGATTTCGCCCTCGGAGTGCGCAAGTCGCATTCGCAGCTCTTCGCTCGCCTGCTTGGACATGATTTCCGTGCCTAGAGCAGGCAACGGCCTGCGACTCAGCTCCTGTCTCAGTTGCGCCAAGGCTCTTTCCGCCTTCTGCCGAGCCAGTAAGACCACAGCTTCACTCGCTTCCCTGGAGTTCAGCAGTCGCACTGCATTCAAACTCTGAGACCTCAAGTCCGCAAGTAGAGTCTGCAAAGCCTCTTTGTGCCGGTCCAGACGCATACTCACCTCCCGAGCCTCTTCTGAGGCCAGTTGCTGGGCTAGGTGGATCACTGCCTCGCGCTCTTCGGCCAGGCGGTGTTTAGCCTCCGTACACTTCTCTAGGGCGCTGCCGGCCTCTTGCACGAAGGCGCTCAGGTCTGCAGCGAGTTGGTCAAGTGTGTTGCTGGGCTGTCGTGTGAAGGTGAAGTCTGAGGGCTTCAAGGCGGAGTCCTGCAGGTAGCGAGACGGGTAGGGCGAAGCTGAGAAGCGGGAGGTACGCAGGTGGCTGGGCGGGTCTTGAGGCCGAAGTGACCGCATTGGGCTTTCTTCCGATAGAGCGCTCAGAGCACTCCCAGGCCGCAACACGTCCCTGTAGATCTCCTCATCTGTCAAGTTCTGAGCCTCGCTAGAGCCTGCCATGATTTAAATACTTCATAGCTTCCGCAGAGCCAAGAAGCCCTCTCCAAGGCTTTCGCCCGCATACAGCAGAGTCAGACGCGCTCTTGCAGGCAGCAGCAGAAACTCCCTCAGTGTCAGTCCCGTGCCCTTGCGCGCAGGAGCAGAGCCGGGTGCACTGCTCAGAGCAGTTTCGCTGTTCACTTGGACTTGGATGCTCGGCCGCTTGCGGGAAAAGAAGGCGCAGGTCAGCTCGTAGAGTCCAGCGGCCGCCACCAAAATAGTGGGCTTCGCCCGCTCCCATATATACAAGTCAGGAGCGGTATTGAGGGCCTGCTGGTCCCACGGAACCTGACTCCCTGCTTTCAACTCCGTGCCTGTCCAGCTCCACCGCCCCTCTAAGCAGCGGCCTACGAGTCCTGCCAGCACCTGACTTTCAGCCTGCATGCACTCCCGAAACTCCTGTGCACTCACTTTCTCTGCGGTGGCGGAGTGCACTTCCTGCAGGGCGGTGTTCACGTCATCGACGTTGGCTTTGGAGTCGAGGAGAGTGCAGAAGTCTTGGGTGTTCGCCTTGGCTGCGATGTCGTGGGCGGCTTCGTCGAGTGCTGCTTTCAATACGGCGACTTGGAGACTCAAATCGGCCTGGGAGGCTTTTTTGCTTAGGTCTTCGCGGAGTGCTGCGAGACTCCGACTCAGTGCGTCGAAGTCGCTTTGCTCTGCTTTGCTGGCTAGGGCTCGGCCCAGATGGCCCTGCTCTGTAGACCTCTGCATCAGTTCTGTTTGAAGTTCTGTCCGCAATTCCGATTGAAGCTGAATCCTCAACTCAGTAAGGATACTCGCCTGCATCTCTCCCGGACTAGGCCTCTCATCCAACTGCTTCCTGAGTCCTCCCTCAATGGAATTGAGTTTCCTCCTCAAGTCCTCTTTCAAAGCCTGCAGACTGCCCAGCAAGGTCTTTTGGCAGCGCTCCAACTCCTGGTCCACATACGGCAGGTCACTCTTCATCTCCAGTCCTGCCTTTACCAGACCCGCTATCTCACTATGAGAACGAGCCTGTATCTCTGTTTCCCTCAGAGCCGCTTCCACATCTTTACGAAGCAAGTGCAGTTCTGCTTGCAGGTCTGAATTAGCACTGGCGAACCGAAGGCTCTGTTCTTCACTGAGCTGCTGAGCGATAGCGAGACGCTGGAGCTCGGACTGGCAATTTCGAAGGGAGTCGCGGAATAGGACGGAGTCAGCGAAGTCTTCTTGTAGTTGGTCGTTTCGCTGGGTCTTGAGAGTGGTGACGTGGGCTTCGAGGTGCTCTAACACTTCGTCTCGAGAGGCTGCTACGACCTGAGACATGTAGTCGAGGTCTGCCTTCTTGCCCAGCAGTCCGGCTAGGTCGTCGAGGTCCCGCAAATCTGCCTTGCGACTACTGAGCCGATCACTCGCCACTTTGGTCTGCTCAGCCAATGCGCCCACCCGTTCCACCTGCATCTTAGTAGCCTCTAAGTCCTTGGCCAAACCACCGGTCTTCACCTCCAGCGTCCTAGTCAAGTCAGCTTGCTTCTTATCACTGTGCACTTTCGTTTCCTTCAGACGAGCCGCCAATTCATCCAAATCTGTCTTTGGTGCCAGGCGGTCCATTTGGACTGTGAGTGTTTCGGAAAGCTGCTCCACCCATCGATGGTCTGCCTTGGCCTCCAAAGCACTGACTAGGTCCTGCAGTAAAGTGAGATCCGCCTTCCTTGCCAATGCAGTGTCAAAGTCCTCTCGATTCACTTTCTTGCGCAGGAAGCCTGCCACAGTGTCGCTGTTGGCCTTCCGACTCAGGCCTTCTTCCGCTTGAGTGAGGCGAGCGCTGAGATCTTGGGTGTGCTGGGTAAGTGCCTGCGCAGCTTCGTCTAGACTGGAAAGCTGGTTCGCAAGTTCCTGCGTCTCTGTAGCTCTGAGGTCCAACATACGGTTCAGTTCGTCTAAATTCACCTTCGGCCGTAGCAATATTCGCACTTCTTCCAAATTCGGCTTTTCAGTGAGTGCAGTTTCCAGTTTGTCCGCTTTCCCACCCAATCTGCGCTCCAAATCAGTGAGTGCTGAGAGCATTTCCGGCTCACTGACTTTGTGTTGCAGCGTAGCTGTGACTGCTGTGTACACGTCCTCCTGCTTGCTTTGTAGTTCCTGAATCAAGGCGTCGTGTCTGCGACTGGTGTCCGCCAGCGCCCGGAAAGTGACTCGAATGATGTCCTGAATGTTACGCCAGTCACTGGTGTTCGCCAACAGTCCTTCAAGCGTCTGGAAGTCTGGGCGGCGAGTCATGGGCAGGTCCATTTAAACAATGAGGGTGTAAAACAGCAAGTACGCTGTCTCTATGGGAAGTCGGCCTGCACCTGCTCTGCTGTCGTTGAAAACCGCCCATTGGTCCGCTTCTAGAGAGTTCCTGGGTGGAAATCACGCTGTGTAGTGGCCTCCGCCTGCCTCGCCGGAGTGATGCACAGAGGCGGTGAGTCTGTATCTGCCCTGGCATCCGTAGCGATTCAGCAGTAATTCGGAGGGCAGGTCCACAGGCGTGTGGATTTTCGCACTGCGGCCGGCCATACTGAGGAAGCGCTTAAGGTGCAAAACAAGTATATGTGGGCCCGTTATGAGACTGGTTTTCACTCTGCTTCCTGCACTTCCGCAAGTCTCGCATACGAAATCAGGCGTTTCGGTAGTCTGAGTGAATAGTTCCAAGCAGTCCTCAAGGGAAACTCTGGCAATGGAGGGCAGTGGGAGAGAAAGGTCGAGGAAGCGGTCTCGGGCGGTTGCTAGAGTGCCACATTTCATACAGTGAGCCTGAGTTTGCAGAGAGCCCTGAAAGTGCTCAGTCACTAAGGCACTAGTCTCTTCGCTGAGTGCATCCAGGAACAGCCGCAGGAACTCGTGAGCGTCTTGCTGAGTAAATCCGTTGAAGACAGGCGCTCCCAGTGCAGCCACCACCCCTCTAGCCTCCGCCACTCTCGCCCCTCCAGTAAGCGCCTGCACAAGCTGACTAAACTCCCAAGCCAGCCGTCCTTTGTACTTAGAAGTCGGGTTCAGCTGGAAACTTACATTGGGCCATTGACGGAAAGTCTCCCCAAAGCCTTCAGTCCTGGCCAAGCATTGCAAGACACTGTTGATGTAGCAGTAGCTCGCAGGGTTGCTCAAGCCTGCATAGCTTGCAGTTGGAAGTCTGGGGACGGACTGATAGCCCGGCCTTTGGTCGTAAGTAGAGCGACTATAGTCGTATCTCGGAGCAGATTGAGGATTGTAGGAAGAGTCAGGGGAGCGGTGAATAGCCTGATAGGGAGAGTTGGCAGGCTGAAGGGAAGAGGGCTGTGGGTATATAGGCGGATCTGAAGGTGCAGAAGACGCATTTTGAGTGCGCATACTGAGCGGAGTGATTTTCGGCACTCCCGGCTTTGACATTCTATCCTAAATTCGAAGCGTCTAGGTCTTCTACCTCGTCCACATTGAGAGTCTTCGGCAGAGACTTGCGCCTCCGGACATCCTCGTACCTTTGCATGCACCTAGTAGTGACGATAACTGCCAATCCACTGAGAAGCAGCAGACCTACGAGCGAAACAGCCAAAATATCCTCGCTTTCTACTGCTTGTTGCTGGATGACTTGCCGGTAAGTGAAGATTTCGTCCACGAGACGGTGAGTGTCAGTGCTGAATTGCTCGAGATGCAGATAACTGCTGTGAAAGGCGTGCAGCAGGGCATACCCGGCTCCAGAGTAGCTGAAAAAGTCCACTTCTGCATGCGTTTCCGCCTCAGAGGAGCGTAGTGGGCCCTGAGCAACGAAACAAGTATCAGTCTGTTTGCCCAGTTCGTAGTTTTTCGAGTATTTGTGACCATGTCGTTCATACGTCTTGCCAGCACTGAGGTAAAGTGCGACATTACTGTCTCGCAGTAGCTCCGCCAAGGTCGCATTTGTGGCGCTCACTATCACATCCGGAGGGTCTTTTCCCAATACTACCAGCCAGGAAGCGTCCTGGGCTCTGCTGACTTCTTTGCGGAACCACCGCAGAGCCCCTTCGTCCAGTTCCTCTGTGTCTAATAGGACGAAGGCTACTCCTGAGGCTCGGAAGCTGCTGCGACTTTGCCGCACTACGGACTAACTAGTGCTTACCACGAAGGGAATATGCGCCCGCAGTAGTTCCACGCCGTAGAGGTCGCTGGACAACGGTCCTGGACTGAAGTGGAAGACGAGGTCCAGTCGGTCGAGAAGGGAATGGGCGGATAACTGCGAAAGCGCCTTTTGCGAAGCCTCAGAGGACTCCAGTGCGCCCAACACAGCAAACGTCGGATTCCGCGACAACGCGCCCAGGCTGCGGAAGGAGTAAATGGGACTCCAGCCAGTTTCGCTGTTCCCGCACTGGTAGATGTAAATCAGCTCCGGGGCGAGTTGCTGCAACTCCACAAAGTGCAGGAAGATGTCCCGCTCCACATGTTCACGCTGCGCCTCTAGAGTGATTCCTTGCGTCTGCAGTCTGGACGGGTCTGCCACTTCCTCGGAGTAGACGAGGATGTTGATGCTGGGAGAGTCGGTTTTCCAGGAAACTCGCAAGTGGCCGTCGCTGTTGATGGCGAGTTGAAGGTCGCGCGGGTCAGCGAGTGCTGTGGAAAGCGAGAGACAGAGGATTAAGGACTGCATTACTTAGCCTCATTAAAGCTCATTCGAGTCGCCATCTTCCCGTCGTCTGAGGCTGGGTGTGGACCCAGACTCGATTTGTGGAGTAGGAATTGGCTGAGAGCGTCAGAAGAAGCGATTTCAGGGACAGGCCGTTGCAAGAACTCCTGCCGCATATCATAAATAACATGCACGGGTTCATCCCCTCCAGTGACGATGTGTGCCTTGTTCTCTGCCAAGTCGTGCACAGCAGGGAACGACGACTCCCCAATGGGGAAGTTGAGCTGGGTGTGAGTGGTGCGCCACTGGAAAGTGTTCATCTTGAAGAGCTGCACACACTTGCTCGGCTTCAGTTTTCCGGACTCGTTGCGAGCGATTCCCCCGAAGAGGATGAGTATGTTCTGCCGCTTGAACCTGTATGCAGCTTACAGTAGGGTATTGGGGGATTCAACTGTGTTTGGCAGGGAAAGCCCCAGCATGGTCCACTCGTCAGTATTTAGGTCGTACTTGATAATAGAAGAGCTTTGGCCTGAGAACTCACATCCGGCCATGACGAGAACGGCTTCATCGGAGCGAGAGGCAGCCACATGGCAGCAACGGCCAGAAGGCATAGGCGCTATGTCGCTCCAGCGGTCCTCCGCAATACTGTACTTTTCACAAACAGCGATCGTCTCCCCATTGCACAGTCCTCCAAACACGTAAATAGTGTCTTTGATGAAGACTGCAGGGAAGTGGGACCGCGGCATGTTCATCGGCTTGCGACGCACCAAGCCACTATCAGGCCGAAAGGAACTCACCATTGCGATTTGGTAGTACTCGTAATCAACCCCCCCACACAGGTACAGTTCGATTTCAGATATGTGCACGACAGTGAAGTAGGAGTACTTGCGCAAGGAGTTGGTCAACTGGGGGAGGTTGACCCAGAGGTGTTTGCGGAAGTCGAAGGCCTGGGCTTCATTGCTATTCCAGGGGAAGTTGATGAGGAAGCGAGGTTCTTTGTGTGGGTCGATGAGGTCTTGCAGTTTGACTTCTCCTTTGTTGCCTGAAAAGACCTCGACAGGGAAGAGAGTCACGATGTTGCTGGAAGTGTCCATTGCTATAACTTCAGTTTTCCGCTCCTCCACACCTGACTCTGGCCGCCAGGTGCCATCCCCATATATCTCCACTCGAATTGTGGCCTTATCGCCTTTCTTCCGCAGCTTCGTGAGAATCTGCCTCACTCGCAAGTCGATGTAAATTTGGTAGTAGGGAATAGGCTTGAGACACAGTGGACACTCCCACTTGCGGATGCGCTGCACATGGTTGAAGAGTTCTTCCAGCTCCACACAAGCGTGGTGTTGGCAGTTGAGGCCGCGAGCGGGGTTGGAGAGCCGCTGGCTTGTGATTCCGCAGGTGAGAGACTGCAGGTAGGAAGCGGCCTCTCCGACTTTGGACTCGAAGATGCGGCAGGCGTTGAACTGTTTGTCCTTGATCAGGTCGCCCCAACTCAAGATGCCCTCCATATACTACTGAGCCGCCACAGTCGAACTGCTTCGAGAGAGACTGCAATAAATGGTGGCTTTCTATGCTAATGCAAACCCAACGAAGGGAGATACATACAAGTATGTTACTGCAAAAGTCCCAACTTGATGGTTTGTATCTAAATAAATGAGAGAATCATAAGATATCACAGCTTCATGCTTTACTATTGCTTTACCCGCTTTTCCTCCCCTTCCTCTTCTTCCTCACTCGGACGCTTCAAGTTGTCGTCCTCCACAGCAGTGGAGAAATCAAGCTGCTCCTCCTTCACTTTCCAGTCATCCCGCTGTTCCTTGACTACCTCAAACAGGCTGGAAAGCTCAGGAAGAAAGGACCCTGCGAACGCCTCTCCAGCCAGGTCGTCACTTTTCGTGTAGGTCTGACAGCGGTAACTGTATGCGAATATCTCCTTGAGGTGCTCTTTTGAGAAGTGGCTCACTACGTGTTTCGAGTCCACGACTCGAGCGAACAGCCCTTCCTTGTTCGCCTGCAGCTGATGCACCTTTTCCTCTAGAGTCCCGGAGCAGAAAAGTCGGTAGATGAACACTGTCTTGTGCTGGCCGTCCCGCCACACTCGCCCCATCGCCTGCTTGTCACTGCTCGGATTCCAGTCCGCATCAAAAAGCACCATTCGGTTCGCACCCACAAGGTTCAGTCCACAGCCGCCTGCCTTTGTACTCAGTAGAAACACTTGATCAGATGCACTGCTATTGAAGCGCTTCACTAGTTCCATCCGCTGCTTGTCGGAAGTTTCCCCGTCCAGACGCAGACAGGCATAGCCAAGGTCGACGCAAAACCTTTCCAGAGCGTGTAGAGTGCTGGTGAAGGAGGAAACCACTAGGACTTTGTCCTTCAAGGCTGCACTTTCACGCAGTAGCGCTTCAATGAAAGCGAATTTGCTGGAAGATGTTCCGTTCAATTCAGCTTCGTGCAGTTCAGGAGATGCACGCAGTTCCGCACTCATTTTCTTGGAATCGCGCAACAAGCAGGGATGATTCACCAGCTTCCTCAGTAATGCTAGCAGGGAAAGCGCCCCACTAAAAACACCCTGCAGTGCATCTTGCGAATACTGCAAACACCGCACATACAGACTTTCCTGCAACGGCGCAAGTCTTACAAACACCAAATACTCATGTCGCGGAGGCAACAGACTCTCCAAAATCTCCCCTGTGCGTCGCAGTATGAAAGTGGTGGTCAGTTCCTGGAGCTGCTGATTCCTCTTTAGCCCCAGCTCTCGCTGTTCTGGGGAAGCTGTAGGGTCCTGCGCTCGCACGATCGGCTGTGCGAAGACGTTGTTGAATTTCTCCCAGGAGTCGATTAGGGTGGGGTTGGAAAAACTCATGCAGGCGAAGAACTCTTTTAGGTTGTTTTGGAGAGGCGTGCCGGTGAGGAGAATTCGGCGATTGGGACTGACCTGACCCAGTACTTTTGTAGTGTCGATACTCAGGTTTTTGAGACGGTGGCCCTCGTCGCAGACTAGTAAGTCGCAGCGGGAGCTTAGCTCTACAGCGTGTCTGCGTAGCGTTTCGTACGAAATGACAAGGACAGGGAGTGGGCCGGAAGTGAACAGCTTGAGAGCACGGTCCTTGTCCTTCTTCGAGCCCAAGCAAGTCAGAGGCTGCAGACGTGACGCTCCAACCCACTTCAGAAACTCAGCTTTCCAGTTTTCAATTAAAGTCTTGGGAGAAGCAATGATGACTTTCCGCAGCATCTGGTGATCTTTCCGTACCAGTGTGTATATGAGTGTGATTGTCTGCAGAGTCTTACCCAGGCCCATGGAGTCCGCCAGGATGCAGCCAGTTACATTCGCTCCCCGCTTACCAGCGATGCACTCGAACATGAACTGCACTCCTTGCTGCTGGTGAGGACGCAGTACGCTTGCAAGGAAGGACGGGACGAATACCTTTGCGTCGGTGTCAAGCACGAAAGAATCCATGGGAATCAGGTCCACAGGAGGAGCGGCGGCAGTAGGGAGGAGGGTTATTTCTCTGCTGGCTTCGATCTTTATGAAGCACCGGCCTGAGTCGAAATCCTCCCTGGGCACTTCCGCCACAACCTCCACACAGTACACTCCAACACGGTTGCTGACTCCTGGCTCTTCCGAAAAGTCGCTCGGACGAAGACGCGAAGTGACCACCACTCCAGTGCACGCGAGCAGCTGTACCTGGGCCCCACAGCGCAGGAAGCCGTCCTCGTAATGCTTGTTTTTGCCTGCGTATCTGCGACTGTAGTAAACCTTATAGACCTTAGCAGGCTGGACTTCAGGCTGGAGCTGAGGCTGGGAGCTGGGAACTAGAGGGACGAAGTGAGGAGTTTTCACTACAGGCGGTATCTCGACAGGGGCGCAGTTCTCGTCAGGGGGCGGCGGATTGCAGGGTGGGACGATTGAGTCTGGGTGCGGGAGTTTATTGGAAACGAAGGGGGCGTGGAAGCGTAGACCAATACCCAGGGTCTTGGCACCGAGGGAAGGGTCAGAGTTCTTGAAGGGAGGAATAAAGCCTTGGCGGAGCTTTTCTTCCTGCGGCTGAAGTGGGAAGCGCATATTTCTTCCCGCCAAAGCAAACTGCTTTGTCACAGTAAGACGTGCAGTTGCTCTGGTGTTTGAAAATCGCATGTAAGCCAAATGAGTTGGACATAGGTTCCTTGCACAGAGGTGGAAATACTAATTTAAATGTCGTATATGAGACGCTGCTAGGATGGTAGAGGAGTAATTATACCTGCGTCTTGTGGAGTTGTGGCCTCAGACAGAAAAATACTATCTAAGCACGATTTAGCATACCATTAGTAACTTTAGTAATACCGCAGAAACCCAAATCGCCTTCGAAAATGTGGAAATTTGGTGTACTTGGGCGAACTCCCGTGCAATTCGAACTCTTCTTTACATGACAGGCTTATAATAACAGGAACATTCCAGCCTATAAGGATAGGTAATATGTACCTGCACTTGATTGATGTAACTCTCAGAAGAAACTTACTAGGAATGAATCCGCTCCTCTGTGTGGCTGAGTAGACCAGGGACTCTGCATGTGATGTGCAAGTTCTACTGTGGGCATTGCTTTTCTACGAGCTCTGTAGAACTGGGGATATTCAATATAGCTGAAATGGACAAATCGAGTGCAAACACACAGAAACTAAGGTAAGGAGACTGCTAGAAAGGCCACCAGCTCAGCTTGCGCAGTTGCTGAAGGTGTGTTTCGCAGCGTGTGGTCATTTCTTGGGCCTCGTTGTGGACGTACACTTGGAGTGCGCTTCTATTTTCGCAATCGCTTCTTCTTTGCGACCACTACTTCTAAGTAAGTTTCCATAGTTGTACAAGCAGTCAGCATAGCCCCGGCTGTTAGGGAAATGGGCAGAGTAGTGGCAAGTGGCTTTCACATAGTGCTCTTCAGCTGCCCCTGCATTCTCCATGGACTTGTAGAGGTTACCCATGTTTCCCAGACAAGTCGCGTAGTAGAGGGAGTTCGGGAAGTGAACAGG